>Ga0214544_1004204_pt1 | contig 29053 bp, 24 predicted proteins | sample CNSS3metaG_FD_160074 | JGI IMG/M metagenome (GOLD analysis project Ga0214544, IMG submission 160074) | Root nodule microbial communities from cowpea collected in UCLA plant growth center, Los Angeles, California, USA - CNSS3 | ecosystem: Host-associated > Plants > Roots > Nodule | place: USA...
CTTGAATTCCAATTACTTATTTAGGTTGTTTGGTGATGATTCATGGTGATGGAATTATTTCGATGGTCATTCGATTGTGTCGAAACCCTATTTCAAGTAATAATACAGTGTAAAATCAGTTGCAGTACTGGCAGTACAAAAAGTTCATCGTAAAAAGGCAGTTATGGAAACACAAAAGGACAGTTCATTTACGAACCAGAAAAGTTCGTTTTTAATTGAATCTTGAATTCCAATTACTTATTTAGGTTGTTTGGTGATGATTCATGGTGATGGAATTATTTCGATGGCCATACGATTATGTCGAAACCCTATTTCAAGTAATAATACAGTGTAAAATCAGTTGCAGTACTGCATGTACAAAAAGTTCATCGTAAAAAGCCAGTTATGGAAACACAAAAGGGCACTTCATTTACGAACCAGAAAAGTTCGTTTTTAATTGAATCTTGAAATCCAATTACTTATTTAGGTTGTTTGGTGATGATTCATGGTGATGGAATTATTTCGATGGCCATACGATTGTGTCGAAACCCTATTTCAAGTAATAATACAGTGTAAAATGAGTTGCAGTACTGGCAATACAAAAAGTTCATCGTAAAAAGGCAGTTATGGAAACACAAAAGGACACTTCATTTACGAACCAGAAAAGTTCGTTTTTAATTGAATCTTGAATTCCAATTACTTATTTAGGTTGTTTGGTGATGATTCATGGTGATGGAATTATTTCGATGGTCATTCGATTGTGTCGAAACCCTATTTCAAGTAATAATACAGTGTAAAATCAGTTGCAGTACTGGCAGTACAAAAAGTTCATCGTAAAAAGGCAGTTATGGAAACACAAAAGGACAGTTCATTCAAATATCAGAAAATACAAATATCAGATTTTTATGAAAAGCTTAACTTTCATTACATCACATGAAATTGTTTGAAGATCATAATTAGTCGTCACACAAACATTTGTTGACAAAGACTGTAATGAATTCATCAGCATCAGCGTGATCCACTTGAAAGAGCACACGATCCCTTTCTTTGAATTGATGTTGATTGCAAAATTCCTTCCAGCCCTTCCCTATCTTCGTCGAGCGGGGTGAATCTGAAATTAGAAGTTTGAAAACTACCGCAGTATTGGGGCCACTAAGAACGACTTGATTGATATGCTTGCTCCTTATCAAGGTACCAAATTTGGCGTTTAGGTCCTGAATGGCAAAAATTTTAAAAAGAAGTATTAGGTTTCCTAATTTAGGTGAGGTTAACGTGTGCTTAATGAATATTTAAAACTTCACATATACCAGATGAGATCCTCGAGTTTGATATTGGGTCAACCTAACACAAAATATTGTGTCATGAAACTCTGTGGCGGCATGGCGCAAATACCTCTGCATGCTAAGTTCACTGCAGTTATCAAATCTAATGGCAAAATGGCACAACATGCTAAACCGTTCAACCAAAAATCAATAATGTACCAGCAGCCAAGTAAAAAAAACCACATTAAATCTTCGAAAAGGGGTTTTGCACGATAACCTACCGGAGAAATCTTCGTTCTGTGAATGACCTTTAATCAACCAACAACTACGCCAAAAAGAGAGCGCCCAACCAATGAATCGAACGGTACCCACCACTTTCCGCGGAACCCGCCACCTCCAACAACCCAAACCACTCTCCACAACTCCGCTATCCGCTTCCACTGCGACCCACAACACCAACCTTTATGGAACGATAGCCTTTTGGGGAAGACAATGCCTTGCGATTCAAATGCCTCTCTGCTTGCTTGTGCGTCTCTGCTCCAAGAAGAAATTTGAGGGGAAGAAACGAGGGAAAACGCGCAGGCAATGTGCTTTTTTAAAAACTTTATCCAACTCAAAGCGCGTGCACATCACGCTCAATTTCCTTTGCCGCTGCCTCCAATTGCCGTTTCCTTAAAAATTATTAAAATAATAACTGCCACGTAGGCGGGTAACTTCGGGGTCAGAAAAAGGAGGCATTCTATCATTATCCTTACACAATATATGATCATTTTTTTACTTCCGGATTGTACGGATAAAAGGACAATGAAGTTTTTATATATGGAGATAGAGGGAGAAAGTTGTGGAATTATCGGAAGAAACTGTCATAAAAGACGTACAGCACGCTCCCAACAAGGTTTTTACTCGTTCTTGCATTTTCATTCACTTACCTTCAAGTTTAGTCCATCTAAATAGTATTTGTTTCTTGGTTTGTGATAGGAAGCTGTCATGATCAATTAATATGACTTGGGTTCTTAATCAATTATTTCAATATTATTCCCCATTTTGCAAGCATTTATCAAAACTAGAATTGTATATGCAATTTCTTATTGCGGATTCAGTACGCATTTTAGTTCCAAAAAGGTCATGCGTAGTTTCAATCAATAGTTTAATCTTGATGCAAAGAAAAAAAAACTATTATATATTCCGGAAAAATTATAGTATGAGTCTCATTTTTTCTATTTTCATTTTTTGATTTTTTTTCTTTATTTTTAACGTGACTTAGTATGAATTATTAATTCTTTCAAAATAAAAGATAATGATACATTATCAATGACTCATACTAAATCATATTTAGAAAGTTACGTTTGAGAGTAAAGGATATGAGTAAAAAACAAATGGGAGTCAGTCATAATATTATTATCCATGTATTTATTAAGTTTACAGGTTGATATCATGAAATGTTATTTTTATACAGCATAAAATATTGTCAATTTTGTTCAATTTAGTCTCTTTTTGCTAAGACCATTTAAATCATTAATGGTGATGAATAATGACAGTCACATATCACTTCATGGTTTTTTTATTTTTTTATAAATTTTTTATAATTTATATAATTTTTTTAAATATCCACATGTCGTTATTTTTGTATACCACGTGTGAAAGTCCATATTTTATATTCAATTTAATCTCTATATTCGTTATTTTTGTTCAATTTTATTTAAAATTGAACAATTTTGTTCTTCTAGAAATTGAGACAATATTTAATTTTTATAACCTTAAACTAATTGTAATATTTAATAAAAATGTGAATTTTAACAAAAACATAATTGTAACTTTAATATAAAAATTAAATTTGGTCTCAATTTTTAAAAAAATAGAACTAAATTGAACAAAAATAACAAATATAAGAATTAAATTGAATATAAAACATTGACTCTGACCCGTGACACACTACTGAGTTAACATGTGAACATTTAAAAAAAATTAAAAAATTAAAAAAAATTAAAAAACTACAAAATGACATGTGACCATCACCATTCATTATTGTTAGTAATTTAAACATATTAACAAAAAATAATCAAATTGAACAAAATTGACAAAAATTAAAACCTATTTGAGCATAAAAATAAAATTATGACTGATTTGGCAAAACTTGATAAAAATTCGTAAGAAAAATATTTTAACCTTATTTCTTTAAAAGTTATTTTTAGAATTTAAACACAAAATAACGTTTTAAGAGGCTTTAAATAAGCAGACCCATAATAACTAATATTTATAAAAGAAATCTGATTCGTCAAAGTTTTTTCTCCCAATCACACAACACCTTTTATTCTATATAATAAACACTATACTTCATCGTGTAGTCGCTTACGTTTGGTAAAACAATGCATATATTGGAACTAAAAAGAATAAAACATACATTGATTTGATAAAATTGTTCTTTTCATAGAATAAGTAGAAATGACTTCTAACAACCAACATTCCAATAATTATTGACTAGGCAAAATGGCAACTTAAAAACGATGGGCGAAATACAGATGATATATTTATACACATAAGAATGTTACTTTGGAACCTTTGTGAGAGAAAACCAACAAATGTTAATAGCAATAGATAATCCACTGTAGATCAAATACATTATATCAGGTATTATAATTTAACACCAAATTGATTAAAAATGGTACTAAACCTAAGGCATTAAATAGGAAATAATGCCAAAAGACACAGAAATCAGAACTCAGAATACTTTTATTGTTTCTCCAAAAATTAATTAAAGTAACATACACACACAATGGATAAGAAAACTAGGTCATGTCATCCTAATTTGTTTTCATTTAAAGTGATACAAATTCAACTCATGTTTTTTAACTCAATAATCACCACATTCAAGATATCAAATTATGAATCCCTTTTACGAGCCAGAGGGAAAGTAAGATTCAGTTGAGAAATGTGCATTAGCAAATACATAATGCAACTACAAACCTCAAACTTTTGGCCTCTAGTGCATAGACATCTCATCAGATTTCAATTCTGGGAATGAAGCACCGAAAAAAAGCTCCACATTTGTCCTGCTAAGCTACTAACAGAAAATTCCTTTACTTCTTCAAGAATCATAATACACAAGCAAGCACCGGTCAGATATAAGATACATTTATATTTCCATGAAAAAAAAAACCAGCTTCATCTCCAAACGGAATAGGCCAAAAAGGTATTCAGTGTGCATCTCCTCAAAGCCTTTTTTTTTCTCCATACCACTAATTCAAAGTTATTGACATACTGTGTTATGATTACTGCCAAATACGAGAAGCATACCATCAGGGGAGAAAACCCTAGAGGCCACGGTTTGTCTCTAGATCAATTTCATTAACATCTATGTCTGCTATGTTCTCTTTCCCAAATAGAGTGAAATGCACAGTAGCCTGCATGAAGAAGGCTATTTAAGTCTACAAACATGTGTGAATTTTTTTGGCATAATTATTTGACCCACAAATTGAAACGTTATTTACAGCTTGCACAGTAAGTTTTATTTGGTAGCAGCATTCTAGCAACTTTAATTAGATAAATTTGCATGTATGTCCAGAACAGAAATTGCTATGCCAATTTAAACTGGCTAAGGAAGAAGCTCACCATTTTAGTTTTTCGATTCAGCTTCTTGAGGGTGCCTGTAAACCCTGAAAAGGTTCCAGATACAACATGAACAGTGGAACCTGGAACAAAGAGTTTATATTTGTTTCGATTAGAAGAGGCATCTGTGACTGAGACCTGGTGAGAGGTTTTCTTATGCCTCTTTTTAGATTTAGTATCAACAATGGCATTTAAAACATCATCGGGTTGTAATTCTGTATTACGAATCCCAGAGATTAGAGCAGCTCTTTTCTGTTCTTCCTCAAAAGCTTGGTCAGTTTTTTCTTGTTCTTCTTTTGCTTGTCTGAAGATTGCATCCACATCTTCATCAGATAATGGCTTAGGTCTATTGATCTGTCTCTTTCTGCAAAAGTGAAAATAATCAAGAGTTTTTAATCACACTAAACAGGAACAGGGAAAAATATGCACTAGAGACGTAGGATTTTAGATATTTTCAACATCTGAAACCATTAATTAGAACTTAAAACGTATACGTGCACACTTAAAAGACATTTGTAATCTTAGAAAATGTTTACTCAGTTCATTATAATTTAATCAGGAGTAGGTGTCAGTTCATCATGATAGCAATCCAGGCCCAACTATTGAAACTAACCCTATCAAAAGGCCCAATGAGGAATCTGATCCAAATATGACAGCAAGGATTCGAAGGTTGCCAAAATACCTAGCAGATTACAACTTATAGAATGGGGTTTTGGGTGAGGGAATATTGATGTATGAGCTGTCAGTAATCTTGAGTGTTTGTTGAGAATTTGTTATTACTCATTCTGTTATATATTTCTGAGTAATGAATGAATGGAAGTCAAGAAAGAAGTTATTATTATCTCTCCAAACTTTTTCTCTGCAGTAGGCTCCTTGACCTCGAATCAAGGCAATTTTCTTATCATTTTTGGTGCTTTCCTTGAGAGAACTCACCATGACAGATCATAATACTCGTTCCAAATCCATCACCAACTTGGAAGAAGCTATTATGAAACTCACCATCAATCAAAATGAGATTTCTACCCGATTGGATTCTATCGCTTCTCAGCTAATCGCACGTGACCCACCGTCTCCACATTCCGATGACCACCGTTCTCACCACAGCGGTTCTTATCCATTCCCCCCTCGTCTAAAATTGGATGTTCCACGGTTTGATGGGAGCGATCCAATGGGCTGGATCTTTAAGATCTCTCAGTTTTTTTAGTATCACCAAACGCAGGAAGCAGATCGACTTCGAGTGGCATCCTTCTACATGAACGGTCCAGCCCTCAGCTGGTTTCAACTGTTGCAAAAGAAGAACAAGCTTCCTTCTTGGCAAGAGTTTTTGCAGGCCTTAGAGGTACGATTTGCTCCCTCTTACTATGAGGATTCCCGTGGTTCTCTCTTCAAATTAACTCAAAAGGGTACTGTTCAGGATTATTTAAATGAATTTTAACGTCTTGCTAATCGCATTGTTGGACTTCCTGCTCCTTTTCTGTTGAGTAACTTCATTTCGGGGTTAAAACCGAATATTCGTCGGGAGGTACAGGCACTACAACCTCAAACATTATCTCAGGCAGCGGCTCTAGCCAAATTGCAGGAGGATAAACTTCTTGACCAACGTCGACATCTGCGTCAGTGTCCTCCTTTCTTGCTGTCTTTCGGTCCTCCCTTACTGCCAACTCCACCATCCCGCTCACAACCAACACTCCCAAATCCACCTAAAACACATTATAAAAAGTTGACCCACGAAGAAATGTTGACTCGTCGTGAAAAGGGACTGTGCTACAATTGTGATGAAAAATTCAGTCAGGGACATAAATGCAAGGGTCGATTCTTTTTGTTGGTTGCCATTGATGATGATGATGACGTGCCGGGTGAGTCAACAACATCTAAGTGGACCCAAGTCAGTCTCCTTTGGATGGCACAGATATAGGCCACAGTTAGGCCACAGTGAAGCCCAAATAAGCTTTTAATGCTTTAGCAGGATTACCAGCCCCGGAAGCTCTCAGACTAGTGGGACAGGTTCCAAAACAACCCATTACGATTTTAGTAGATGGGGGAAGTACTCATAACTTTATCCAAGATAGAGTGGCTAAATTCCTAAACTTGAAAGCTCAACCAAGGACCACCCTGAAAGTAATGGTGGGAAATGGCAGTGAAATTGAGTGTCATAGCATTTGTCCAGATGTTAAATTGATGGTTCAGGACCATATTTTTTCAGTGGACCTCCATGTTCTTCCAATCAGTGGTGCAGATGTCATTCTTGGTATCCAATGGCTCAAGAAATTGGGCCCAATTGTCACCGATTATTCTCAACTTAATGAAATTTGTCAATGATGGGCAATTTGTAGAGTTCAAAGCTGATGCACCTCCTAAGCCCTGTGACATTTCAGCCCAAGAAGTCAAACGCCTCTTACAAACTTATGGGGCTGCAGGCTTTTTCCATATGTGCATCCTCCCTAATAACCCTTCACAAAATTCCCCTACCACAAACACTGTCCCTACACACCATCTTCCCCAAATCTCTTCCCTCTTACACAAATATCACCAACTATTTCGAAAACCCCCTTCCTTACCCCCATCACGTCATATTGACCACAAAATACACCTTCTCTCTAATTCCACGCCTGTCACAGTCCGCCTTTATAGATACCCTAATTTTCAAAAGGCTGAAATAGAGAAACAAGTGGAGGAAATGCTAAGCGAAAGTATGATACAACCCAGTCATAGTCCTTTTTCGTCCCCCATCCTACTTGTGAAAAAAAAAGATGGTAGTTGACGATTTTGTGTTGATTTTCGTGCCCTTAACGCCATTACAGTCAAGGACAAGTTTCCCATTCCAACGATTGATGAACTCTTGGATGAATTGGAAGGCGCCTCTTGGTTCTCAAAATTGGATTTACAGCAAGGCTATCACCAGATCCACATGAATGAGGCTAACATTCCAAAAACTACATTTCGTACTCATCATGGACACTATGAGTACACAGTCATGCCATTTGGGCTATTCAATGTCCCTTCCACTTTTCAAGCTATAATGAATAAGTTGCTCAAGCCCTTTATGCGTAAATTTTTTATTGTCTTTTTTGACGATATCCTAGTATATAGCAACCCATAGGCAGAACATCGTAGCCACTTGGAAAAAACATTTCAGAAATTGTTGCAAGGGGAGTTTTTCTTGCGAGGTTCCAAATGCTTGTTTGCCCAACAACAGGTGGAGTATCTTGGACATGTGGTTTCTTCAGTTGGAGTAGCTCCTGAGAATTCAAAAATTCAAGTAATGATGGATTGGCCTCCACCTTCCACAATCAAAGCTCTTCGTGGTTTTTGGGGACTGACAGGGCTTTATAGACGTTTCATCAAAGGGTATACCACCATAGCCTCTCCTCTCACAGCTCTCTTAAAAAAAGACGCGTTTGCATGGTCCGAGGGAGCTCAAAATGCCTTTGATACTTTGAAGAAGGCCATGACGGAAGCACCAGTTTTAGCCCTTCCAAATTTTGATTTGTCCTTTTGGAGACTGATGCATCAGGTTTGGCCATGGGAGCGGTTCTTATGCAAGAAGGACACCCTATAGCATTCCATAGCAAGCCATTTTGTTCGAAGCTTATGCATTCCTCTACGTATGTAAGGGAACTCCATGCCATCACTTCTGCTGTCAAGAAATGGATACAATATCTCCTTGGACATCGCTTTACAATTCTCACGAATCATCGCAGCCTTAAGGATTTAATGTCGCAAGTTATCCAAACTCCTGAGTAACAAATTTATCTGTTAAAATTATTAGGTTTTGATTATTCCATTCAGTATAAAGCAAGAAAAGCTAACGTCATGGTTGACGCCCTATCACAACCATATGACTTTGGTGATAGTCAACTTTTTATTTTATCTATGCCTCAATTTCAATTCCTGGAAGAGCTCCACAAGACTTTGCAAACTAGTTCTGAATTTGTTCGGATATTTAAGGATGTACAAAGTAATCTTGATGCTCATGAGCATTATAGCATCCATCAACAACTTTTGTTGTATAAAGGCAAGATTTGGCTCAACAATGACAACCCTTTCATTCATGTGTTGTTGGAGGAATTTCACAAAACACCATTAAATGGTCATACAAGGGTTGCTAAGACTTTGTTGCGGCTGCAACATAACTTCTATTGGCATGGTATGCATGATGATGTCCAGAAGTTCATGGCTCAATGTGTCACATGCTTGCAAACGAAGTAGGAAACTAAACAACCCGCTGGACTGCTCCAACCTTTATCTATTCCTTTGGAGCCGTGGGTCGACCTGTCATTAGATTTCATTATCGGTTTGCCACTTTTCCAAGGCAGTACAGTCATATTAGTGGTGGTGGATCGATTCTCCAAGGGTGCTCATTTTGGCACATTACCCACTCAATTCACTTCCTTCAAAGTTGCACAACTCTTCTTGGACATGGTTTGTAAGCACCATGGTTTTCCTCGCAGCTTGGTCTCAGATTGTGATCCGGTCTTCATCAGCAAATTTTGGAGAGAGTTATTCCGTTTGTGTGGCACTAAGCTTCGAATGAACACTTCCTTTTATCCTGAAACTAACGAGCAAACAGAGGTCCTTAACAGGATCTTAGAGCAGTATTTGCGTTCCATGGTGCATAATAAGCCTGCTGATTGGGGCAAATACTTGGGGTTAGCTGAATGGTGTTACAACACTACTACTCATTCGACTATAGGGATGTCTCCTTTTCAAGTCACATATGGGAAGGAACCTCCCTCCATTCCTCAGTATTTGGTGGGTACCTCTGCTGTTGAAGTAGTTGATTCTTTACTATCAACTCGTCAAGACATGATCAATACCCTTCGAAAGAAACTTCAAAAGGTACAAAATCATATGAAACTTGAAGCGGACAGCAAGCGACGTATGGTGGAATTTCATGTTGATGATTGGGTATATGTTCGCCTTAGGCCCTATCGCCAAAATTCAGTAAAGGGTGTCGCTTATCAGAAATTGGGTAAGCGCTTTTAGGGCCCTTTTCGCATACTTGAGGGAATTGGACTCGTCACATACAGACTAGAGTTGCCTTCAACTTCCAAAGTCCATCCAATCTTTCATTGCTCCGTGCTTAAGGCTCATCATGGCCCACTCCCTACTCAACAAGATGTGTTACCCATTTCCACACAAGGTAACAATCCAATGATCGTTCCTATTACCATATTGGACTCCAAATGGGACAATTCCACATCCCCTCCTACTGAAATGGACTTGGTGCAATGGCTGGGACTAGCTCCAAAGGATACTACTTGGGAAGATTGGAATGAGCTACGCTTGAACTATCACCTTGAGGACAAGGTGACTTTCCCAAGGAGCAGTAGTGATAACAATCCAGGCCCAACTATTGAAACTAATCCTATCAAAAGGCCCAATGAGGAATCTGATCCAAATATGACATCAAGGATTCGAAGGTTGCCAAAATACCTAGCACATTACAACTTATAGAATGGGGTTTTGGGTGAGGGAATATTGATGTATGAGCTGTCAGTAATCTAGAGGGTTTGTTGAGAATTTGTTATTACTCATTTTGTTATATATTTCTGAGTAATGAATGAATGAAAGTCAAGAAAGAAGTTAATATTATCTCTCCAAACTTTTTCTCTGTAAGAGGCTCCTTGACCTTGAATCAAGGCAATTTTCTTATCACATCATCACCTATTTTAGTAGTTTATAAATATGTTTTCTTATTAGATTCACCACTGCATAAGTAAAATCAGCTTTTTGGAGAAGTTAAAATCATTTAGCTTATCATTAAAAAAAAAAACTTATTTTATCATGCATAAGTTAATTTTAAATTCGAGAAAGTTCTTTTCTTTTTCCTTTTGATTTTCTTCTCCTATACATTCCAATGGAGGAAATTATTCCATTTTTCCTTTTCTTTAACATACAATGGAGAAAATTATTCAGAGTCTTCATGTTTTAAACTTTCCATTCAGTAGAGTGTAACTCTAAAAAACTACACTTCAACATTGATTAGCCTGTCAAGTAAACAAAGGGGAATAAAATAGATATTTCATTTAGATTGTTTCCTGTGAGGAATTGTTTTCCAGATTGTAGTCATTTCTCTTTATCATTGTTAGATATTGTTTGATATTATTAAGATATTATTAGATATTGTTAATCACAATATCAAACAATATCTTCTATTTATTTTCAGTTACTCTTTTTAATTGTACCTCCTCTACTATAAATAGATTACCCTATGTGTGATTTACACACAAGGGAGATTAATCTCTAACCCTATTTTCTTTATTCTCAACATGGTATCTACAGCTTAAGGTATTTCTTGGCATTTTTTTTTTGTCGCCCATGTCGATGCAACCGCTACCTCCGTCGTCGCTGCCGCCAGTGCCGACGTCGGAGTGTAAGTTTCGACCGACGACCACACAGTTCTGATCGCCCTGGCCAAGCGACCTCAATGCTACCGAATCGTCGCCATCGGAGAAGCGACGCTCCCTCATGCGTCGTTCGAAGTCGCGCTTCCTCTCGTTTCGTCGCCGCACGTGGTGGCGCGTCACCAATGTCTCCGGCAGCGATCACCTGCGCCGGAATCGTCTCGTCCTTCTCTTTCTTGATGGTCTTATTGATTCAATCGGACCTCTTTGGTATTTTAGGCTTTTTTTTCCTCTCTCTTCTCTTTCTCCATGGCATCTTCCGCTACCTCTTCCAGTTCTGAAATCTCTTCTGGTGTGTCTGACCCGTCCATCTACACTAACTAAGTTAATGTACACTTATCCATTGACATGTTAACTGGCCCTAATTATGTCACATGGTCATTAGACGTCCGATTATGACTTAAGAGTCAGAGGTATCTTAATCATCTTGCCCCGAAAGCACCTACTCTCACTCCTGCTGAGGACGACTGTTAGCAGTGTTATTGATATCGGATAACGGAAAATATCGAATACCCTAAAAATCCTTTATAAAGTTATGGCGGAATCCATAACGGGTTATGGCGGAAATATTATAATCAAAAGAAATATAATATATAGATATAAATAATTAAAAAAGTTTATATTTTGTCTAGAAGAATGTGAGAGGCGGCCACTGCAGTGAGCGGCGGAGACAGGCGGCGATCGGCGTTGGACGGCGGCTACCGATGATGAGCGGTGGCGACCAGCAACAGCAAGGTCAGTCCAAGAAAAAGAAGAAGATAGACTTGGGAAGGGTTAATGGGAGTAATAGGTTAAAATAAGTGTTTATTGGGCCTGGCCCAAATTTTTATTAAAACATTAGTTGGGCTTTTAACCCACTTAATACAGAAAGAAGAGAAGTATTCAACCCTGAAATTAGGGTTTCAATGTGCTCTGCATCTGGCAAGGAAGGTTTCTCAGCACGTCGCTGCCGCCGCTACTTCTTCTCTACTTCTTCTCTGCTTCTTCTCCACTTCTTCTCCATGCCGTCCCGCCATTTTCGCCATAGCCGTTCCGCACCCGCAACCCGTTATAAAAAAAGCGGCCGCCATGGCCGCCATAAGAAACCCGCATCGCCACCGCGTTTGTATGGCGGCAGGCTAAAAAACCGCCCCCGATTTACGCCATAACGCCGCCATAACCGGTTTTTAATAACACTGACTGTTAGGAAACCATTGATGCTCAATTATGTGTGGTTCTCAAGGATACTCTTGATCCTTCGTTAAAGCAACTTTTTCGTTTCTACGAACATGCGCTCAACGTCTCTATGGTGTCTGTTCTAAATTTGCAGATCTTATTTCCTTTAAACATCAAGCCTCTATGACTAATTATATGGGCAAAATTCATGCTTTTTTTCTTGAGTTCAATGAGTTATTGTCTCCTTCCTCCGACCCTGCCACAGAGATCGAGCAACACTCAAAGTTCTTCATACTTGGAGCATTACACGAACTTGCTGATAAATATTCACATATTCGCGATTAAATTTTGGGTTCCCCAGTTGTCCCCTCCTTGACTTCGACCTGCTCTACTCTTTTGCATGTACCAGAACAACCCAACACTAATACACCTACTTTTGTTCATGATTCTTCTGCATTGGCATCTCACCGTGAAGACTGGACTCGCCCTCGCAAATAGGGAAAAGGGCGTCCTAAGTGTGAACATTGTGGCAAGCTCACCCTTCTTTAACCATTGACAATGTTCTTTATGTCCCTGGGTCTCCATCAGTCGTCTAATTCGTTCTCTTGATTGTGTTGTTTCTTTTACCAATAATTTTGTGTGTTTACAGGTCCGGAGTTCGAAACAGGTGATTGGCACAGGATGTGAGTCTCATGGTCTTTATCATCTCTGTCCCTCCACACACATTGGTGCAGTTATGGAGTCTCCCTCTCTTCTTCATGCTTTGTTAGGTCATCCAAGCCTCGCCAAGTTACAGCAGTTTGTCCCCACCTTGTCCAAGTTGTCTCGTTTGGTCTGTGAGTCGTGTCAATTAGGCAAGTGTAGTCGTACTTCCTTTCCTCGTAGTGTCACACGTGATGCTTCGTCCCCTTTTGCTGTGGTTCACTCTGACATTTGGGGTCCTAACCGCGTTAAGTCTACTTTAGGTTTTCAATATTTAATACTTTCATTGATGATTATTCCAAATGTACTTGGTTATTTTTAATGAAAAATTGTTTGGAATTATTTCATACCTTTCAATCCTTTTTTAATGAAATTAAAACTTAGTTTGGTGTTTCTATTAGAGTTTTGCGCATTGATAATGGCCGTGAATATCTTTCTCATTCTTTTAAACAATTTATGGTTTCTTGCGGTATTCTACATCAAACTTCTTGTGCTTATACCCATCAACAAAATGGTGTAGCTGAACGTAAAAATAGACATCTTTTTGAAACAACTCGCATTCTTTTAATTCATGGAAAGGTTCCTGAACATTTTTTGGGTGATGTTATTCTTACTACTTGTTATCTCATTAATCGCATGCTTTCTTTGGTTTTAAAGAATAACATACTTCATTCCATTTTATTCCTCATGAACCTATTCATCCTTTACCTCTAAGAGTTTTCGGGTCTACATGTTTTGTTCATAATTTCAATCCTAGTCTTGACAACCTTTCTCCTAGATCACATAAGTGTGTTTTCTTAGGGTTTACAAGAACACAAAAAGGATACAAATGTTTTTCTCATTTTCTTAACCGTTATTTTGTGTCTACAGATGTCACCTTTGATGAGTTCTCCCTTTATTTTAAGAATCAATCTTCACCTTTTTCTCCATCCAATCCTGTCAACACTCCTAGTACCTTTAATGTTCCTATTGTTTGTTACTGTGTCTCCTCCACCATCGGTTCCTGCTCCACAGTCATCTCTCCTCTAGTACCCTTTAGGTTTATAATCACCGAAACCGATCACAACCACCACCATGTGACAGCACTCAAGTGCCAACTACTCTGTCTCCTTCGGCTCTGACAACTGAGTCTGACCTTCCCATTGCCCTTTGAAAAGGTATGTGTTCTACTCGTAATCTCTCTACCCATTATATTACTTTGAGTTATCATTGATTGTCATTACCTTTTTATACATGTCTTTCCTCTCTTTCTTCTGTGAACATTCCAAAAATTGTTTATGAAGCTTTAGCCCATCCTGGTTGGCTAGATGAACTAAGTGCTCTTCATAATAGTGGAACTTGGGAACTGGTCCCTTTACCGTTTAGGAAATTTGTTGTTGGTTGCAGGTGGGTGTTTGCTATCAAAGTTGGACCTGATGGTACTATTGATCGCCTCAAAGTTCGTCTTGTGGCCAAAGGTTATACTCAAATTTTTTGGTTAGATTATGGAGATACCTTTTCTCTCGTGGCAAAGATGGCTTCTATTCGTTTATTTATCGTCATGGTTGCTTTTCAACAATGGCCTCTTTATCAACTGAATGTTAAAAATGTTTTCCTCAATGGTGATTTGCAAGAAGAAATCTATATGGAGCAACCTCCTAGGTTTGTTGCTCAGGGGGAGTCTTCTGAGATGGTATGTCGTCTTTGCAAATCCCTATATGGCCTAAAACAATCTCCTAGGGCCTAGTTTGGAAAGTTTACCAATGTTGTTCAACAATTTGATATGACTCGGTGTGAAGCAGATCATTCTGTCTTTTATCAACACTCGAGTGTTGGATGTGTTTACTTGATAGTATATGATGACATTGTTCTTACAAGGAGTAACAACCATGGCATCTCTCAGTTGAAACAATATCTCTGTCACCATTTTCAAACCAAAGATCTTGACAAACTCAGATATTTCTTGAGTATTGAGGTGGCACAGTCCAATGATGGTATTGTTATATCTCAGAGGAAGTATGCCATGGATATTCTTGAGGAAACTGGGTTGGTGAGTTCAAAATCTGTTGATACACCCATGGATCCCAATACTAAACTTCTACAAAATCAAGGGGGGCCTATATCTCATCCTGAGCAGTATAGAAGATTGGTTGAGAAATTGAATTATCTTACCGTTACTCATCCTGACATTTCCTTTGCAGTCAGTGTGGTAAGTCAATTTCTTAATTCCCCATGTGAAGATCATTGAAATGCAGTCATTTGTATTTTGAAGTATATTAAAAGATATCATGGAAAAGGATTGTTATATGGTTCTAATAGCCATACAAGAGTTGTTTGCTATTCAGATGCTAATTGGACAGGATCTCCTTCTGATAGAAGATCTACATTTGGGTATTGTGTCTCCATTGGTGGTAACTTGATCTCGTGGAAAAGTAAGAAAAAGAGTTTAGCAAGATCCAGTGCATAAGCAGAATATAAAACTATGACCTCAGCTGCCTGGGAACTTGTTTGGCTCAAGCAATTGCTTAGAGAGTTACAATTTGGAGATGTTACTCAAATGAGACTTGTGTGTGACAATCAGGTTGCTCTTCATATTAGCGTTAATTTTGTCTTTCATGAAAGGACTAAACACATTGAGATTGATTATCATTTCATTCGGGAAAAGATCATGTCTGGAGACATCAAAATTGAGTTTGTTAACTCAAATGATCAGCTAGTAGATATTTTTACTAAGTCTTTACGGGGCCTAGAATTGATTATATTTGTAACAAGCTTGGCACATACGATTTGTATGCTCCAACTTGGGGGGAAGTGTTAGATATTGTTTGATATTATTAAGATATTGTTAGATATTGTTAATCACAATATCAAACAATATCTTCTATTTACTCTATTTATTTTCAGTTATTCTTTTTAATTTTACCTCTCTCTACTATAAATAGATTACCCTATGTGTGGTTTATACACAAGGGAGATTAATCTCAAATCCTATTTTCTTTATTCTCAACAATCATAACAAATAAACTGAAGACACTTGCCCTGCACCCAACCTTTCATGGAAAGATTTACAACAAAATACTAAAAGACAGAAGGAGAAGCAGCAGATGCTTACGTGTTTCCAACCGTGGAACCAATAAATCCTCCAACACCATCATACTCTCTTATGAAGTCATGTAATTCTTTGTTCATCACACATCTCAAGAAAACACATCCCGGGAACAATTGCCTTGGTTTAATAGAGTAGGAACCATTCTTCAATCTCCTTTTCTCATTGACGGATGGAACATATATCTAAAACCATACACTACAACATCAATAAATAAAATAACCTTATATGAATCATCACTTGTCACTCCTCAATTTAACTTTTATTTTCATCCTTATCTATTAAGCTGGTGGTGATGTTTGCCACAAACACCAACTACCATGGCATTTGGCCACTCTCTAAACTCATTCAAACAAACAAAAGAGCCTACAAACAGGTTTTATAAAAACTAACTGCACTCTAAGAACCACTTGTTCAAGCTGAAGTCTGCAACGCAGCATGTTTTAGCTATTATTCTTAGGAAAAACTTCAATACAATTCTTTATGCTGTTTGTGTTCGGTGATCAGAATGAGATTCTCATCTTAATAGTCTGTGTAATAAAGGTTCACACTAAACATCAACAAATATGCTACTGAAGATAATTTCCAATTCAAATTAAAGAGCAGACAGATAACACTTAACCACATCTAAGTTTTATCTTTATTTTTAACCCTAGGAATATGTTTGAGAAACTAAATTTGTCAAAAACACATCAACAAGAACTTATTTACAACCTTAATTATGAAGGTTATTGAAAGTATCATGTGAGTGTTTGAAAACTTATTTGAAGTTAGGTATTCAACTTAAAACTATTTTACAGTGTTTAATAAAGCTATTTTACAGTGTTTCAACAATTTTCATGAAGAAGCTTATTGAAATAAGAGTAAATGGTAAATTGTCCATACAGTAATAGTGTATATGTACAGTAAGATTGGCTAATTTAGCTACATTAAAAATCAAACCTACTATAATTTCCCGTTGATTAACATTGTAAAACAGTGTATGTACATGAAATTCTTAAAATGAAAACCAACTCATGAATAACCTTTACAGATCATTAAATATACACTTAAACCCTTAAGTACTAAAACATTATTTTCAAGACTTTAACCTCTTTCTATAAATTGCTATAATGATAGTAAATTCTTTAAACATGTTTTGTTATTCAACAAGCCAAACGATTCTAGTACTAGACTCGGCCTTCTCAAGCCAAGTTCCAGTTTATTGATGGAAGAAAAAAACATTAAGATGAGAGATTCCCGAAAAGTGGTTAGCCAGGTTCTCAAACAGAGTCAACATGACCCATGGATACTAGTACAGATAAATTCCAAATCACGGATTAGGGAAACAGATCACGTTTAACAATTTTCAACTAAGTACAAAAAAACTAGAAATTGCAGAAGAAGATCAGAAGACGATAGAATCACATGATTGATAAGTTAAAAGAAGATTCTTTATCTTTAACAATTTAAAAATACGAATCAAACCTTATACTCAATAATCTAGAGAAAATTTCTATCAGATAACATAAACTTCATCAAAATGAGTCTAAAATTTATGAAAAATAGTCAACATAAACACAAAAATAAACTATTTAATTAATTAATAGAAAACAATGCTAATAAAAAGTTTCTAATTAAAAAAATACACAAACAAATACAAGGGTCCAACAAAAAAGTATACAATTATTATTCTAATCTCATGCTTTATTCATGATACTTTTTCCATGCATTCATGTGCCAGAGATATGGTTCTAAGAAAATCAACAAAAAATTGAAACAAAGAATCGTAACCTTATCTATCTAAACAACAGTTACCAAACCCGAGAGAATGCAAAACACTCTCAAAGCAGATGACAAAACAGCAACAACAACCTTACCTTAAATTCCACGTCGGGGTAGTTTAGAGCAAGGGAGCGAGCGAGGAGTTGCGCGATTTCGTGACCCCTAATCCTCAAAACACGAATGACCCACCATTGAGGACCCAATTTGGCGAGGTTGTTCAGGTTCAGTTCATCCATCCACGAACCTTTCTTCTTCGGCTTCTCGATGAGTTTCATCTCCACCTCCTCCCTCCAGTTGGCGCCGCTCTTTCTCTCTCTTCTCTCACTCCTCTCGCGCCTCCTCTCACGCGCGCTCACCTGCTGAGAGAGGGACTCCAATGAAGCTGAGAGGGTTAAGGCTCTGTTCGGAAGGGAAGCAAAAGTGAGGGTGTGGAAGCGCGATGGATTCCATGGGAGAAACAATCCTCTCATGTCTTCTTCTCCTGCTAAGGAAGGATAATATGAGGATGACTCGTTTTTTTTTTTCAATTCTCCTTTATTGGGTGAAAAATATAATAAAAAGTACTAAAACTTAGTAATACCATATTTTATCAACAACTAATATGAGACCGTGCGGGTCGTTTTCTTTTTTTATAATTTGGATTAAGAAAATTAATATTTTTATTGTTATATTTGAATAAAGTATTTATTTATATTATTATATTTTAATATTACAATTACGTATATGATATTTAAATAATGAAATAAAAATTAATTAATTAATTATTATTATTTTTTATAATGAATTAATTAAGAGTATATGGAAGTTAATGTTGTAAAATTTTGGTTTAATTAGTCGGATGATATACACTTTTGTTCAGATGTGTCAGTTTAGTACCTGTTTTTAAAAATGTGTCATTCTAGTTCCAACTTTTGAAAAAATGTGTCATTCTAGTTCCAACTTTTGAAAAAATGTCTTAATCAGATCCCTTTCAGACAAAAATTACTAAAATCATTAACTTAATTCATGATTTTTATCACTAAATTCTAAATTTTAATATAAATATCAATACTTAAGTTTGTAAGTCATTTTAAATATCAATACCGTTAACGGTGTTAATAGTTTTTTACTTAAAAGGACCTAATTGAGGCATCTTTCCAAAAGTTGAGATTCAATTGACACCTTTTTATAAAAGCGGGTACCAAACTGACATATCTAAATGAAAGTAGGTATCATCCGACTAATTAAACCTAAAATTTTAAATAGAAGGACATCCAGTTATAGTGAAATTAAAAAAAATATATATTGGAAAGTTTAGACATATGGAATAAAAAAAATGAAGTTAAACTTAAATTATTTTAAATAAAGAGTAACATTCAAATATGAATAAAGTGAAAACATATTGTGAAATGTAATCTTATTAAAAATTTAACATGAATTCAAGGTTAAAGTTAAAAAAGAAATACATAAGATATTGTTATCAATGTAAAGATTGACTCTAAGTTAATTGTTATTGTTTGATGTGTACGCACATATTTTATGGTTAGAGTGGTTAGTTATATATTATATTAAAATAAAATGTATATGTACATATCGTTGTTAAAATAAAATGTAGGTATATTGTGAACTTTGGTCCCATGCAAAAGTATTGCCCGCACATAAATAATCAAGTTAAAGAAAAATGAAAAATGCAAATATATTGTGAGATACGGTCCCTATTAGAAAAAGTTAGAGTAACCTGAAATTGATGTTAAAATTTTTAAACAAAAATACATGCAGGTGTTATTATCATAGACATTGAATTTATAATAAAAGTTAAACATAATATGTAAAAGTATTATAATAATTAATGTTGTTTTTAATATTCAATAAATAATAGTATGCATGATTATAAATTTAAAATCTTGTTTTAGGTAATGTTTGGAATGAATAATTGAATATTTATTGCAATCAGAAAAAAAAAATGTTTTTGAAATGTAAAAGTGTATGTTGACTATAATAATTGGAGTGATTATTATAATAAAAAATATAATCATTATAGCAAATAAAAAATATTAAACAATGATAAAAAATATTTGAATAGATAAAACTAATAGTTACTAATGTTTTTTTTACTGTAAGGATAAATATGAGGATAACAAAAATTCATCTTAATAAATAAAATTGTAAGGATGTTTTTGACATTTTAAATAAATTTTAATAATTACAGAAAAATAGGTGTTTTCGATATTTTTAAAATTTTATTGATAATTAAATTTCAATCAACTGATTTTATTTTAAAAGCAACAATGAAACATAAAAAAATTGTAAGTTTGTAAGAAAGTTTCATAAATTTCTTCACACTACTTAGAAAATATATGTAACACCCCATTTAATTAAGCACGTGAAATTAAAGGAATGTCACAGTAAAGATAACATAAAAACGCGGCCGGGGATTAACTCCATACAATCCATGGCATACCACGATGCCTAAAGAAAACTAGAGGAAAGAAATTAACCAGAGTGCATAAACTACGGACGAACAGATACATGGGTCGCAACCCTAAATGAACTCATACAAGAATAACAACCAGTCCGCACACGGACTATGCAGCAGAATCTCCACTTCCTTGCTGACTCCTGGAACCTCGCCCATCTGCTCCCATCAATTTAATTGATGATCATCGCAATAAAGAAGTACCACATACAAGACAATCACACAACAAACAGTGTTAGCTAGAGCCAACACAAAATTATCATACAGTCAAATATAGTTTCATCATTTCACGTCCATATAACAACCAAACAGGTTATGACTCTTCATTCAATACACTACGACTCGACTCGACTCATCCGGATATGTATAACTTGGTCGGATTCAGCGGATGCTTGCACTTGTGGTGGATACCTCTGCTCGACCCTGAGCTGCTCGATCCTGAGCTATGTGTTACAAGTGTTACGATGAATCAAATCTCCCTCACCACAAGGTTAGCCCTTAATGAATTTTAGGCCTCCTGCTACTCTCACCACAGGAGTCAGTCCGCTCTAAGTGAGACTAACTGACCCCTTAGAGTGTCAGGATGCAATCCTTACCTTGAATCCTTACCTAGTTATACAAATGGGGCACCACCATGGACACCCACTAACAGGGGCCATGGAATTACGTCCCGACCACTGAAGCGTAGCCCCGAAGGTCTCACCTAGAGACCCCAAGGAGTTACACGCTGACACGGACCAACATTCATAAAACAGCAGTAGTAGAACATCAAGGATCATGTTTATAATTCCATGCCCTTCCCTGAGATTTATTCCTCATACCCATCACATTTTGAATCCATACATCTGATCATCACTATCCCATGAGTCTAGGGTCTCACCCCATGCCAATACCATGTTCCTTTAGTTCCAAACCACTCATTCATTCCACATGCCAAGTCCATACCAAACCCGTCACACGCAATTCACAAATCATGCCAAGCATACATATCATTCCATCATATACATGTTTCTCATCATACCATTCATTTCCAAATCAGTATTAATCGTCCAAGAACAACCAAGCATCCAAACAGCACATGGTCTCGCCCAGCCCCTCGCTCAGGGCTAGAGGGTCTCGCTCAGGCGGAACGTGCTCGCTCAGGCGAGTCCCTCTTCGCCTAGGCGAGGGCTCAAGAAAAGGGGCAGGAGCGCACGCGGGATCTCGCTTAGGCGAGACCCCTCTCGCCTGGGCGAGATGCTTGCTCGCTCAAAAACCACAGTGGGTCGCCTGGGCGACCATTCATGGAGAAGAGGCTTAGGCGAGCCTATGTTAATCTCGCCTAGGCGAGACTAGCTCGCTTGGGCGAGTTTATCAGAGCCCGCCACTGTTTTCCCTGCAACAGATGCGAATACATACCACAAGCAATAATCCCATCGTATCATACGTCCATATTACAGGCAACCACAAAGAAATCATCAACCACATAGAACAGCAACTCAGACCAAGCAAACAGGAGGGTTCTAGCTTCCCTTACCTGGAAATGGGTTTGCACAGGACCTCCGCACTGAAACAAGGGGCACCGTAGCTCTAGAACCCGACTCGCAAGCTGGAACAGCGAGTCAAACGAATCAATACAAAGTTTCTCACTGTGAGTACAAAACTATTCTAGACAGGGCGATAAGGTGAAAGAGCACTTACGTGAGCAGAACTATGGTCAAGATGAAATGTGAATCGGAAGAACGTTGGAACCCTAGCAGGAGTAAAAGACGGCTGCGGCTCAAGACAAGGACGACAACTTTTCTGAAATGGTAAGGAATACTAGGTTTAGGGCAGACCTAAAGACTATATATGTTGGCCGGCCTTAGGCCCACTTACAAGGGCAGCCCACTAACTTTAGGGCAGAAAAAGCTAAAAGATTTTTAATGGGCCTTACAATATAAAAGGTAAAAGTTATTTTTATTATAATTATAAAATATAGTTTTAATTTGAAACTAAACTTATCACCTTTTTCCCGCGATCTACACAAAATAATTAGTAATTTAGGCTTTTACGATTCAGATTTACTTTTCAAAAGTTTATATAAAACATTCTAAAATAAAATTGTAACTATTTTTTTTTATGTAAAGCAAAAGTGATTTTTCACAAAAAAAGAAATAATTGAAACAAATCGAACACTTAATCTTGCAGACAAATAATAACTTATGAAATTCATTTACATTTAAGCAATATAACTAAAACAAACCAAATACTTAATTGTGCAGACAAGTAATAACTTATGAAATTCATTTACATTTAAGCAATATTAATTTTGCAAACAAGTAATAACTCAAATTCATTTATATTTAAGCAATATAACGTTGTTTTTACTAAGTAATTCTCAAATCTACAATTCAATTTCTTCAACAATAGAAAAAGAGAAGAGAGACAGGAATATAAATGGAAGTTATATTTTTATCTCGTCCAATTCTTGAAATGTATACCATTTCTTTAATTAATTCATTCCTTTTCACTTAATACAATACATACAAATGTAAACAAAGGTTTTGTATTATTACATTTGAGGAATAACAAATCAAGGAAAGGGAGAGAGTATTGTTCAAAAAAACTTTCAACTACAACAAATGGCAAATTACAGAGGAGGATGAATGCATGTTGTAGACTGCAACACTTCTAAAACACTTTTGTACATGGGTAGCTTCTCTGTTTATTCAAATCAACCCATTGAATACTCTCAGAAAACCCATATTAAAATCAACCCATCGAATTCAGCTTCTCTCATCTAGAATGATGGAAATCATTCATGTGAAATTTGGTTATGCTTGATAAAGGCATATACATCACTATATATAGCCACCACGTTAGAGAAGACAGCTAAGACTATCATAACATAAAATCTTGTCTGATCTATTTGCAATGTTGTAGCGGTCCCTGCACGGTTAAAATGATGGTTGGAACCCTCCATCAATCAAATTCTTAGCACGAATATATAAAAAGAATCAATAAGGGGGCTTACAGTCATTAGGTGAGATTCTTCAATATCTATTAGCACTCCATTGAACATCTCCATTATGTAAAGATTACATGCTAGTGATCTTGTATAACCAAACAATGGTGAGTGTAATGTTAACCACCAAACTCTCAACTACTAGAACAACCTATTGATCAAGAAAAAGGAACTAAAAACATATTTATAAATAAAAGAACAGGTTGTGTTTGGAACTGAGATAGCAGAATTCTCACGGGCTTATTCATGAATTTGATTCGGTAGTAGCTAGAAGATGTCATAAATCTGCATTTCATGCACCAAAATGAAATTGTTGGCCATTTTACTCCAGATGATCTCATTAGGCATAAATGTAGGTGATTGTTTCAAATAAAGAGAAATATTTCAAAATAAAAGACAAAATCAATAATATGCAAGACACAATGTTAGATAAAAGTCAAGAAAGAAAATTTAGGAAGAAAGGCCTATAACCTTTATAAAATGAGATACTGATGAGTGCATATTTTTGCCCTCATTCAGTGTTTAATTCTGGGTATTTAATTGAATTTGTGTGCTTAAAGAGTGATTTAATTAATAATTCTGATAATTAGGCTGTTTGGGCTTGTGTGATAAAAATGTCTTAAAAATTGATTTTTAGTTGCATAAATTATTTCTTGGATATTTTAACGTTTGTTGATGCAGCTGAAATTAAGATTAAGCTCATTTAAGGTGGGAATATAAATTGATTGAAGTTACAAACCACCTTTAAATAAGGCCGAAATTAGCAAGTTTTAAAAAAATCACTTTTGCACCCCCTAAATTACATATACACTCCCCTTTTCCAAATAAGTTGCAAAAAATCTACTTTTACACCCCTACCTTTGTCTATTTTCACCCCTCCTACCACTTAAACTCCATTCACCCGGATGTTGCCATGCGGCAATCCTCAACTTTTAAAATTAGCCAACCAGAACAAGCCACGTGGCATTAATCCTTGCAAACACATCTACACCAATGAAACACTGCCACGTCATTATCTTCCTCCATCTCCCAAAATGGAACCCTAACCCTAATTTTCCTCCTCTCCTACCATCACCATGGCAGCCGTCGACCACCATTCACGACCATTCACAGACCTCGCCGCTAGACACTGCGCACCATCACCATCACATTTTTTCATCTCTGCAACAACCAGAAGCGGCGCGGCCACCATCATTTTCCAACATAGAAGCAGCCAACATTTGTCCCTGCACCTGTTCGCTTCACGCACACATCGCAGCACCCGTAGACCTTGCGGCTGCCACCACCGCCAATCATGCTGCACCCATCACACCATGCTTGACGAGCCACCACTGTAGCACCGTTGGCCACCATGAACGAACCTTCACTGAAGTTGCGCCCTCACGTCATCACAACAACATCTTCATCACCATTCACGTTGCACCATCCTCCACGATGCAGCAGTCGCACCTGCATCATCACGCATCTGTAACCTGGCGAAACAACAGCGGAAAACAACTCCAGATCTGCAACCAAAACGAACCAGAACACGGTTATCAAATTTGTTATCAAATTTGGTGCCGTTGTCGGGGAACACGGTTAGAATTTTTATCATTTTAGTTCTTATTTTTATTTTTATTTTTATTTTTTGTTTATCACTAACATTTTTATGAAATTAATACTACTAAACTATAGAAAGGGTAAAGTAACCCTAAGTCGTCTCCCAACGAACACGGAATTGATTTTTAACAAATTAGTTCTTATAAAACTATACAAATGAGTTAGTCAAATAAAACAAAAAATATAAGGATTAAGATAAAAAAAGATAGAAATAAAATTTAAAAGATAAAAAGAAATAAAAACAATAGTAAAGAAAAAAGATTGATTCCATTGCTTTTTCAAAATAGATTCATCATCGGTTATCTAAAGATTATTGCTCATTTAATTATTGTTGTAGATTTACAAATTAATCAATGTAAAGTCTCAATTAATTTGTTGGCGTTCTCACTTTTAACTAAAGTACAGTCTCAATTAAAAGTGAGAACTTTTAGATTATCCATAGTAAATCCAACCAAAGTACAGTCTCAATCAAATTTTACTATGCCTAATCATGTCTATTCTTTTATCTCCTCACCAAATAAAAAGCTTAATTAATCAAAGTAAAGTCTCAATTAAGTTAGAACAAATACCTTTAATCAAAGTAAAGTCTCAATTATTGGTAAAAACTCATTTAATCACATGAAAGTTTCTAAATAAAATCAAAGTAAAGTCTCAATTAGATTTAAAAACCCTTATACTCATATGATCAACATGCATATAGATTTAAAATCATTACTTTTTATGTGATTCAAAGATAAAAGACATAGATGAATGAAAACCTCAACAATAATAAAAAGAACAAAGAAATTATTTCATTCTAACATCAGAATCCATAATGAAATTACAATGGAATCAACCCAAGAAGTTTAGAACTCCATGAATCACAAAATAAAATAAAGATAGAAGAGTGGAGAGAGAAAAAGGAAAAGAAATTAGGCCCCCCTAAAGGGTTCCTAAACTCTGAAGTCCCGAGCTTGTTTTCTCTGCTCCCCCTTGGTCTCTTTATATAGAACTTGGACTGAGCTTTTCTGTTGCTAAAATCTCTCAAATATCTTTTAAAATAAAGATAAGGATAAATATTCAAAGGTATTTGGAGAGATATAAACTATTTGACAAATATAGTTGGTTAATAATTTATGATATAATTAAATAAATTAATTATTTAAAGATATCTGATAAATTATCACCAAATAATAATTGCATTAATTTTCTCAATAAGCCATTTTTAATCATGTAGTCCAAATTTGTAGAGACATCCAAAAATATCAATATTTGCAGTTAAACCCCTCTTGTTTGACCAGTCTTTGACCATATTTGAATATTTGACCAGAGTTGACTGTTTGACCAGCTTTGACCAGTTTGACTGTGCAATAGCAGACTAACACGCGACGTAGAGACTCTCTCTCCAGAATTAGGGTTTCTGCCTCCATGAATGGAAAATGACCTTTTGTCCACCTCATTGGTAATTTGAAAAAACAGTAAGGTAAAGCAGGGAAAGAAGTTATGGAAGGCTCCCAACTTGTTTATAATTTTTAATTAGGATTAAACAACACTATTTTTTTATTAATAGAAAATTAAATAGAGAATTTCATAACTTTGTTATAAGAATATTAATTCCATAAGCAAGACTTCTATCCAAGATCCTTCCTTAATATTCGTTGGCATCCTTACAATACCGAGGTTTAAACTTTACAGGTGTACTACAACTACCAAAAACATGGCCTGATTAGAGTCCCTAATCTGCAAATACAATTGCTTACCTCCATTTTAATTATATTTACCATGCAAATTATGGCACAAACACAAATATATACCTAAAATATATGTGTTCATATATTATCGATTCTGCGATCCATAATTTGGGGAGCCCAAAATCAATTTTTGAATGTAGAACTAAACATGTGAGCATATATACCTAAAACCAAGTCAATCCATCAATACTTGAATGTTAATTCATACATGCAGTGAACAATTTCACACTGAAGGTAATTGACAGGGGATCCACAAGCTATACGAACAGATAGAGTACATGAAATATCCTTAAAACCGGTTGGATGGAGGAAAAACTAATAAAAAGAGTATTTCCATGGAAACGGAGAGGCAATCACAACACACAATAGAGCAAAAAACATTGCATAGACATAAAAATCAAAACCTGCAAATGGGTAACAATATCAATCGTGGTCACCCTAGACCCTTCTTGTTGTTGCCTAATCAAATAAGAAAACAAAAACAAAACTTAAAAAATCTAAAAATAAAATAAAGTTTACCAAGGAGAAGAAAACCTTACAAAAATTCTCATTAACAGCAAACAAAAATCGGTATTTACTTCGACATCCCTTCTGTCAACGGAAACTACAAAAGTTCAAAAAAAAGGAAAAATGAGAAGCATCTGAAACATAAAAAGAAAAACCAAAAAAAACAAAAAATTGAATATTTTTTAATCTCCTTTGCAAACCACCTTAAAACCTTACCTCCAAGCCTTGTTTCTCCAAATCTGAAAAATTCAAAACCAAAAAAGTTCAAAAAAAGAAAAATATGAGAAGCATCTGAAGCATAAAAAGAAAAACAAAATAAAAAACTAAAAATCGAATCTTTTTTAATCTTCTTTGCAAACCACCTTAAATCTCTACCTCCAAGCCTTGTTTCTCCAGATCTGAAAAATTCAAAACCAAAAAAGTTCAAAAAAAGGGAAAATGAGAAGCATTTGAAGCATAAAAATAAAAACAAAAGAAAAAACTAAACATCATAAATTTTTGAACGATCATCTAAAACGGTAGCACGATCCCGAGCACCACAATCATCAGAGCCCGTGCCCATCTCTGTCGTGGTCCTAGTTAGATATCATAACTCTCCTTGATAGGTATAACTTTTCCAAAAAAAACTAAAAAACCATGAAATAAAATCAAATAAGAAAATAAAACCTAGAAATCAAATAAAGCTCAGAAGAAGAAAACCTATCATGGTTGCTCAATCGGGAAGGATCTTCACATGTTTGTGTGGAGTTCAGTTGTTTCTCCGGTGTTGGAAGGTGGGATCGTTGAGAGCTGAAGAATCGTTTTTTTAAAACTAAATAATGGAGGAGCAGAGTATGTAAAGGAAGGAAAAAGATAAAGGGAATTTCAAACTGAGTCAGGAAGACTAAAAGATGAATCCCAATCTGGCAGAGAGTGGAAATAGTTAAAAGAGGAGAATGACAAAAAAACCAAAAAATTGGACAGATGTCAAAAATTTAAATATGGGTATAAGGGTCTTTTCCATAGATGTTTGTTTTCATATATTTTAGATTATTGTAATTTAAAATTTATAATCCAAAAATTATATATTTCGCTCATTTTACCATAATGTTTTTCAATTAAATTTCTTAAATTTTTAATAGCAAGAGGATTTCACATAAAAAAATAGAAATTTATTTTCTTAAATTATATTAGATTAAGTCTTTTACTTTATGCACTTCCACAGTTTATTCTTGCAATTTTCTCAATTTCCCAAAGTGATTATTTTATTCTTATAAAAATCATTTCAGGATTACATGCTTCAGAAATATTTCAAAACAAGTTATCTGAAATTTTTATAACAATAATTTTGGAACAAAATTACAGAAATATGTAAAATGTGTTTTGGAATAAGTTTTTTTTTTGAAAGACTTTCCTAAAACAAACTTTTCGTAATTCTTATATCTTCTTTTGAAACAAACTTTTTTAAATCCTTACATGAAATATGAAATATGTTAACAAAACTTTAAAAACTTTTCTAAACAAGTTTTTCTCTCTCTTTTTTTTTCTCTTTTTATTTCCATGTAATGTTCTCCCTTTCTTCTTCTACCTTTGTAGCGATGATGATGATACAAGTGTGGCAATGGCAAGTGGTGTGTAACATCCTTTTTTTTAAACTGTATTATTTATTTTAAATAAAACAATTAGAAAATCTTCTACTTTTACTAACGGTTCATATTTTATCTAAATGTAGTTTAAACAGTAAAAATATATTTTATCATGATATACTTTTTACTTATTAAAAATAATTATAAGAAGAAAACAAAACTAATAAAATATGTATATATATATATATATA
>Ga0214544_1004205_pt1 | contig 29052 bp, 20 predicted proteins | sample CNSS3metaG_FD_160074 | JGI IMG/M metagenome (GOLD analysis project Ga0214544, IMG submission 160074) | Root nodule microbial communities from cowpea collected in UCLA plant growth center, Los Angeles, California, USA - CNSS3 | ecosystem: Host-associated > Plants > Roots > Nodule | place: USA...
AAAGTTTCAAGAACTTGTGTTTTAATCATCTTTTTCATGTTCTTGCATGTTTTCATAGCATCTGAAGCATTGAGCATGTTTGTATAATCATTTGGAACTGATCTTGATCATTCTTGAGCATTGTTTCCGGTTTAAAATTCAAATTCACATTTCTGCATTTTTCCCCTATTTCAGTCAACTGTTTTTCAGTTTCAATCGATTGATTATACCAGAACAGAATCTCTTTAGTAATATCAATTTGTTAACTCTGTTTTTGATCGATTGAAAGTGTATAGTTCAGTACTGTTTGCATCCTAACTTGGTGATCTATTTGATTCAATTAAAGGTGGTTTATAGCTTGCAAAGATAGCCTAAATTTTTAACTAGCCAATTCAACCCCCCTTTCTTGGCTTTTCTACCATTTCAAAACTAACAAATGAATGGTATATTAATAGTAGGCTAATAAGGATAGATGAGTGTAGGTTTAAAGGAAGAAAGTTGAGTTTGACAAAGGTTGAGACATGATGAGTACTGGACTTTATGAAATATGTTGGTTTAAAGGAAGAAAGTTGAGTTTGACAAAGTGATTTTAGTTTTTTAGGAATGTCAAACATTCCATCAACCATTATTGATACTATTGTTATGGACCTTTTCATGACTCTAGAATAAATTCTGATATAGAAAGTTAAATTCGCAAGGAGCATCTAGAAAACCATGATTGTTTTCATTCTATTTTTGGTCCAGGTGACGGTTTAATGGAACAATTTTATTTATGACTTAAAGCATGGTGGTTTATTTTGAAGAAATGAAAAGTTTTACTTTGCAAAGCATGTGTTTATTTATTCATGTACTCTCTTAAATCATCATCTATATTAGGGTGGTAAATTGTGTAAATTAACTCTATTGGGATATCAACTAATTTTAAGAAACAAAGGTGTAACATATGCTTTCCTTTTCTAGTTATTAGAATTTGTTATTTTTCTATCATAACCACTAGCAATATGAAATGCTAAAAATGACTTTTCTTGCAAATGAGTGGAGGAGATCTTGGAGTATCGACTTTCCCTGATGGTGAGAGTATTTTTTTACATGGATTGGTACAATATGAAGGTGAAAAAGGAATTCTGTATGATGGTTTATCTTATAAAATCTCTTTACGTTTTCCATTGGACTATACCCTTTTAAGCCCTACAAGTGAAGTTTTAGACATTGTGTTTTCATCCAAACATTGACCAGTTTGGCAACATTTGTTTGGACATCCTTTAAGTATTCATTATTTTTGTTTAATTGGGTTTGGATTTACAATTAATATGAATGCCAAGTATATTTATAGATGAAATTTTGATTTTCATTGCATCAATCTGCACCAAGTGTTCCATCCATCACACACTATCTTGGGGCTAATAACTGTCTTACTTGTGTGTTTCTACAGGACAAGTGGTCTTCAACTTATGATTGCAGAATTATTCTTATATCTATTCAAAGTTTATTGGAAGGTCTGGTCTTGATATTGATATCTTTTGTGCTTTACATTCATCTCTTCATGCTTGTCTGACCAATTTACTTTCTAATGACAAAGCCTAACTTGGAGACTCCTCGGAATAGCTATGCTCCAGCATTATGGAATGATAAGGAAGGTTTGGAAAACTATTTTTTAATTGCTTTGTTCACCAGTTGTTGGATTTTTCTTAAGTTTTTGAGATTTTTTTGTATATTTTAATTGGGTATGTGCATGGAATATACCTTGTAGATTACCAGAGAATGGTTCACAAACAAGATTTTTCTGGAGAAGCTCTTGAAAACTGATTGATTCAATTCCAAAGCAAGATCAGTTAGTTTCCACATCATTGTTGCAAATGTTTGCCTTGAGAAAGAGTTTGCTCTTTGTGAATGTCATTTTTTTTAATTTGCTTTGATATTGTCACCTAAAACTACAGGAATTCTAAATGATTTGAAAGTCTTTTAATAACATTTTGTATAAAAGTAGTAAAAGTTGTCATTGCAAAAAAGTCACATGATCCAATTGACTTCTTTGTAATATTGTTTTTCCTCATATGTACAATTCTTACAACTGTGTATTGATGTTACGTAATATGTATTTGAAGTTGATGTTAGGGTTCATCTATTTGGATTCTTTACTACCTTGACATAATGTTCTAAGTGCTTTGATATTTATTCATAAATTATTTGATTGAAATAAATGTGTAAAACTTATAACTCTTATTTAACTGAGTAAAAAGTTGACATCGTATGATATCAGGAATAATCCCTTCAGAGTATTTGCTCAAGTGCATTGCCCCCATTTTGTTGAATACTTTCAATCTTCTATAAGCAACTTTTCTTTTTATGTAAGTTTTTGTATGTATCTCAACATAATATTTAAAAATAAATATTTAAACATGTTTCTTTGGGTCATCGATTTGGATGCTAACTTTAATTGTTTTAATTGATTTTCTATTCATCTTTTGCTGTAATGTTTTTTATGGGTTGAATGGATCTAATACTTTGAACATAAAATATTGCCTAAATCAAAATAATTGAGCTTTGAGCTTTTGGTCACCATATATATGTTACAATTTCTATTATTTTATTATGTTCAAATAAACTTGTGTTGGGAAGATCTATCGAGACATCTTTAGAAATAATAATTATAAATTTATATTATCGTAAAATAATATCATTTTATTATTGTAAAATAATTTTATTTTTGTACTTCGATTTTAAAATATATTTCTAATGCTTTAAAATTCAAAATTATATTTTTTATTGACTTAAAACAACCTATTACATCCATCTAAGAGTAAGGTGGACCAAATTTTATTGTTTCATTTAAATATGAATAGATACATGTTAGCATCAACTTTTCACTTGAATATTAGGTGATTTATTTGTTATATCTATGTTTAATTTTCTTTTTATTTATTTTATTATTGTTAATTGTTAATGTATATTCTAATTTCCAAAACATAGAAAAAAAGAATATTAATTTTTTTAATTGAAAATAAAAGAAAATGATTTACTTAAACAAAAACAAACGTACAAGTTCATAGTTATTGTGTCAAATTTTTTTAACACAAAAAATAAATGATTTCTTAGTACATATCACTAATAAATTATTATGTCAAATTTTTAATTTAACACAAAAATGTACATACGCATGAATAATAGTGATTGTAGTGTCAATTTTACACTAATAAACTAGGAAACCAAATTCTCATATGTGGAATGAAATTGAATGTCAGAGCTTTAAAGTATTGGGAACTATTGTTATAAAATTTGAATTATAACAATATAACATACATGTATTTTATTTCATCTTAATATAACATACATGTGTTTCATTTCATCTTAATATAACATACATGTGTTTCATTTCATCTTAATATAACATACATGTGTTTCTATTTAAAAATTATAACATCAATTTCATGTTATATTTATTTTATACAGGACCAAATTACACAATACACCTTTACTTTAACAACGACCGGTGCATATCCATTTCATTTAAATGTAATATATGTGTGTTTCTATTTAAAAATTTTAACATCCATTTCATGTTGTATTTTTTTTTGTACGGGACCCTATTACACAATATGCGTACATTTTACTCTAATAATGACCCGTCCATACGCATTTTAATATAATATACATTGTGTTTTTATTTAAAAATTTTAATATCAATTTCATGTTGTATTTATTTTGTACGGGACCATATTACACAATATGCATACATCTTACTTAAATAATGACCCATACATATACATTTCATTTTAATGTAATATACATATGTTTTATCTACATATGTTTTGATTTAAAAATTTTAACATCAATTTCATGTTATATTTACTTAAAAATAAAAAATTATTTTAAATTTCAATTTTAATTTTAAGTTTATTTTTTTAATATATAATACCTTCAAATATATTTAAACACTAATTCTTGCAATCCATATCCACTACTTTTTAATAAGTTTTGACTGTGATATATATATTATTTTATTTAAATGGTCTTTAGTAATTTTTATTAATGTGTTACTTTGGTAGTTGTTTTTTATGTTTAATTACTTTTTAATAATTTTTATTACATTTTATATTGGTAGTTTTGTATTCAATTTTAACTATTTTAAAATTTAACTATTGATTCAAATGTTATTTTTTAATCTTAACATTTTTTATCTAAAATAATATCTTTGATTTTATATATAAATATATTTCAATAGCTTTGTATGTGTTTATCGATGTCTACATATGTTTCTATTTACAAATTTTAACATCAATCTCATGTTTTTATTTTCTACGGGACCATATTTCAACTACGTGCATATTTTCTAAATGGTCATATATTATTTGTAACATTATTATTATTGAGATTATTATTAGTGGTAGTACTTATAACACCCCATTTAAATAATAACCTTAATTAAATGAAATGTCACACAAAATAATATAAGAAGCAAAGTCATGGAGTATAACGTCACTCCTTACAAATATCCAAGGTACTTAAAATGAAATACTGAGGCACACCACGATGCTAATAACAAAATGAGACAAAAGTTTAACAGTATTCAAACTAAATGCTCTAGGAGCAAGAAAATATATGGGCTACAACCCTAAAGAAAAACTCTGAAGAGGCGGGATCTGACCCAAGACGAACTATGCAGCGAAACCTCCATCACCCTGATGACCACAAGAATTTCTCGCATCTGCTCCCATTAATAAATTGATGATCATCGCAAAAAGAGAAAACCACACATAGAACATATAAACAAGCAGCAAGGGTAAGCTAGAGTGAAAAAAATGTTTTATCATGCAATTACATACAATTTTAAAGCCAAAGATACATACATCAACCATGCATGTGATGACTCGCAAACAATACACTAAGACTCAAGACACGACTTATTCGGATACATATAATTAGTCGGATTCACCGGATGCTTGCACTTGTGGTGGCTTCTACTGCTCTGCAAAGCCAATTGCCAATGAGTTTCACCCTACCACTCACAAGATTAGTCTTCAAATATCTAAGGCCTCCTACTAGTCTCACCACTTGAGTCAGTACGCTCTACGTGAGACTAACTAACTCTTTAGAGTGTCAGGATGCAATCCTTACTTGAATCCTTACTAAATTATATAATGAGGCACCACCATGAACTTCATGGAATTACGTCCTAAGTTTGAAGCACCACTATGAGCTTTCACTAACAGGGGTCATGGAATTACGTCCTGACCAATGAGGCACCACTATGAGATCTCACCTTGAGATTTCATGGAACTACTTCCTGACCAATGAGGCACCACCACAAAACCTTCGTGGAATTACGTCCTAACCATACCAACATCATGTTTCTCCAATCAACACAAAGTCATTATCCATGGCAATTCCATGTTAACATTTATAACCAACCATCCCATTCATGTTACACACTAAGATCATGCCAAACTCATCAATTTCAACCCATAAACCATTCAAGCGAGAGGGTTCTCTCGCTCAGGCGAGCTCCTTTCGCCTAGGCGAGAGCTCGAAAAGTGGAACAATGGTGCTGTTGCGTTCCCTCGCTTAGGTGAGACCTCATCGCCTGAGCGAGATGACCTCTTGCTTAAGACTGGACCTCGTTGCCTGAGCGACAGCTCGCGCAACACCTAGGAGGGGCTTCTGATACTCTCGCTTAGGCGAGACCTACTCGCTTGGGCGAGGATATCAGATTCCTTCCACTGTTCACGTAAGCCAACACAAATATTCAACCAGAGCAATGCACAGTTCATGTTCATATCATTTTAAATACCACACATACATCAAAAATACGAAACAGACCCAAAAATAGGCAAAGATCGATTTAAAATACGAAACTCTAGCTTCCGTTACCTAGAAAGAGCTAGTAAAAAAGTTTGACACCAAACAGCGGAGCACAACTGCTCTAGGAACATATTCAAGAGCAGGACAAATAACAGAATAGATTTAAATGAGTTTATCAAGACGAACCTTAACTGAAACTATGAAGAATAAGCGGAAGGAGAAAAAGTATATGTTGAAAACTGACTTACATGGGTAGAAAATGTTAAGCTAACGTGAAGAGAGCCAAAGTCCAAAACCTAGCAGAAGGTGGTTGCAGCTCTAAGAAAGGGGGGAGAAGTTGTTTTTCTGAAAAATGAGTGGAATGAGATGGTTAGTGCAGTTTAGGGTCTTGGACACTTTATGGGTCTGCCTTAGGCCTAACCGATTAGGGTAGCCCCTTTAAAATTAGGACAACAATGAAAATGGGCCTTATATAGTAGTAATGTTAGTACTATTATTATTATTAACCTTAACATTGACACTAATATTATTATTAATATTACTATTATGATTAACATTGATATTAACATTATTATTATTATTATTATTATTATTATTATTAGTTTAAGTATTTTTATAAGTTGCTACTCTGAATTGAGAAGAGAGTTAAACTTTGTATTTGGGAGATACTTTCTTAACGTAAATTTTATGATGTATTTACTCTGTACGGGACCATATTGCGCAATATGCCTACATTCTACTTTAACAACAATGCATACACATTTAATTTTAATATAATATACATCTATTTATTTCTACATGTGTTTTTATTTAAAAATTTTAACAAATGTCATGTTGTACTTATTTTGTACGGGACCATATTACACAATCTATCTATATTTTATTTTAACAACGACTTTGCATGCACATTTTATTTTAAGATAATATATAACTCAAAACTACAATTGTAAATTTTAACAATGTAACAATATTGTTTTATTACACATTACTTATCAATTAGTGAGTTTTATGATTTAAAACAAACAAATTCATATTTGATTATTATTTTTTAATCTTATCATTATTATTAATATTATTATTAGCATAATCTATTATTATTAATATGACCAATAATTATATTAATTATATAATAATAAAATATAATTATATAAACAAATAATTTATTTAAATACAACAATAATTATTAAGAAAAATTCATCCAAATAAAAAAAACAACAAAAAAACGACCCGTGCGTAGGCACGGGTCTCATACTAGTTAATAACTAATATAGAATGATTGAATATGAAAGAGAATATATTGCATAGGAAAAGTTACATAAAGCATGAATTCATTACATCCAATCCTAATGAAAATAGAGATTAACTACTCCTAATCATCTAGAACATACAAATTTCATGAATTCGCTCGAATAGATGAACAAATTTGTTGTAATTTCGTCCCAAAAATTCCCTTGATTGAAGTGTCGAGTTTCCCTATGTTTCCACACCAAAGAATTGCCTCATTTGATTTTTGATCTCTCGCTGTGCGAGAAGTCTGTTAAACTCAAGTCAATTGCTCTATCTCGCTGACGAGACAGACTTCTCATTGGGCAATTGGTGGAGGTTGGGCCGGGTGAGATGGTCCTGACAGACAACTTTGAAGTCTTCTCTAATCTTCCATTTTCCTACACAATGACTAAAGAAAAGAAAAATATTCCTTACTAAAAAAAACACATAACACATATGAACTTCCCATAAAATAAACACAAAACACATGAAATAAAGACAAATAAGAGATAACTCAACCTTATAATTTTCATTTCATGCACCCTTTTCATTAATTTGCCTTTGCTTTTTCTTTTCTTTCTTTCTATTTTTTTTTTCATTTCCATTGAGAATTTTTGAGAATTTCAATCATCACAATTTAAGATTTTCAAGCAACTTGCTCCTCTTTTCTCAATCATCTTTCCCCCAAACTTAATCTCAACCCATACCCATGTTCATAGCATAAAACGTGTACTCTTCTTCCATGGTGTAAGGGAAGATAATATTTCTTAAGACTTAGGGTAGAGAAACAATACATCAAGGCTAAAAAAGGGTTCACAAATTGTTTCACATTATGCACAAAGGTTAGCTATTTGGTCAAGTAGCTTCATTTCATAACAACAAACAATTGCCTTTTTCATCCTTAACCAAGTGTGTGTGATTGCATTCAAATAATCATGCAACATTCAACTTTATAGCAATAACAACTTTCCTGTCATGCTCTCTAAATTTCATATTCTCAATAGTCAGGCATTCAATCATTGGGTCATGTTCAAGAACATAATAAGGAATGAATCAAACTACAACCACATCCAAGTATCTTACTCAATCATATTTGCAGGCAAATAATCCAAAACCATGCAAAACCATATGAAATAAGATCACAATGCCATTTTTTACAACATAAAGAACTACACAATGTAAACAATACTACAATGTGTCAAAACTACTCAACTTAATAATAAAATAAAGAAACTAACAACTAAAAAAACTAAAAGTATCAAATAAAGACAACATCCATCAAGTGTAGCCATCATAGCCAATGTTTCCAAGTAGGCTTTTACTGCTCTTCTTGTTGTTAGCTCCAAAGTGGATAAAGCTTGCTGCTCCTCTTACTCTTGTTTTTCCTCATCCTCATCATCAACAGGCACATTATCCCCTCACTGAGATGTAGGCCTGCCCTCAAGTCAAGGAATATGTGCCTCAAACTTGGTACTTGTCATGAGAGCATCTCCGAGAAAGTCTGGAATACCCAAAGATAGTTGTTGCGTGTTGTCCATATGGGATACCTGGCCATGGCGGACTATATGATGAGCAAACCACATATCATCCTGTTTAGCAAAAATCTTGCCCATGGTAGTATGGAAAGTCACCTCAAAATCAGTGGAAATAGTATGGGAACGACAAGACTAGTGTGTAGGGGCATCAACTGCCCTGTTGGTGCAATGTTTCTAGAAGAATTTCTTATCTAGGGGAGGAGAGAGAGCAAGCAGCACAAGAGTGTTAGAAGTAAGGCCCTTCTCCCTACAAAGTGTCGTTAATATACGAGGAAAACCCAAGTTTACATTAAGAGCATCAGTAGTATAGGCTATGTCTTGCGAGATAAGCGCTCCAACATCCATGTCCAATATAGTGACTATCCTATAAATGAGATAAACCCTCTCCAGATTCAAATCATAAGTATGCCTGTTGGGGGCATAGGTTGGTGTAAAAAAATCCACTCCACACCTAGGCCAATGACCTCAAATGTTTCCTAAGGAGCCGAATTAGAGTGTCATTGACACCCATACAAAATATTGGCCAAGAAAACATAGGACCAAAGTGATCTCGACATAATCTTTTTGGCCACTCATGAAGGCGCTAAAAGGAGTTACCTGGCCAGGAGAAGCGTAGGTCATCCTAAAAAAAGTGTTCAAGGTGTGCCGATCATATTTAATCATCTTGTGTAAGACCTGAGAAATTAAATAATTAAATAAATAATTATTTAATATAAATGCAGGTAATGGAATCTTTATCACATTTAATGGAATCTTGGCCATGTTGGTTCGAGTCCTATGAATGCTAATTGTGTGTTAATTTAATTGTTTATTATTTTTAATAATATGCTTGACTATGATGAGTGATAATATAATCCTAGACATGTAGGAATTATCACGAAACATGAATGCGTTGATTGGTTGTGGATTGGCTTGGAAATTGTGGGGTTGTGCGTTTGAACCTTAACTTCTACGAAATAGGTTCCTTTTTGCCAAATTGATTTTTGGTATAAATGAGAGGGAATAGAAAACCCTACTCGTCTAAGAGAGCAGTTGGAAGGGCTGGAAAACCGTCCTAACACCAAAGGATCTAGGTTTGCAAAATTGAGCAAGGAATCCAGGTTAGGAGAGCTAAATTCATGCTTGGTTGTAGCTTTATTAAATTCGTATATTGCATCAACTATATTGGTATTCTATTGGGTTTTTTCTAGATTATATGCTCGTTTCTATACATTTTCCAGAAACCACCTGGCGGTATTGAATGTCCATCCGGCGATTCATAACATTGTGTGTAATCTTCTGGGTTTCTGCCAACCTATTTAGCCCAAACTTTTGGGTTTCTGTATGAACCGCCTAGCGGCAATGAACACCCTGTAGGGAACACGAGCAATATTGACTCGATTATGAGAGTGGAATAAGGAACCTTGAGTAGAGGACGAAGGTGAGAAAAAAGTACCTAGATTAAGAGGGAGAAATGAATTTAAGGTTAGGTTATGGTTGGGAGAATTGTGACATAAACATGTGTATATCATGTGCATGATACCAGAACTATGTATAAGATTAACTACAGAATAGAACTTTGAATTTGGAGATCCTTTGTAAATTGCCCAAGTGAACTTTGGGTGCAACTATTTCACTAAGTGTCGGTGGTTAACGTTGGAATTGTAGGAAAGTTGGTTGGAAGGATTGACTCTAGTTAATTAGTTATCTAAGACTTGAATTCAAATTGAGATATGGTATTATTAGTTGTTGGAATAAGACTCCCTATGTTAGGCTTAACTTGTGAATGAGTTTGAAGGTGGATATGATTCCAAAGGGGAATGGTAAGATTGCATTGTTACTGTGTAGGAATGCGGGCAAATGGATCAAGATAAATTCTATGAGTTTAGAATTTGTTGAATCAAAGTGAGCCTACTAGAATTTGAGAAGGGGAGACTTGGTTTTGCAAAGTGTAAAAGCAATAAAATCGCGTTATTGGTGTAGCGCTTGATGGTAAGGTCTGAACCGTCAGGCGATAGCTACAAATATAGAGGGCTACTAGAGCGCTTAACACCTGGTGATGTGGATGATCCCGCCAGGCAACAGTTGTGTGGGCAGTGGCACTGGGAACGCGAGGTGCCTGGTAGTGAGGTTCATCCCACCACGTGATAGCCGCAAAATCAGAGACTTTGGGGTGTGTGGCGCTTGGCGGCAAGAGGCTTCTGCTAGGTAGTCTACAACTGGTTTTCGTCTGGCGGCGCTTAGGTAGTGTCAGGCGATAACGTAGGGGCAGGGGCTGTTTTTTTTTGGATAGTGCATGGTCTACAAGGCTTTGGATGATATCTTAAGTCTGGATTTTGCTAAAGCATTCCTTGAGTTGTGGCTTGGAATGACATTCCTTGAGTTATGGCTCGAAATGGAGGGTAAACACGTGGCGATCCCAGGTTGTGGCCTGGTGATTTGGTAATCGGTGTGAGTGTACGAGTTGTGGGTCGTATGGATTGTCTCCACTTTATTGGGCAATCAAAGGTTGTGGCCAGGGATGTGTTAATCTTGTGTCAAGAGTATGAATTGTGGTTCATATTGAGAAAACCACCTAGCATTACAGATTGTGGTTCGTAACTGGATAGTCCCACATGTGTATCTACGAGTTATGGCTTGTAGATGGTGGAACCACTAGTTGTAGCTTGTGGCAGCAAAGAACATCTTAGGGTTATCATCTAAGGATGTAGAACATAGATGAGCATGGTGGTGACCATGTTTTTTGGATTGGAGAATTGTGGTTCTCCAACGAGTGCATGTGTGCATTTTTTTATCTTGGCTATAAAATGTTTATACAATTAGCTCACCCTATTTGTTTGTGATTGGTGATGATTGTGTAATTCAATACATAGGAGCAGATGATGTCGTAGGTGGAGCTGGTGACACTTAGAGCCAGAGAGGGGCTAGCTTGGGAAAGCTTTTATGGATTTTCTTTTATGTTTTTTTAAATAGTTATTTTAATGGATTATGACCTTGTAATAGTTGTAAGAACCTTATGGATTTTATCATGGCGAGTTAATAAATGTTTGAAATTTTCCCGCGTTTAGGGAAAAAGGTTTTATTAAATGCAATATTTTATTATTATTATTATTTCTATTTTATTTAAATTAGTAATATCCGGCCAGGATGTTACATCTTGCCTTGCACCTTGGCTTAGCATGGCCCTGTCCTGACTTTCTGGTAGGCATTGACATAAATTCTATCACTAACACCTCATCAATTTCGTTAGGGAGATCCTCTAATACCTTATGCCAATTCCTCCTCTCAAACTCAAGGCGAAAATCATCATACTCCCCCAAATAAATATTCACCTTGCACTCCGGATGAGGCTTTGATGCATAATCTCGACAAATTACTTGGAAACATCATTGGAGGAGAACTTGTGCTGGTAATAATTCTACACAAATTCTACCTCCATGTAATTTGGCTGAGGAGCACAAGAGGAGGACCCACGATTCAATCTTTTCTTTTAGGCCGTTGGAGAAATCTTGGGGGGATCCATCAACTAAATGGAGACAATACAAACACTGAAAAACATTAACAAATGTAAAAGCACAAGAACAATACATGGAAATCAACAAAACAATGCCTTAGTCGTTGGGCGAGATATGCCAGCCCAAAAAAACTCAACAAACAAATAACATCAGTGACTAGGTGTGTAAGGTACGACTTGTTGGGCAAGCACACCAAGCAGACCTAGCGAGCAACACAAACAACCATGAACTCACACATACAATGGTTCAAGTCGTTGGGCAAGTGTATAGGCTGCCCAACAAGACAACATCAAAACCCTAAACAGTAGCAAATCTAGAAATAGAAATAGGTACAATTGTTGGGCAAGTGATTAGTTCGTATTTATGCCCTCATTTAATGATTAATTCTCGATTTTTAATTGAATTTTGTTCTTAAAAGATTTATTTAATTGAGATTTCTTATAATGGGTTTATTGAGCATGAGATACAAAATATGTTAAAAATAGCTTTTAGATGCATAAATATTTTTTGGATATTTTGAGGTATGTTAGTGCAGCTGCAGCTAAATTAAGTTGATAGAAGTGTGGCAATAAATTGATTAAAGCTTCATAACACCTTAAAGATAAATCCAAGAATAGAAATTATCAAAATCACAAAAATTGAAGAATGATAACTTTTAAGTGAAGAATTATGAAGCATTCCATGAAGAAGGCAAGAAAAGCTTTAAAAAGTGAAGATTTTCACTAAGACAAGAAGAGGGAACGAGTAACAAAAATTTGGACTATCTGGTTTTCTCTATCTTTTTCCAGAAAAAAGGCTTTGATAATTCATAAATATTTATGATAAAAGATAATTTGGGGAAACATATCTTTATATATTTTATTTGATATTTTTAAAATTCTCTTATTTAATTATATCAAAATATCAAAAGATAATAACTACCAAATCCTTTTAAATATGGCAAGATCTTCTTAAATCTTTTTAGATCGTCACAACAAACAAATATATCTTGAAGATATTAGATTATTTAAAAGATAATTGGAAGAGATTGAAAAGGACTAATTTGAGAAAATAATGCAAATATTAGTTGGTCATAATTTATTAGATATCTTTAAGTAATTAATTTATTTAATTATATAAAAAAATTATCAACCAACTATATTTGCGAAATAGTTTTAAAATTGACTATATCTGCCCAAATATTTTTAAATATTCATAATCACTATAAAGATAACTTATCTTTATTTTAAAATATATTAGAGAGATTTTAGCACCAGAAAAGCCCAGTCCAAGAAGTCTTAGATAAAGAGACCAAAGGGAAGTAAAAAATGGAGTTCGGAATTTCGGAGCTTAGGAACCCTTTAGGGGGCCTAATTTCTTTCTCTCTTCATTTTTCTTCTATTTTTCTTTTATTTTGATTTTATGGAGTGCTAAGCCTCAAGGGTTGGTTCCATTGTAATTTCATTATGAATTATGAGGTTAGAATTAATAAATTTGTTTATTCTTTTGATTCTTGTTCTAATTTGTTGGAAATTAATTTCGTGTTCGTTGGGAGATGACATAGGGTTGACTTTACCCTTTCTATTTTCTTGACTACTATCTTAGCAATACTTAAGTTGCTATATTTTAATAGTATTAATTTGATCGCGTTAACAACAACATTATCAACGAGCAACCAAAAACCCTAGGCATAATCTAAATCAAAAAAATAAAAGAAGGAAAAGGAATGACTTACCTGGTGGAAGGAAGCAAGAGATGAGCAAGAAGATTAATAGAGAAGAGAAAGGAAGAGGAAATGGCACACATACAAGGAAGAAGAAGAGTGAATGTAGGTTAAAGTGAAAAGAGAAAAGAAGTGTAAAAGTGAAAAAGGAAAATTGTAATTAACGTGTTGCAACACTCACCACTCGCTGGGTGTGTGCCTCTTTTTCAACAAAAGTCGGGTTTGTCCCAATAACTACCTGACAACATTAAATGCTACATTGTTCGTTGGATGAGTCGGGGCACGCATTGGATGAGTAAAGCAATTTCCCTCTCCAGAATTCAAATTTCAAACACCTTTTTTCATTTGTTTTTATTTTATCTTTATTTTTATTTTTATTTTTTCTTTTAATATTTTGTTTTATTATCAGTTGCACTGGCCGAGCCATGGGCCGCCCAACCACTGATCCCAAGGCCAGAAACTCCTCCATTAATCGTTGGGCGAGTGGTAGTGGCCCAACAAGTGTATAAATAAGAGAGCTTTGGTCACTGGGTGAGCTCGCCCAACGACTTTATTGGCCAATTTTCTAGATGTTATAGTGATTCTAGTCGTTGGGCGAGGAAAGTTGTTGTTGGACGAGTCTGCATAATTCATATAAGATTTTTTTTTTGAAAAGCTAGACTCGTTGGACGACCCTCTTGCTCACTTGGCGACAAATTCAAAACAACAATTATGAAACAAAACTATGAAACAACAATAAACACTAGGTTGCCTCCTAGTTAGCACTTCTTTAACGACACTAACTCTCCTCAAAGCTGGGCAAAGTTATTACCATACTAGCATTGGCATGACCCCCTTCAAGGTAGTATATGGTAAAGAACCCTCAGGCATTGCTAAATATGTTCCTGATGCCAAAAGATTCACCTTCTGTTCAAGAGGTATTGATTGAATGAGACCAGGTTCTACATAAACTCAAACTTAACCTTCAAAAGACTCAACAAACCATGAAAAAATATGCTGACAAAAGGCATATTCCTATGGAGTTTAAAGTGGGGGATCAAGTGCTAGTGAAATTACAACCTTAGAGGCAACACTCAATTGCTTTAAGGAAGAATCAGAAATTGAGCATGAGGTATTTTGGACCCTTCGAGGTGATTGAGCGCATTGGCCAGGTTGCTTATAAACTCTTGTTGCCACCTGAAGTGAGAATTCATCCGATTTTCCATTACTCTCAATTGAAATCTTGCAAGGGAGATCATCCCATTCCCTATACTCCTTTGCCGATGGTTTAGACCAATTCAGCTCCCGTCATTCAGCCTGCTGGTATTATTAAGAGTTGTATTGTCATTCGAGGCAATCAACACATTCCACAACATCTTGTGCAATGGGAAGGGTTAGGTGCAGAACATGCTACTTGGGAGGATCATAAGTCCTTAAATGCAGCTTTTCCAGAGCTTAACCTTGAGGACAAGGTTGCTCTAAATTGGGGAAGAATTGTAATAAAAAAAATATAAAAGGGACAAATAAGGAAAAGCAAATATAAGAATCAAGAAATGGGATGAATAATGACCATGTGATAATAACCAACAAAAGAGAGGAAGTGGAAGAATTAAAACAATCAATCCACGTTTTAAGGATTACGTGTGGGCAGAGTTCAATATATAGTCTTTCTGTTATGGGGAGAGGAGGTGTGGAAAATCTGATTGGAAATCTTCTTTCTATTGCTAGACCATGGGTCTATTCTAGATCTTTTATTTTTTTCGTCTGTTTTCATGTGTATGCTACTCTGGTAGCCATCTTTACCATTGTAAGAAATTTATACTTGACATGATACATACACAGTGACCATACATATACTGTTCCATCATTATTTGATTACTTGTTCATAACAGTTGTGTGCATAGGTTATTCACGAAGGGTCTGAGACGGAAGGCGGTGATATGTGGTGCATAACCACTTTGGGACTTAGGTTCCTTATTCGAATGACTATTTTTCTGACGTAGAGGTTCATCTTTCTCTAGTCTAACACTACAAACCGATAGAGGTTAGGCAGTTCGAACGGCTAGTAGCAAACTTTGGCCCGAAAAATCTATCAGATGTTATCGAAACAATCAATGGAATTGGCTAAAAATAATGAGAACTAGGCCGAAGCTTCCCCTTTCAACAAGGTAGTTAAGGCTATACATCAGATGACGTCACTCTTCGTACACAATCACATTTGATTCATTAACATCCTCATATACTCATCTAGGTCAGTGTAACCCGTCATATATTTGAAACACAAGCATCCTCTGGTGATTGGACAGTGGAGTTTCCATGATCCTTGTGGTATAGGGAAGCATCTTGACAGTGTCAACTGTCGCAACGACAGGTTATAATCTTTGTTGGACCCGAAGCTGCTTTCCTGAACCTACGGTCAGGCTCATCACCTTGTTTGGTTGATGCTGGAAGGGTTGGTGTAGAAGGCACCAGTCCCTTCGTTCCTTGTCCTTAGCGCATTGTTGTATTTTCAGAACATAAGGTTCTCAACTCCTCTTCATTCTTGCATTGCATTTCATCCATCCGCTTATGTAAGTTTCTTATCATTTCTATAGGATCGACTGGGCCATTTTAAGAAAACGTCTTAACCAGTTAAATAATTCCAAGTGGAGCTAATTTAACTTTGTTATTGAAGTCTTCTTCGATTATTCCATTCAATTATACCAAAGCAAAATCAACGACATAAGGTGGGATAGGAAATTGAATTCAAAGGCATCGGTCCCACGACTGCGAATTTCTCAAATCTGCTGAAAACTCTACGTGAAATTCAACTGAAAACGTGCTGCCACTTACCAATTGTTAAATGCAAGCAAATACACATTATTGCTTTAGCTTTCTTGATCCAATTTCAATGTTGACTGTGGCAGAATTAATGGCATTGAAAGGGGTTATCAGTAAAAATCAATTGTACAGCTACAGGATTTTTTTTTCCTTGATTTTTTTTCTTGCCCTGATTCACGAAATTTTTTGCCACGGAATCATTCAATTGCACCGAACAAGCACCAGATGAATTCCAAATTTTCAGAAAATTCACGAATTCACCAAATTCAAGACCGGAACCAGCACCAGAACATGCATTCAGTTTTTAATTCCACACTTGATTCAAATTACAGTTGTTGCTTAGAATTTGTAGCTTGCACCGCACGTTTGTTCTACCACGTTAGTATTCAATTCGGTATGTTTTTGCTGTTCAACAACAAATTCAATCACGTAGATCAAAACCCGAACAATTTCGCCATTCAATCACCAACACTGCAGCGCGCTGCTTCCGAAATTATTCACCGAACAACTTTTAATTTGTACCGAAACGGAATTCCACTGCACTGGATTGAATTCAAAAACTTGCACCATTTCAAAGGTTCATTAAAAAAATCAAGAATTCCGAGTAGCGAAATGCTTGATGAATTAGCACCGTTCAGCGATCAGGACAAAGAACCACTAACCACAACGCAATGTGATTCGGCGTTTCTTTTGAAGACTGTGGCCAGCGTGAACTTCGAACCGTTACTGGCGGAGCTCCGACGCCGTTCTGAGATGAAGAAGATGAGAGGACGCGCGAAGCCGGTCTGTGGCTCCAAGAGAACCGCCACAGCTCCGACTTTTGCTCTTATGAGAACTGTCTCGCCTTCGCCACCGCCTCCACTCTCCACTGATTCAGAATCTCACGCAAACAGAACTCGTGTAAAGGAAATGAATTTTGCACCAGTGAAGTTTACCGCACTGCCGATTGATCAACACAAATCTCTCGTTTGATTAAATAAAAATTCAATTACAGAAAGCTTCTTCACACTCCAATGTCTTGATTAGGATCTCGGCAGAAAAATCACTGACTCCTGCAATTCTTGCATATTCTGTTCCAATTCAGTTGAATTGCTTCATGATTCACGGTTATTGCACATTACGTCCACTCCAAAAATTCCCATAACCACATGATATTGAATCGCAACAACTTCAATTACCGCTTCAACTCGCGCAAGGAAAAAGAAATTTGAATCGTAACCAAATCCTAAAATCGAGTCAAATGATTAACAGCACAAATTGCTGGTGTACTTTAATCGCAATAAGAAAGTCCATTGGAAAAGAGAAAAGCACAAATTTCAAACTGCACCACCAGAAAATTTGCGTTGTGGAAATTATTTTGTGAGACGTTAAGTAAATATACAGACCAAATCTGGAAAACTAATATAGTGTGAATAATTTCCACCAAAAGATAGATTAAAATATTAAATGTGTAAGGGGTTAAAGACGAAAAATCTATAATCTAATTGATTGACTTTACAATAGAAAACTATGAAGCTCCAATACGGTTCCGGTGTCGCGTATCTTCGCTTCTGTCGGGTGTTTGTGCATGACACGGTATCGGACACATTTTTTGAGTCAAATTTATAAACACGTCAGGGAAGACACAACCAGTTCTGAAAAGGTATCGGAGCTAAAACTGTCTAGCCTCGAAAATGCGTGTCATAGGAAAACGCGTGTAACAACTACGACATCGCCGCCGGGCCTTCGGATTGCACCGACACTAGCGGTGGGGGTCGAGGTGGTGTCTGACATGGGTATTGGAAGATAGAAAAAACACAATTTGGAAAGAAGAAAATTTTTTAGATCATGTTGCCTCCGGCGAAGCTTCTGGTGGCGACCGGTAATGCCGACGACGGCTCCTGAGGGGTGCAACGATGGTAACTGGTGTTGGTGTTGTTGTGTGACGTGGAGATGAAAGAGGAGTTGGAGCCGTTGTGACTTTTGTTTTAAAAAGAAGTTGGGTTGGCCTGGACATTCTATTTGGTGCACCCCATTTTACTTTCCTCACACTTATGCTTTCTTTTTTGTTTTCATTTGTTTTACATTGCGCAATTTATTTTGTGCACCACACTGTCTACTATCTCATATCCCCTTGTTTGTTTGTTTTTTAGATTGTATTTGGTTTGTTCGTCTACGCACTTTATTAACTCGCACGCCACTTTTCTATAGGTTGGTATGTGTTCTAATTTAATTTCATTTTACACCCCTCACATTTTAATATAAAGTCGTTTCATGGCAAAAATAATAATGCAAACGACCCCAACATTGCAATATCAGAAAGAAGTAGAACACATGAAATTTATAATCTTAATTTTGGTCTGTATCACAAGCTTTTTGCTCTAAGTCTGTCCAAGTGACTTCTGGTTTTTATTCCTTAGTTAGATTACTTCATTTAGGAAAACATAGCATCTCGCCAAGTTACTTGTTACAAGGTTTATGCTACCTTTTCCGTGACACTCGACATGCTTCAATCGTCCAAACCTAGAACGAATATCTGAAACCTAGTTTGATTTATTCAGTTGCAGTTGAATTTGATTTTAGATAATTATATTTCATGCCCCGGCAAGGACATCACTTCATATCCCTTAAAAGGGGCAAGACTCACAACACTGTCATCTAAAATGTGTAAAACTTTGAGGGAAAGTTGCTAAGGAACTATAAAGCTCTAAAACTCTTATGGCCCTTCTTGGTCACATTATCGGTTACTGTAACAAGTTTTTTTTCATCTAATAAATATTAGTTTTTAGTTTTGTTAGTGGATGGAGTTGAACTTACAATATTTTGTACCTAAAGATAAAACAGGTAGAGTTGAACACGGATAGTGTTTATCCGTAACCTGATCTGCAACAAAAAGAATTCACTTGTTATTCGTCGCATTACTTGTCAGATACCTGTTTAAAAAGTACTCACTGGTTTTTTTTAAAACTTGTAGATACCCGTGGATATCGTAGATATTTAAAAAAATTATAAATTTTAAAAAAATAAAATAAAAATACAAAAAAAAATTAATTTTTTATTTTTATTTTGAGGATAATGGATATCTGTAGGTACGGGTAGTATGAAACTCGCATCTGATTCATGTATAAATGAGTATTAAAATACTCGCTACTAGCGACTACCAACTATCTACCACGAATTTTATCCACGGATACACGCGGGTATGAGTACTTTTGTCATCCCTATTCCCACCCTACCTTCTAACTTTTACACTAGGACAACCTTATAGCTCTTCTTGAAGCAAATTATGGCCTTTAACAAAAGATAAATATGACAAGATTATGGTGTTTAATAATGTCAAAAACAGCTCTTTACTTTATTTTTAACCCTGATATTTTTAGAATTTATACACGGAAAAATACTTTACTTAGTGCTCAAGCAAGTACTAAAACAACGTTGATGCAATTGGCATAATTACAAAGCTAACAAGTTTCTTGATTTTGTGTAGTATCCGTGCAAGGAATGCCTAAGTAACTATAAATGGCAAATAAATCTGTCCCCGTGGGTATTGCCCGAACCCGTCCCCATTTTAACGGGAAATCCTCGCATTGATTGGATATGGGTATCTCCAATATATTTTTTATCTTATCATAACATTTATGTAATTATTTTAAAATGATGTATGTTACTTAAAAAAAATTATGCCACACATTTGAATATTTCTATTATTTTTAATATTTTTATTTATTATATATTTTCCTTTCACATGAGAATGTTTATACTCTCAATTTAAGGTAATATAAAAAAAAATCTTTACTTATTATTATTAATTTTTGTTTAATTTAAAGAACTCTTTTTTTTTTTGTTAAAATAATTTTCGTTATTTTTCAACCATTAAGTATATATGATGATATTTGAAAACTTTTCTTAGATCTCTAGGGTATTTTTCATCTTATTATACTCTTAATTATACATTTGATTTTCTTTGTGCGATTTCTTTCAATAGTTTCTCAAATTATTTCTAAGACACACATTTACTAATTTTTTAATATTTTTATTTATTGTTTATTTTCATCATGAAGAATAATATTTCGATATATTCTATTTTATTATTTTTTATTTTCTAACTCATTATTAATCATACTGTAAGTTTTTCACTTTAATTGTATAAATAACTTTTATTTACTATAATCTAAAATTTAATGTAATTACTATGAATATTTTGTTGTCACTATCCAACATATATTGGAGTTCAAAAGATACAAAATCTATTTCAAAATTTTATTATTATGTTTATTATTTGTTCTTTGTGTCATTTTGATCAAGTTATGTATTATAACTTTTATTAGTGTATAAAAAAGAGATTCATTAGAATTTAAAAAATTGAAGTAAACAAACATTTAAAATATATTTTAATTTTAATATTTGTTTTCCTTTTATATTTTTTTAAAATATTTTTTAATTTTATCAACTAAGTTTCATTAATGTTTGTAGTTTGCAAATTTAATAAATGTTTTGGTTCTCATGAAATTTTATTTGGTATTTTAATCTAAAATGTAAACAATTATAATTATTTCAAAGTATTTGATATGAGAGAAATAATCATCTTCCTGATATTGAATATTTGATAATATTATTTTTTCTTTACTGTAATTTTTTTCTTTTATAAAAATTAATATTGAAGTAGTTAGAACACGGGTACGGGTATGGGTACGAGATTATACCCGTTACCCGGTAGAGATGGGGATGAGATAAAAGTTACCCGTTGGGTTTGGGTATGAGGATGAGGATGAACTTTTTCTACGGGGATGGGTATCGGATAGCGAAACCCGTCCCCGCCCCGCCAAGTTGCCATCCCTATAAGTAACTACTATTAGAGATGGCAAATAAAACCCCCTATGGATATTGCTCAAAATTGTCCCCATTTTAAAGGGAAATTCCTGCATTAATTGGGTATGGGTATGAGTATGAGAAATAGCCGACTTTTTTTATTAGTAGGTATGGGGATGTGGATGTACATATCCATCTCATCCCCCTCCCTATACCCGCCTTAATATCCATCCCCACTATATCCTCATCCCTATTTAAATTATTAAAATACTCATTGTCTATTAAGTAACCTTATATCCATTTATTATTATATACACACGCACACACACACACACACACACACACACACACATATATATATATATATATATATATATATATATATATATATATATATATATATATATATATATATATGTGTGTGTGTGTGTGTGTGTGTATATATATATTTTTTTCTTTTTATTATTTGTTTTGTCATGAAATTTATTTTTATCTCTAATATATTTTTCGTCCTATCACAATTTTTATACAATTATGTTCAAATGATGTATTTTTACACTCTTTTTAATATTTTTATTTATTGAATTTTTTTTTTCACATGAGAATGTTTAACACTAACAATTTAAATGTTCCATAGTATAAATCTTTCATTTATTAGGCAATATTAAAAATTTATCTTCTTTATTATATTATTTTTAATTTTTGTTTCATTTTAAAAACTCTTTTCTTTGGCTAAAATCATTTTATATATCAATTATCGACTAAGTTGATATTTAAAAAGTTTTATTAGACCTCTAAGGTATTTTTCATGTTATCATACCCTTAATTATACATTTGTTTCTCTTTGTACGATTTCATTTAATGGTATCTCAAATTGTTTCTAAGACACACATTTGATAATTTTCTTAATATTTTTATTTGTTGTTTATTTTTATAATGTAGAATATTATTTTGATATTTTTTATATACTTATTTTTATTTTTTAATTCATTATCATATGTGTAATTTTATCACTATAATTTTGTAAATAAATTTTATATAATATAATATAATATAATAATTTAATTTAATTGTCATGAATATTTTTTATCATCATCCAAAATATATTGAAGTTCAAAATATGAAAGATCTATGTTAAAATTTTATTATTATTAGTTTAATCTTTGTTCTTTATATGATTTTGATCAAATGCTATAATATAACTTTTCTTAGTATACAAAAAAAAGATAAATAATTTAAAATTAAAGTAAATAGACATTTAAAATAATTTTTAATTTGAATATTTATTTTCCTTATATATTCTTTAAAAAATATTTTTAAATTTTATCAATTAAGTTTCATTAATATTTGCAAAATTAATAAATATTTTGGTTTTCATGAAATTTATTTGGTATTCTAATTTGAAATATATATATATATATATATATATATAATTATAATATAATTTATTTCTAAATATTTGATATTGAAGAAGCAAAATTCCTTTTAATATTGAATATTTAATAATATTATGTTTCTTTTAATGTAATTTTTTAATATTTTATAAGAATTAATTAATTAATATTGAAATTGTAAGATAACACGTACGGTACGAATACGAGTATATACCTGTTACCTGGTGGATGGTGGGGATGGACAAAAGCTTGATACTCGTTGGGTTTGAATATGAGAATGAGGATGAATTTTTTCTATAGAAATAGGTATGGAATAGTGAAATTTGCCTCGGCCTGTCCCGTCCCGTCCCGCACTGTTGTCATCCCTAACTACTATCATAATTATGAAACTATGAAATTTGAGAATTTTAACAAGAAATCTATGGCCCTATTAAAATGTTTATTATATTTAAGAGAGCATCACCTTTCTTTAAATGAGAAGGTCAATAAAAATGCTAACATTAGGAAAACCATAAACCCTTCAAGACAAACACGTTCCACAAAATATTATCTTAACAAAACAACCTTACCTATTTTTCCTTCAACTTTATTTTTCGTAATTAAACCTTTAACACATCTAAAATGAGTATAAGAATTAAGTACTAAATATTATTTTCTTGAATTTAAATGAGAAAAAACAAGAAACAACTTTTAAGATATATTGTTTCTCGAGAATTTAGCTTGATACTTGGTTCAAATACTTTTAATCAACCAAATAAACTCAATTTGTAGATTTTTTTTAATGAGATTAGAAAACAATTCATTTTTCAATCTAAGGTAGAGTATTTGATTTAAGATTTGACAATCAAAACAAAGTTTATTGTTTGCATCGAAGATGTTTAACCTATGTTTTGACTACAAGTAATTCTTGTGGTTCCCCCTCTACCTAATGTTATGAGGAGGGTGTAATTCACTTATCATAATAAGCAAAGCAGTCAAAGTTTTGTAAGGAACATCAACTTTATTATGTTAGTTCATATTAGAACGGTCATAATAAGTAGAGTGATGACAATTTTTGTAATAAAGATTAACTTTATTATATCTGGTGAATTTAGAACTCACATAATAAATACAAATACATATTATGTGTGTTCATTGTAGCATTGTCATTGTAAATTACTATGTGAATTGAATTTAAGTGACATATTTCGGTTTCTTAGGTTATGTTTGTTCTTCTCTAAGAGAAAATTCTTTTCTCACTTTGAACCCTATTTTTTGTCACATTTTATGCTCTGGTATGTTTGCAATTTGTTTTCTTTGTTGGGAGATTTGTTCGTTCTTCGTGGTTCTAGTTTTTTTTGTTGTTCTAAGGTATGTTCAATATTGACAGATTAAACTTTGGGAAAATTGTCATGGTGGTCAACTTTGGAGAAGTTCGATTTGGTGTCCTTACAAGCCATGACAATTAGGGATCCACAACAATTTTCCATGGTAGCACTAGTGTAGTTTTTGATTCAAAATCACCTTATATGCCTCAATTCTTGCGGAAATGAAGCATATTAGAATGTGGTGGCATTTTTACAATTTTTGTGAACTTTTGTGCCTTAGTTATCTTAATAATTGAAGCATAACAAGCTTGTATGCTTTAGTTCCTTCAGAATCAGTGCCTTTAAGTGTTTGGGCTTCGATTTCCAAAGAACTGGTGCTTATAAGTTTGCTCAAATTTTAAAACTGCCACATTTTTTATTATTTTATGTGAGCCATGGCCTCAGATCCCAGAGAACCAAAACCTAATGTTGTTATATGCTTATGTTGCTTAAAACCAAAGCCTAAAAGTTAGTTAAATTTTCAAAATTTTGGCCTTGATTAAAGAGTGAACTGAGGCCTAGAAGGTTTTCTAGGGATAATAATCACAAATTGCAGAGGTGGCCACTCTTCTTCATGCTGCTTGCACCACACGTGAAATCAAAGACTTTCTTATTTGCAAACAAGAAGACGACTCTAGAGCTTCTTCCCTAATTGCACAACCAATTCAACCAATTTATGTTTCGTGATAATTACTATAAATCTAGGATTATATCATCACTCACCATGATCAAGTATATTATTAAAATAATAAATAAATAAATCAACATACAATTGATTTGGCACACCCAAGACTCGAACCCAAGTCCTCTCAACATGACTAAGTATTCTCAACCACTTGAGCTAGTACTATTCTGCATCATAAACCACAACATTATGATGCAAGGACGAGTCGCTAGGCAATGCATCAGATTCTGGGCAGTTCCACAATCCCCTACACCTGCGTGTAACCCAAAATTTTCCCCATCTTGTGACCTAGTAATCCCACCGTATGACTTAAATCCTAAATAATGTTCCAGTATTCATCCACCTCCAATTGCACCATCTAATTACCAATTCATTATTATCCATATTAAAATTCAGTTTTTGCATTCTTTCTCAACCCTTATTCACCCATATGCTCCCCAAATCATCCAAACCCCCACAAAATTCATAAATTCATAGCATCTATCAATCAATAAAACACTAAGGACCATTTTTTTCTATCAGAATCACCCTAAAGTACGCAAAAATCCAAAAACGAGTTAAATCTGCATGAGTTGTCTGGCGGGCGTTCATCACCGCCAGGCGGTTCTTGCCAAAACCTAGAAAATTGGGTTATTCCTGAGGTGTCACTTGGTGGACCTTCAATGCTGCCAAGTGATTCATCCCCAAAAACCCAGAAAATGACATAAAAAGTTTATGTTGCCTGGCGGACCTTCAAGGCCGCTAGACAATTTTTGGAAAATTTCCAAAAACGTGAATAGAATTCAGAACACATAGAGGACAAAAAACACAATCATATATCATACAATTGTGCAAACGAAATTATACATGAATTTCAGCTCCTCTAACATGGATTTCTTTGCTCCAAAAACCTTTCTAGGATTCCACTTACCCAAGGTTTGGTCTCTTCTTAACCTCTAGCAATTGCATTCCCCCTTCCTAGCCTTTCCTTTCCTTGGAGGTCCAACTTTGTGCTCTTAAAGTTCTCTCTTACCTTGCCACATTCAAATTGTTCTTTTCATTTTTCCACTAACCCTTCCTTTTCCCCTTTTCAGCCCTTAATTTAATTAAATTAAAATAAAAATTAAAATATGGATTTAAGGGAACATTAATTGCCATCAAATGCCATTAATAGGTGGTTCTCTCAGCCCTTCCAAATTGTTGGTTTTCTCAGCCCTTCCAACTACTCCCTATGACGGCTAGGGTTTATGAACCTGCCCATTCATGACAAAAAGAATTTGGACAAAAAGGACATATTTAGTGTCAATCAAGGTTCAAACACACAACCATACAATTACCAAATCCATGCACAACCAACCAACCAATTCATGTTTCATGATAATTCATACACATCTGACCAACTTCTCAGTGCAATTCATACAACAATTATCTCCTAAACCCAGAATCCCTAATTTTTCCCAAACCCTTTGCGTCGCTTAGCGGACATTCATCACCGATAGGCGGATCATGCCATAACCCGAAAGCTGGTTACTCTTGTTGTGTCGCCTGACGGCCTAGTTCATGTCACCTAGTGGTTTCTGGCAGAAACTCAAAAATTGAGTTCAAACTCACATCCACCCAATCACCAAGAAATACACAACCAACCAACCAATTGATATTTCGTGATGATTCATATTCATCTATGATTATATTATCAACCAACCAATTGATATTTCGTGATGATTCATATTCATCTATGATTATATTATCACGCTCCATGGTCAAGCGTACATGCAAAATAATTAAACCATTAAATTAACATACTAATGGCAAACACAAGACTCGAACCTAAGTCCTCACCATCCCACTCCACACGCTCAACCACTTGAGCTATTACAATCCCTTGTCATAACTCCCCGCATTAAATACTATAAAGATTATATTACCTGCATTGATATTAAATAAATAAATATTTATTTATTTAATTTCTAAAGTCTTACACGAACCAGCTACACCACCATCAACACCATGGGAAGCCATTTGGATATTGCAAGAATTCTAGGAAAAAATTCAGTGGCGGTGGTGGAAATAGTGGTTAAAGTAGTCTAGTGGGAGTCCGTAAAAGCAGCCACAATGGGGGTCTTCGCCTTGGCCGAATTACCCACCTTGGGATTGGATGCCTCAATGGGCTCCTTCATGCCCATATCCAAACCAAGGGTGGGCACGGGGTCCAGCACCATAGAGACAACAACAACAACCTGACGTTCTTGGGTTAGGACCACAACAGGCTTACATGGCCTCTTAAAAGGGGCAACAATGCATATTATGTCTTTGAGTCCCCTTGATCCATCATGGTACATGGACACCAGAGCTACCTCTCATATGACATCTTCCAATGGCAATTTCTCGTCTTATTTTAATTCGAGCAATCATCATAGCATTATTGTTGGTAGAGGTCATATTATCACGATTCATAGCTATGGTCATACTTGCTTGCCTTCCCCTAATCCTTCTTTATCTCTCACAAATGTTCTACATGCTCCCAAAATTATCAAGAATCTTATTTTGGTTAGAAAATTCACTAATAATAACTTTGTGACCATGGAATTTGATCCTTTTGGTTTTTCTGTGAAGGATTTTTAGACGAGGATGCCAATAATGATATGTGATAGCCAGAGTGATCTTCCTTCAACCTTTGCCGCCATTTCTCCTAAGGTTTGGCATGATTGGTTGGGTGAATCAGGTGTTCCTATTTTAGATGTTCTTAGGCAAAATAAAAGCATTGCTTGCAATCGCCTTTCTAGTTCTAATCTTTGTTAATCTTGTGTTTTAGGAAAACATATTAAGTTGCCATTTGTTTCCTCTTCTACGAGTCCGTATATGTCTTTCAATATTATTCATAGTGATATTTGGACATTTCCTATTTTGAGTTCGGTCGGACATCAATATTATGTTTTATTTTTGGATGATTATTCTAATTATTGTGGACTTTTATGTTGGCTAGAAAGTTTGATGCTTTTGAGAAATTCTTAGCTTTTCAAGCCTACATTCTCACTCAATTTGGACGTCATAAAAAGATTTACAATGTGATAATGGGAGAGAGTTTGACAATGGACCATTTTGGGACTTTTGTAAAATTCATGGTATGTCTTTCCATCTTTCTTGCCCTCATACCTCACCTCAAAATGGGAAAGTTGATCGAAAAATTTGGACTATTAATAATATGTCTTGTACTTTTCTTGCTCATGCATCTCTTCCTTCTTCTTATTGGCATCATGCATTACAAATGGCTACATATCTTTTTAATATACTTCCAAGTAAGGTTTTGGAAAGTACTTCTCCTCTTCAAATTCTATACCAACGGGATCCCTCATATTCTCACATTAGGGTGTTTGGGTGTCTATGCTATCCTCTCTTTCCCTCCACCACATTCAATAAATTACAACCTCGATCTATCCCCTTTGTGTTTTTGGGTTACCCTTCGCATCATCATGGCTACAAATGTTATGATTTATCTTCTAGTAAAATTATAATTTGTCGTCACGTCTCATTTGATGAGCATGTTTTTCCATTTCATAAATTGTATTCCCCTTCTTCGACTGCTTATGATTTCTTGTGTGATGGTATGAGTGCCTACACAATGCATCACCTTCATAATCAATCTCCAAATGTTTTTGCTCCTCACATAGACCGACCTGAAACACAAACCCAACCCCTACTAGCCTAGATCATGTAAGCCTAAACACCGCTGATATCGCTGTCGTTGGGCGATCAAATTACAACTACTTTAGCAATTTCAGTATTGTCATTTGTAGTGAACAAAATAGTTAGGGTTAAGATAACCCTGAATCGTCTCACAACGAATACGGAATTGATCTCAAATATTTGATTCTTAAAAATGCAATTAAAACTAGCAACTATAAAAATAGGGGGATTTTGATGTGCAAAGAAAATGACACGGAAGATTGTAAACACAGTAATATTAAATAGGTCAATTCCACTGCTTTTTCTTAATAAGATTCTTCATTGGTTATCTAGAGATTATTGTTAAATTAATTATTGTTGTTGTTTTACAAATCAATCAATGTAAAAACTTAATTCATTTGTTGGCATCCTCACTTTTAATCAAAGTACAGTCTCAATTAAAAGTGAGAATTGTTAGATTGTCTATAGTAAATTCAATCAAAGTACAGTCTCAATTAATTTTACTATGCCTAATCATGTCTATTCCTTTGTTTCTTTACCAAATAGAAAACTTAATTAATCAAAGTAAAGTCTTGACTAATTTTAGTTAAAGTAATTACCTC
>Ga0214544_1004206_pt1 | contig 29046 bp, 16 predicted proteins | sample CNSS3metaG_FD_160074 | JGI IMG/M metagenome (GOLD analysis project Ga0214544, IMG submission 160074) | Root nodule microbial communities from cowpea collected in UCLA plant growth center, Los Angeles, California, USA - CNSS3 | ecosystem: Host-associated > Plants > Roots > Nodule | place: USA...
TGTGAGAGAGAAAAATATATATATATATATATATATATATATATATATATATATATATATATTAATATCATGAAATCTAGTAAGTTGTAATTTAATTAAACCCATCACACATTCAGTATAATTCCTTTTAAAGCAACTTTTTTCTAGAGTGAGCCTCTCAAAATATAATTTACTTAGTAAAAATATTAGAAAAAAAATGAAAAAGATGTATTAAACATTTAAAAAACATATATCGAATAATATGAAAAAAAAAAGTGGATTAAAAACATAAAAGGAAGACGTAGGGAGAAGCATAACTTTTTGTTGGTCGAGAATGTCCGTTTCCTCAGACGGGTCCAGTGCATGCGAGTGAAAGGACACGTGAACACCTCCTTGTGCCACTCTTCACCACGTTGCATCTTCAAACCCCTTTTCATCAACACATCATCACCCTCACCTCTTCACACCGTCAAATCCAATCCTTTATATATATGCATGCATCTTTCACAATCATCACCTTTCTTCCAAAACCTTCTTTCCAACAATGGCTTCCTCTGAACAGAAATTCCCCCCTCAGCAGCAAAAAACACAGCCGGGCAAGGAACATCTCATGACTCCACCACCCCAATTCACCAGCCCCGACTACAAGCCGTCGAATAAACTCCAAGTAGACACACAAACAACCTTCTTTTGTACTAATTTTTTAGTTTAGAAAAGATGGTGCATGCATGCATGCACGTTGCGTTTTGTTTGTTTGGTGTCACCGCTCTTCATTCTGTGTAGAAAACTGGATTTTCTTTTTCAGGGGAAGGTTGCAGTAATTACCGGTGGTGATTCTGGGATTGGACGAGCAGTGTGTAACTTGTTTTCGCTAGAAGGTGCTACTGTGGCCTTCACATATGTGAAGGGGAGTGAGGACAAGGATGCAAAGGAGACCCTGGAGATGATAAAGAGGGCCAAGACTGCGGATGCCAAGGATCCAATAGCCATACCAACTGATTTGGGTTATGATGAGAATTGCAAGAGGGTGGTTGACGAGGTGGTGAGTGCTTTTGGTCGCATAGACATTCTGATCAACAATGCAGCTGAGCAATACGAGTGTGGAACTGTGGAGGAGATAGATGAGCCTAGGCTTGAGAGGGTCTTTCGAACCAATATCTTTGGCTATTTCTTCATGGCCAGGTAAAATCGTGAATCGTGAATGATATATATGTGATAGAAAACATTGAATGATGTGGTTTTGTTATATATGTAGGCATGCTTTGAAGCACATGAAGGAGGGAAGCAGCATAATCAACACGACTTCAGTGAATGCATACAAGGGGAATGCGAAACTTCTGGATTACACTTCAACTAAGGGAGCAATTGTGGCCTTTACGAGGGGACTATCCCTTCAGCTGGTTAGCAAGGGAATTCGGGTAAATGGGGTTGCTCCAGGACCCATTTGGACTCCATTGATACCAGCATCTTTCAAGGAGGAAGAAACTGCAGAATTTGGAGGTGAAGTTCCCATGAAGAGAGCTGGTCAACCTATTGAGGTTGCACCATCTTTTGTTTTTCTTGCTTCCAACGCGTGCTCCTCTTACATAACTGGACAAGTCCTTCACCCCAATGGTAACACTGCTTATGCTTATATTTCAAAGCTATGGACTTTATATGGACTTTATATAGTACTCTACACTCTGGTTGACTTACTGATTAACATGGCATGTGCTTTTTCAGGTGGAACCATTGTCAATGGTTAAACTGCATCAGTGATACTCTAATGAAGTACGGTGTAACGTTTTTGTGTGAATCAGCTTCTCTCTTCACTGGTGAAGGTGGGGATGTTATCTACTTTTGAATGTAGAAGCTAGCCGAATAAAATAAGTCTTTGTAGCGAAATATGAATAGTAAAATCATGCAATAAAGTTCTGTATGCGTTAAGCTGTACATGTGTCTGGTTATGGAGATGCGTGTTGCATTCTACTTAATCGAGTTTAACCAATAACTACGAAAAGATATCAAAGGTTCCATAGCCACAGAAATGAATGGTAATCGAACTTCATCAGAAGGGGAGAGAAATATCCTATTCTGAGAATACAAAAAATAAAAAAATAAAAGGTCATAAAATGGACACTCACAGCAAATCCAAGCATTAACACGCCTAGCTCTCCCTCTTCGAATTCGACATTATTTCATTATACTATACGTTAATATTAGTTTTTATTTAATTCACAGCTTTTCGGTCTAATCACTATCAGCATTCCAAAAAATATTCCGTTTTACTTGGCTTATACTTGATTCCAAGCTGAGTAGTGCCTTTCTGGTACCTAAGATCATGTATGGATGAAGTGTGTGTGGTAAAGTAAAGTTCCAATTAAACTTCACATTTGATGACATGCCAGCCAAATTCAAGAAGAGAAGGGAGAAGTGTTGGTGTGTGATAAATGGATGTTGCTCTCCACGTGTGGATGTGAGGTTCCCATAAAGCTTATTTCTCTGAGGCTGACACAGCTGAATATCAAATGCATCAACAACTAATTATTTGTTAACATAATATAGTATAGTACTATTGAGGTACTACAATCAATTTCAATTTGCTTTCATAGCCAAGCAGCATAAGCAGACTGGTATGACTTAAGGAATGATTGAACTTAATAACATCCGAAAGAAACAAGACTGACTTAAGGAATGATTGAACTTAATAACATCCGAAAGAAACAAGACTCTGATAAGCATGAATTTCCTTTACGCAGTTTCCCTCCTTACATTCCAGCTTTGACATTAGTATGCATACTCAAAGCATCTGCAAAAGATGGGAAGCATATTATTGCGCATAAACCTAAGAATGTATGTGTAGACACAGAAATAAACAGAAAGCATCTAGTATATATCTGACTTCATTTTTTGTTCAAACAAGCACATAAAAAGGAGGAACTAAAATGTGACGGCACAGAGATCTCAAAGCTTCTATACATTTGTTTTTCCCGGTTAAGGTAAAAATATAGAACTTACATCTATATCAGTAACTGATGCTCTCTGTTATGCAGCTTTCTGTTCTTTGATGCTAGGATAAAGATTCTCAACAAGGTGAAGCAAAAATTTATCTGCACCATGTCTGGCCACCAGAGAAATTGATAGGGGAAGATCATTATACATCCCTAGTGGTATGCTTACCTACACAATGTCAGGAAATACATCATTGTTATAACATTCTGACATACATTCTGATATGCAGTTTAATTGATTGAGGAAAATATGAGTCCAAGTGCTCATAAACACTAGAGAGAGGGAAAACCTGGCAAAATCCAGATACTCCAGCAATGGACAGCAGGCTAAAAGCCCTTGCACGAAAGATTTCTAATTCAGACGCATTTGTTTGGAGTTTTGGGGGAGGCCCTGGAACTGTGGGGATCATGAGAACACCAAAATCCTGAAATTTTTTAACACAGTATTATAGTAACTTATACAAAAGGCAAGCTTCCAAAAATAAATGTGTTGCTTAATGACTACACTCCTTTATTTTTACAAAAGAGAGTTGGAGGGAGAATCTATGATCTTCATCGTTGAATTAATTGTTTCCAAAACAAACACATTCAAGCTAGATAATAAAAAGTAAAAGTACAGAGTAATTCTTACTTCTGACAAATGAAAAGTTTTGCTGAAAAAAATGTTTAGCCCAGAAGGGTCTCAAATAGTATTTCAAAAGCAAAATTGATCTATGATTTATAACAAGCATGTTTGAAATTACTTCCCAATGGGCAAAAAGTAAAGGAGGCTTCCATTTTTTAAGACTTAAAGAGAGAATCTATGCCACACACACAAACATATTTCATGTTCATATGTTGAAATACGCTGTTTATCAGTAAATTATGAGGATTCCAAATATCGTGCTATGGTCTGTGTGCATGCCTCGTGAGTCAAAGAGAAAGAATACCCCAAGAAGAGCCGCAAGGGCATCGTGCAGTTCTCTTTTTACTGAATAACAGGTATCAATGTTCTCCCCTGTTGTCTTTAGGGCATCTGATACACGTTCTGAGATTCCAGGACCTAAATCTGGGTTGACCGCTGTGATCCATTCACCATGGTTATTCTTGAACTCATAGCTACATTACAAGTTAAAAATAAAGCTACAATCAAGTTTCAATCTAAGGCAACCCACAATCCGCTAGAAAATTACAATTATCTTTACTGAAGACTAGGGATTGATGGTCAGCTATACCTTTGAAGTAACCGCATGGCACTTGAAACTGCAGACAGTGATGGAATGTTAAATATTTGGTCTGTATTCTCTTCACTCATGAAATGTTTCAAACTTGGAACATTGGTCTTCACATAGTCTCCAAGGATTTCCTGCTTTATTACATCCCCTGCAATAGTGGATACAACAAAAAACCTTCTCACTTAGTAAAATAAACTTTCCCAAAATGCATATTATACATCATTAGTGGGATCAAACCACAAATAGATTTACAACTAAATTAAAAGGGGTAGAAGAATTCCTATCATTGGAATCTTTTGTTTTATAATTAACAATCAATAACATTGAATTGACAGCAACGGATCTATCGGATCATTCACCTCCATAAAACTTCTCTATTGCTTTCACGACAGTTTGTGTAGCTACATCATATGGAATGAATGAAAGCTGGAAACAGTCCTCTGCAATGATGAAGCAAGAAGGTCTAGCTGGTGCTACATCTGGCAATTGTAGAATTACACCGCCTACTTTGCTCAAAAGCATTGGATCCCTGGCAAACCATCCTAGATGTAAAGATGAGGAACAAGAAAATGAGTACCGAGAAGAAGTGCTCAACAGCTAGTGGAGCTATAATTTCAACACCACTACTTGACATCATATCAATAGGAGTTGAAATGTAGAAAAGGGAAAATTCAAACATAAAGTTTGGAGGAAAAAATTCATAGCTAACTTCGTATTGCTAAATATCATGAATACCTTTTAACCAGATAACTAGAGAAAAACAAGTACTAGAACCGTGAGGTAAAGGTTTTACATAAATTGTTATGTAAATTTCAGAGCACTGGATTGAAGAAAGAAACTTATTCATCGTAAACTTTAAGAGAAACTGATAACTAACTCCCCTAGAGACTATCTAATCACAATTTCATCATGATACGTTTAGGCTTTAAAACAAAAATTATGAAATGTAGAGATTTAACAGTCATCAAGTTACTGGATTATTACCCACAGTGTCAAAACTTTGTGCCATAGGGATAACTCCTGATACTGGAATAACACCATGAGAAGGACGAAAACCAAAAATCCCACAATATGATGCGGGCACTCTTACACTTCCTCCGGTATCAGTTCCTATGATTGAAAAGAGCACTTCAAATAATTAATCAAATGAAGCCAAAATGAAACTCAACGGAAAATAGGAATAGCTCACAGTTGATGAAAATGTAACAGCACTTGAAATTATTAACAAAATGTTGACAAAAATAACCGATGGAAGGGAAGAATAAATGACCTAATGAGAAATCAACAAGCTTTGCACCAACTGCAACGGCAGAACCACTAGAGGATCCTCCAGGAACCCGGTCTGCTGCACAAGGATTTCTAGGCGTGCCATAATGTATATTCTCCCCGTTTATACTGCCACGCACGAAAGAGCAGTGAATCATGTGACTAGCAGAAATATGGTGTTCAAAATATGCACATATCCGAGACAAAAAAATACAAATTATCAGTCATTTTTTATAAGGTGAAAGCTCAATCAAAATGAGCAGAAGTGAGAAAGCTAAGAAAGCTCAATCCATTTAAATGAAGTGCAACCTTACTTGCGTACTTTTGAGACATCTTAATTATTGGGAACCTTGTCCTTTCCGTATGATCTACATAGTGACTGAAAGCTAAGAAAGTTATATTTCTTCCAACTCTAAGATTTATCCTAAAATATCACAGTTTACACGAAAATGATAGATAATAGTCACTCTTTGAACATTAAATTTCCATATAGTCACAAAAAGAAAGTAATTTTCTTTTTAGAAAATGACATAAGACCCTTATAATTTAAGTGTCCAGATCTCTAGTTGCATAGACAAGAGTCATTTTCTTCTCTAACCATCAGGTTAAGTTTTCTCTCGTAATTAAGAGAAAGTGAAAATTCTGTTATTTGATATTTTCACCGTAGCAACTCTTCTTTCTATTGAATAAAAGAATTTGCAGTACTGATTCTAAAATCGAAGAGACTAATCATCTTCCAAAAGTTGGCCAGTGCCCAACAAATTTTCACCTAATTTTATCGTATATAGTATTATGAATCACCTTACCTCTTACTTTGTTGTAACTCCAATGCTTTCTATGTCTTTCATGCCAACATACTTTCCATTGCCTAATTTAAGTTTTGAGGAAAATGAAGAATCTATGTTAACAAAAACTTTTCTATCTTTGGTTATGTGATTGTTGCAGCCCCCAAATACCATAATCTCTTATGCTCTTGAGTTGTTTTTTGAGAAGCAAAGATCACGCTTCATTCACCATTTTATGCTTCTGCAAATGAATCGTGATGGTGATCGTCAAAGTGACATGATTGCTCTTTTCTTACAAATTCCATACCATTTTATGCTGCTACAGTTATAATTTCCAAAGTGACATGTTATGCTTCTACAATGTTATAAGAGATTCCATACCATTTTATTCTTCTACAATTATAATTGTGACATGATTGTTGAGATAAGCCATACCATTTTAAGGCCACAATTTTACAAAGTGAAAAGTGACACCAAAGTCACAGGTCACCACTGTACAAGTCACCACTTGTGCTTTGTCCCATTGTGACTGTGTTAAAAAAGACAAGCCATAGATTCCATACTAACCATTATGTTAGTATTGTGATTTATGACATGGTTGTTATAACGACAGTTTCTTTACAAGCATAACATTTTGGACTGTCTTTATTCCAATAATATTTTTTTTTTTTATGATTGTTCTTCTTACATAGTCCACACATTTGCTTGATCTCCAATATTTTCTCTTCTGCCATAATAGTTTCTTCCTCTTCCAAATTCGTCACCCATATCTCAGTTCATTTCTTTTGAGATGATACAATGAGTTTTGGTTGAAACATGCTTCACACCTATGAATCTTTCGAATTCTTGTTAAAAAGTTTCTCATGTTTCCTTTGCTTTTTTTTTTTCTCTTACGATCTTTGGAAATATAGCTAGTGAGACTCTCTCAATCATCCCAAAAAAACTCTAGCATACGTGATTTCCTTCTTCTTCAATGTTGCATGTTTTATACCCAATTGATATTAGATTAAAAGGATCTGCAGCTCCGGTACCCCTCTATTGGTGGTATGCAGAAGAGATGTTGAAATCTAATATTCAACGAACTAAGTTTTGTGGTGAATGCTATAAAAGTTACATGTATAAAGAATAATATAAATATTACTGAATACTCCTAAAAGGTTTTCATGAAGCATTCAATTTCCACTAAGTAGGCACATCATTCAATATTGTTTGGAACTATAGAATAGAACCCTATGGGTTTTGGAATAAGCCAAAATATGAGCAAAGAAAACCAAACCTGTAAGCCATTTCATCCATGACAGTTTTACCGACACAAGTGGCACCTGCTCCGAGTAGAGCCAAAACTGTTGGAGCAGTAGAAGTGGCCACGGGATGTGTCCTTGCCCAGTCAGGGTTTCCGAAGCCGGTCACATATCCTTCCACGTCAAATCTGTTCCACACAAACACCTCCTTCAAGTTCAACTTGCAGAAGCATTATCAAAGTCTAGCTGACTTAGGCGTCAGCAAAAGTGGAATTTTCACTACAGAAATGTTGTGGCTCGAAAGGAAAAATACATACATATCTTTGATAGCGAAGGTGAGTGAATTGAGGGGTACATCAGGAGCAGAATTTGGTGGTAAAGTGAATTTCTCCATGAATGCCCCGTAGTCATCTGAAGCTGTCTCCATTCCTGTTGTAAAGTTCCTCTCTCACGTTTACAAACCGCTAATGGATATGGTGATGCTAGTAGATATAACAATGACTGAAGAGCATCTCAAGTAAGAATAAATTTCATAGCATTGTGTTTTACTTCTACGATCCTTGTAAAGATAAGGTTAAACTTTGATTGGCCAATCCAAATATCAGCCACATTTGTTTTCTACTAACCTACCATTTAATATATTTCATTTTCCACACCATTCTCATTTTCTTGAAGTCCTTGTCCACTTTTGCTACTTTTAAGTTTAAAAAACGTTTTATTTTTCACTTCTGGCATCATTCATTCATTTGTACTATTATCCTTCATAGTTTTTAGTTTTTCCAACATGAGATTTTTCTTCAACCTACGCGCACCTTATTCACTTCATATTAAATTTCTCGCACCATTTATTCGTGTTGATTCATTTATGTACTCCTATCGATCATACTTTTCTTAATGTTTCCCGCAGTCAGCTTTTCTGATTTAAACTTAGTTAGAGAAAGTTGTGATTCTAATTATTAGAATCAATATCAGAGATATTATGTCAATATAATATTATTCCAATATCTCTGATATTTTGTCCCGTGTGTGCAGCCATCATTATCAATTATTTTATGTATTATTTATTGTATTCAATGATGACTTTATTATAGAGATTATTATTGTACTATATTGTGTTTATATAAACACAACATCCATCTGCAATACAAATACACAGATTTGCATGACAATATTCCTCCATTTTATCTTTCTTGGTTTCAGAGCTCTTAAACTTGAAGGCTCTCAATCCAATCATGTCTTCTGCAACCAACACAAATCACAAAAATGACTAACACACAACTGGTTCTGTCAGGTTGGACAAAGATAACTATCTCCTATGGAAGTCATAAGTTTTTCCATTGATAAGAGGTTGCAAACTTGATGGCTACATACTAGGAATAAAAGAATGCCCAGAACCGTTTGTCACTACAAGTGACAAAACTCAGAAAACCAATACTAACTACGAAGAGTGGATTGCACAAGATCAAGCTCTCCTAGGGTGGCTAAGGAATTCAATGGCCATTGATATTGCAACACAGTTGCTGCACTGTGAAACCTCTAAGGAACTTTGGGATGAAGCCCAAAGCCTAGCAGGTGCAAACACAAAATCATGGACAATCTACCTCAAGTCAGAATTTCACAACACTCGCAAAGGAGAAATGAAGATAGATCAATATCTTCTCAAAATGAAGAACTTGGCAGATAAATTAAAGGTGGCAGGATCACCAATCTCCAACTTAGATTTGATAATTCAAACACTAAATAAATGGATGCTGATTACAATCCGGTGGTGGTCAAATTATCTGATCAAATCAATCTTAGTTGGGTTGATCTACAAGTCCAACTATTGGCTTTTGAAAGCATAATAGAACAACTGAACTGTTTCAATAACCTTTCAATGAATACTTCAGCAAACCTTGCAACCCAAACTGATTTCAGAAGCAACAAATTAGGGACACAAGGTAATTGGAGGGGGTCTAACTTTAAAGGAGGTAGAGAAAGAGGTAGATCTAAATCAATATGTCAGGTATGTAACAAGATCAGACACATAGCAATGAATTGCTTTTATCGTTATGATAAGTCATACACATGTTCAAATCATAATGTTGAAAATAACAAGAGAGAAAATCACAGTGCTTTCATAGCCTCTCCCTACCACAATCAGGGCTATGAATGGTACTTTGATAGTGGAGCTAGCAATCATGTGACCCATCAAAATGAGAAACTTCAAGATCTCAACGAAAACAATGGTACGACTTCTTCTCTCTTAGTTGGAAATGGTGAAAGATTGAAAATATTGGCCTCAGGCACAACCACATTGAATAACCTCAACTTGCATAATGTTCTATATGTTTCAGAAATAATAAAAAAATTGTTGAGTGTGTCTAATCTAACTGCAGACAATAACGCTCTTGTTAAATTTGATGCAAACTATTGTTATGTGAAGGACAAATTGACAGGGAAAATACTACTAAGAGAGAAACTTAGAGATGGATTATACCAACTTTCAAATGTCAACTCTCAAGTCAATAAAGATCCATGTGTCTACATATCGCTAAAGGAGAATTGGCATAGAAAGCTTGGACACCCCAACAATAAAGTCTTAGAAAAGGTGCTGAAGAATTGCAATGTCAAGACATCATCACATGATCAATTTTCATTTTATGAAGCTTGTCAATTTGGAAAACTTCACTTGTTACAGTTTAAATCATCTTCCTCTCATGCTAAGGAACATTTAGAGTTGATTCACAGTGATGTATGGGGACCTGCCCCAATTTTATCTCCCTTTAATTTTCAGTACTATGTTCTTATCATTAATGATTACAACAGATTCACTTGGACTTTTCCTTTAAAACAAAAATCAGAAACAATACATGCTTTCAATCAATTCAAAAGCCTGGTTGAAAAACAATTTAATAAGATAAAAGCTCTTCAATGTGACGGTGGAGGTGAGTTTAAACCTATCCAGAAAATAGCCATTGAATCGGGAATTCATTTTAGAATGTCTTGCCTGTATACCTCTCAACAAAATGGTAGAGCTGAAAGGAAACACAGACATGTGACTGAAGTAGGGCTCACACTTTTGGCACAGGCTAAAATGCCTTTACACTACTGGTGGGAAGCTTTCTTTACCTCAGTTTATCTCATCAACAGATTGCCTTCATCAGTTAACCCAAATGAAAGTCCTTTTTCATTGTTATTTGAAAAGAAACCTGATTATCATGCTCTAAAGTCATTCGGTTGTGCCTGCTATCCTTGCCTTAAACCATATAATCAACACAAACTTCAATTCCACACTACACAGTGTGTATTCTTGGGATACAACAACTCTCACAAGGGTTATAAGTGCCTCAACTCTCATGGCATAATTTTCATCTCGAGACATGTGGTCTTTAATGAGAATCACTTTCCTTTCCATGATGGATTTCTTGACACAAGAAATTCATTAAAAACACTGACTGGAACAATCCATATTATTCTTCCTTCTTGTCCTACAGGTACCATTACAAGCCACACAGTTGAATCAACTCACATGGAGGTAAATCATTAAGAAGGTGACTTAGTTTCCAATGAAGAGCAACCAACTCTCGGTGACTTAGCTGTCAATGATGATCAACCAACGCTCAATGATATCTCTATTCATGTAGATGAGGCAACCTCACATGTAAATGACACACCAGAAGAAAATAACCAACAGACTCAGCAGGACAACACGCACTGGATGCAAACCAGAAGCAAGACAGGGATCTACAAGCCAAAACTTCCCTATATATGGCTGTTAGAAACAGACACGGAAGACAAGGAACCAAAAAATGTTAATGAAGCTCTACTCAGTCCAAAATGGAAAGTAGCCATGGATGCAAAATTCAAAGCTCTAGCAGCTAATCATACGTGGACTTTGGTACCATTTCATGGTAGAATAACATCATAGACTCCAAGTGGGTCTTTAAAACTAAATACAAGGCAGATGGCTCAATTGAACGAAGGAAAGAAAGATTGGTTGCCAAAGATTTTCAACAAACTGCGGGTCTCGACTATGATGAAACCTTTAGTTCAGTGGTCAAGTTCAGCACGGTAAGAATTGTCCTATCCATTGCAGTACATTTAAATTAGGAGGTTAGACAATTAGATATAAATAATGCATTCTTGAATGACAATCTTAAAGAAAATGTGTTCATGCATCAACCTGAAGGATATATAGATTCAACCAAGCCTGGTCACATATGCAAATTAAACAAGGCAATTTACAGACTGAAGCAAGCCCCAAGGGCTTGGTATGACAAGTTGAAAGATACTTTATTGAGATGGGGCTTCCAAAACACCAAGAGTGATTCGTCATTATTTGTTCTTAGAGAAAATGGTCATATCATACTCCTTCTCATATATGTTGATGACATAATAATTACAGGGAACAACAATAAGTCTTTAGAGACTTTCATTACTCGATTAAACATTGCTTTCTCTCTCAAAGACTTTGGCCTTCTACACTACTTCTTGGGAATTGAAGTACACGGAGATGTTGGTAGAATGTACCTTAAACAAACAAAGTACATTAGAGATCTACTCAAGAAGTTTAATATGGAAAAAAGCTTCATCTTGCCCTACACCAATGGTAACAGGGAAACAATTCATTGCTAAAGGTTAACTTATTGCTAACCCTACACTATACAGACAAGCTATAGGTGCATTACAATATCTGACCAACACTCGACTAGACATAACATTTTATGTCAACAAAGTCAGCCAATATATGAGTTCCCCAACCATGGATCACTGGCAAGGAATAAAAAGAATATTGAGATATCACCATGGCACAACAAATTAACAAATTTTTGTCTCCATATCAAACCCTCAACCGATCTTGATATAGCTGGATTGGGCCACTAGCATAGATGATAGGAAATCCATAGCAGGGCAGTGTATTTTCCTTGGAGAGACATTAATCTCATAGGCCTCAAGAAAACAAAAAGTGGTGTCATGATGAAGTATTGAGTTAGAATACAGAGCTTTAGCTGACCTGACAGCAGAAGTAACTTGGATCAGATCACTTCTAGATGAGTTGAAATTTCCTATGCCTAGAAAGCCGATTTTGTGGTGTGATAACTTGAGTGCTAAGGCACAGGCATCCAATCCAGTGATGCATGCTCGGTCTAAACATATTGAGATAGATATTCACTACATTTGTGATCAAGTGCTTCAGAATCAAGTCACAATAGCCTATGTGCCCACAGCAGATCAAATTACAAATTGTTTAACCAAACCTCTCACACATACAAGGTTCAACATATTAAAAGACAAACTTAGGATAACTAAGTCACCTCAGTTTGAGAGAGGGAGTTAGAGAAAGTTGTGATTCTAATTATTAGAATCAATACCAGAGATATTATGTCAATATAATATTATTCCAATATCCCTAATATTTTGTCCGTGTGTGTGCAACCATCATTATCAATTATTTCATGTATTATTATTGTATTCAATGATGACTTTATTACAGAGAGTATGATTGTACTATATTATGTTTATATAAACACAACATACATATGCAATACAAATACACGGCAATATTCCTCCACTTTATCTTTCTGTTTTATTGATTTATGTTGTGTCGCACATTGGAGATGACTACACGTTTCACACCCCATTGGGTAACACCCCATATGATACATTAAACCAAATAATCAAGTGTGTACATGCTTTCTTTCTTTATTAATTTTTGAAAGTGAGCAAATGTTGTTAGCTTATAATTGCTTAAAGAATCAAGCTTTTAACATGCTGGAAAAGGAGCCTCCCCTGTTTTGTTACAACTGCATAAAATTAGACTATGGAAATTGTTATATTAACAACAAGCATGTGTTAAACAACTTTACACTCTTGGGTGGAGAATTGCACCTTCTGCGGTAACTGAAGAGGATCAAGACCACTCATTGAAGTGTGAAAAAGTTCTCCTATGCTATTCAGGAAGAAATTACAGCAAATACATGAGAAGAACAGAACAAATAATCTACTCATTTTCATCAAAGTCACCATCAAATATGTACAGGTATGGAATCGCAGTTGTGCGATCAACTAATGCACTGTGAGAAACCTCAGTATTTATCCCGGGAGAACTCCAACCTAACCGTTGTACGTATACAGCATCATAAGCTTCAATGTTCATTCCTGAAGCAAGAAATAGTTGAATCTCGTATACAAATCTGTCCGTTCTTGCAGCCAGAAATCGCTTTGCAGCTTCAGAGACTGACATCTTGAACTCTTCCTGTTTCTTTTCGGGTGCAATCACGAGTGACTTCTGCTCTCTTCTGTAATTCAAAAGTTATTACTAGTCACCATCCATGTTTTCCACACTCAAAATGCACAAAGAAACTTACCTTGTATATAATGCTGCTTTGACCACGCCAATTATATGGTGCACAATGATGTCAACATCCTCCTCCTTTAGATTGGAAAAAGCAAGTTTAAGTCAAGATTTAACACACCTATGCAATTACTATAGAAACCCCCACCCCCTTTTTCCTCCCTCCCCAAGAAAAAAGTGATTAAATGACAGAGGGAAGGATTTGAAAGAATCAGAAATTTCACTTATGATTAAGCACTTACATACGATAGCACTAAAGAAAACGCAACAAATGTGGATCAATATACGTGTAGCAGATAAATCACACTGTTACTGGATATTTTTCCAGGGTCAAGGCCTGAGAGAGAATGCACCAACAAACCACTAATTTGATAAGTTTACTAACCTGGATAAGAGCTTGAATTTCTCTTCTTAACCAACTTTCAAGCCAGAAGTTTGGCTGAGAGTACTTACGAGATCTCCAATATTGTGGTATATTGAATATGTCATCTAACAAACCTGCTCACACCGAGTTCATAAAAAAAAGTAACATAAAAATATCAATAACGAATATTTGACACAAACCAAAGGATAGACAGGCACCATTATCTCATAGAAGTAGGACGAACACCTTGATCAGTGTAATAGCACTGTAATCTATATCTGTGCGCTCTTGACAATATAAAACTGCACACACAAACAGAGGAGCAAAGTATAAAAAGGATAAATCTACCAAAAATTTTAACTTGGACTGAAACTAGACAAACCTATCTTCAAAATCCTTATTCACGTAGTGCCGCTGAAAGCAACTTCCTTCCACTTCATACACGATAGATAAATTTTCTGTCTGCATATTAAACACGAACAAAGATGTCAGCAGGTCACTTGATCGAGCTTGATACTAACTTCTACTACCATTCACCCACTTGATTATCATAAATCATCATCCGTAATGTTTTGCGAATTTCGACATCCATAAGAAGCATTCAGGGAGCAGTAAATTGAGATCACTTAAAAGTACTGAATTGAAATTCTTTTTAAAGGGTGTAAAATGGAGAGAATAATTTATACTCGATCAAAGTCAAAAAGGAAAAAACAACAATATAACAATGGTAATAGCGCACAAAAATATATGATGTTCTAGAAGTTGAAAAATGAAGGCATTTAACCGAACCTTACAGAGGGGGCATTTTACGGAAGAAGGAAGAGAACGGTGCTTGCCAGCAACCACCTTGGTCCAGCGTAAAATGCAATTGAAGCAAAACTTATCTGCCACAAGAATAAGTTCATTGATTAGCTAGGAATAATAACATAAAAAAACAGTAAGAGTGTCAAATGGTACAATTGCCTCTTTTTTGCTTCTTGAATCTCAACTCTCAAGCATTGATCCTAATAAAATAAAGCTTTTTCTTGATATAAAATTTGCCAGGGTGATTTTCGAACAAAAGGGTTCCCCAATACTACAAGTTAGAGCATCCAACCAAATCATCAATCAATCAGTCAAACCCATTGAAGGGTCTCTACAACATGCAATAAATTTATAAACTTTGGGATTAGAAAGACAGAAAAGTTACCATCATCTTGCAAAAGAAGGTAGAGATGAGATGGTTATCAAGAAACAGAGTAAAAGGGAATAGTTTGAGGGCATACGAAAACATTTGTCGAGGTAAGACAGTTGAAGAAATGGCCCCAAGCAGATTGGGCAGCAGCAACTGGAATCCTCCGACTTCGAGTCCGATGAAACATGGTCGCTCGCCCCAATCGCTGCGTCATCTTCCATCGTTTCCAACCCTAATTTTCCTGCCATTTCATACGCTTTTCTCATGTATATTACTAGACAAGATGATACATATGATAAATTATATATTATAGTAAAATATATATTTATTGTATATAAAATTTGAGATAAAGATTAAAACTTTTTAGATTATATTTAACTTTTTTTTTACTTTCAATAATTGAGTATTTAAATGTAAAGTTAATGATGATTATAAAGAATTGATATGTTCTAATAATTTAATGTAATGTTTAAATAATTTAAACAAAATAAATTATCTTAAAACCTATATATAATTGATTCTTGAAAAATTCAAACATTCTTCCTTGAACTTATTTTATGACTAACGAGTATTAGACAGAGGAATGGGGTTGGAATACAATGAAAGAGGACAAAATGAAATATATACATTTTACATTTTACATCATAGTTTCTATTGCATTCAAATTTCTTCACATTATTCTGAGAAAAAAGTTAAGTGGCATTTATATTGTACATCATTCTATCAATCTATCAAGAAGGTTTACAGAAGTGTTTTTACATAATAAACTAACTCTCTTTCAACGAATGCATCCCTTTAGTTGCTTTTGGAGCTTTAGTTTGCAGCTATACACTTTCAAGAGTTGTGATTTTATCATTTCAACGTCTTTTCTCATCATGTTTATCTCCTGGGCATTTACTATTTCCCTTCTTTCCAAATCTTTGTTCACTCTCATGATTGTCTGAGCCTGTGTTCTACGGTAACTTGATCCATTACTTGTCATTGATGTTGTCATATTCACTTGCTCCAAAAGGACAAATTCCGTAGTTAATTTCAAGGGCAACCTATCATTTTTCATCACATGCTTACGTGCTTCTTGTGACAATCTATGGTATTCCAAGTTTCTACAGATATCTGTTCGATCTTCTTCTGTTAAATTAGGATGTGCCTGCAAAATTAAGTCACTTTAATGAGTCTCAGTGCTGTGAGAAACAAAATGAGATCTTAAGGCTTGGAAATGATATTACCTTGAGGTACATGTCAATGGCTCTATAGAGGTTGTCGTCACAGTGTCTAGCATTTTGTGGCAATGCTTCAACAATTGATTTGAAACTTTCCATTGTGAGATTCTCATCCCTTGCAACTTGCACGAGATACCCATCAACTAATCTTCCAACACTGTTTGGTTTTGCTTTTGCTGAATGATTACTTGACATGCCACAAACATAAAACCGTAACACCCTAAGTACAACAGTTACATCATACAAAGAATGTTTTTCATGTTGGTTTTTGACCAAGAGATCAGGAACACGACATTTGTCCAACATTAAGGCTACCCTTCTTTCTAGCACACACAACAACTCAGAATTTATTTTCAGCATCACCCCTGCCTTTAGTAGATGAAGCAAAAAGTTGCAAGTAACTGAGTTTTCTTCTGCAGGAAGTATGTTAATCAAACACTCAATGGATATTCTGTGCAGAGTTAAGGATTTTGGAGTCTCCTTATCAAGTCCAAGTCTGATTTGAGAAAACCATTTTCTTGTCCAATGTTCTATACAAGAACTTACAAGTTCAGGTTTGATTCCACATCTTTTGATCGATTGAATCACTTCAATAAAATGGTCTATTCGTAGAAATGACACATCTTCAAACCACCAATCATGAACACTGTTATCAGTTTCACTTAAGGGTCTTTCAAAGTTAGATGCATTTGAATCTGCACACACTTTCAAAGCTATTGCCTGTGAGCAACGTTTGACTATTTGTAAGTCCTTGGCCCAATGGGAAATAGATTCAGTGGTTTTAAGTATTTGAAATGTGTCTTTCCATGAAGATATTATGAGAAAAGTGAGAAATGCTTCTGTCTTGGATATGAGATTTCCTTGTTGGAGATCTTCACTCATTTCCAAGAAATGTGCAGCACAATACAATGGGGCAATGTTGGATGCAGTTATATCAAATTTCCTTCCATAACAGAACTTGACTATGGATTTAAAAGACTTTTTACCACCTGGAAGATTTTTAATTTGGATGATGAGGCTCTCACCACCACTTTCTCTATTGCTTCCCCTCTCAAACACAAGCCGGTTCAAATATTCACTTCTTGAGGCCATGACAACCTGAAAATCAACCACATCACATACAACTAAACTTTTAAGAATATTTCATGGAACATTGTTTTTTTTTATTTGACAAGAATACATGCAAATTCCCATATAATGAAAGGTGTGATTGACCCACCTTGTGCAAGTGGAAGCTAGAATCACCAATTTGTATAATTAAATCAGTAGGGGAATTTGACCTAGCAATCCTGCATAATGAGACTAATTAGTTAAGATGAAACAAGCACACATGTTTATAATTTTGACTCTGTTTGCAAGTAGAAGGAAGAGACATTAATTTACCAGTTTGGTTGTGTGTGTTCCAAGGTATGAGCAAGAACAGGAAGATTAGGTGGTAGAAGGTTACATGGGTCAACACTTTTACCTCCCACTGTACCTTTTTCAAACACTGCAAACTCAAACTCTTTCTTCATCATTCCTAGCTTTAAGAGCTTCAGTGGTGGAAATTATATGAAGGGGTTCGGCATGGATTGTAGAGAATATATAGACAAAAAGTCATGCTTTTAGAATAAGAGTAGAAGGTGTTACTGTTCCCTCATTATTATGATCATCAATGATGCCATCTGTGTGAATTTAATTGGTTGAAGCAGTATTTGGTTATTTTGGAGACACTGTTGAAACATTAGAGCAATTGGAATATTGGAGAGTCAACAACAGTGCAATCTCATCCACTTATTGATAAATAAAAAACTACACTTCTTCATGGTGTCACCTTCATCAATTAAGAAGTTGTTTCCTGCAGGTTGTACCAAATTAATATGACCTCCTAAACCTTCTAACCCAAACGGATTCCAGCCTCATCATTGTGTGGTCACAAAACCTGTTCTTTTGTCTCCTTTTACTATTTTAAATCATAACCATGGCCAGAAAAAAAAATGGAAAGCTTTTTCTCTCATTGGTATGCACTTTTTCTTGATTGTGTACATGTTTTTGCAAGGCCGGACGATCTCCGCTCTACTTATCCTCAAAGGCTCATTGGAAGTCCCTAGATGCATAATGCAATCCGGCATTTAAGTCAATTAGCGTCCGAGTAAAGAAGTATTAAATATTGTATGTTTGTGTGGGAACTAGAGCCGTTAAAATCGATCGGAACCTGCGAGCTAATCCGGCCCACCATAAATTTGGATAAGATTGAATTGAAAATTTTCTATAAATTTTAATATGGGTTGATTTTTGACCCGACTAAACCGGTTGAATCTGTGATGAGGAGGGTTGGCTCATCAACCAACAAATAAAAGGTTACAAAGTATTTTTTGTTAAGTTAGGCTTTACATTTGGGTCATGTTAAATTGTTTTTTAGTCAATACATAAATAATTCGTATTTTTGTTATTTTGGTTTGTATTTGAATTATATTAAAGTTTATTTAGATTTTAATTATAATTTAGTTATGACTGAAAAAAAAATAAATTGTATTTTTTTTAATTAAGTAAGCTAGTGAGTTCGTGAGCCAACCCGTTTAACCCAACAATCTATGGTGAGTCAGGCTGGATTCGAATTTTTTTGGCTCACTAATAAGTGAGTCGGATTGAGTTGACTCACTAAATGATTAATCTGTGGTGGATCGAGTCAGGACGAAACATATTACAGGTTTTGAAATAGTGTGAACGACCATACCTTAAATCTTTATTCATAGTAGTTATTGGTCTAACTTTTATTCTGCAATTGATCAATCTTGCAAGTCGGTTAATATATCAACCCCAAGATGTAATGGTCTATCTTGACAGTTAGTCTGAGTAATCAGTTTACCAGTCGATTGGTTAAAATAGTTAACCCACTAATGAGTCAAGATGGTCTATCCATAAGATTGGTCAGAGTGGTCGGCCCACCCTAATGATTGACCCACCAGTCGATCAAGATGATTGGTAAAAAGTGTGTTGATGAGCTCCCCGTGGATATGACTTATTGAGCAAAAGGGTCTTTACATTACACAACACAATGCTCTTGCGGTTTTGTTAATGCATACATGAATGTGGAATTCGTGGTATGTGGCCATTAATCAATTTCAGAAGAGATGATGTTGAAACCAAGTGAGAGAAAGGTTGCATGTAAATATGATATATACCTACTTCTATAATTCAGAGGTGGAGAAATATAGAACATATTTCGTGGATTTATAAGTGTTTCTATAAGATAAAGGAAAAGGACTAATTAGATTGAACAAATTGTTTCTCAAACTTTATTCCAATTACAAATGGACACCTCAAACATTATTTCTGTTGTAATTATTCTTCAGCTTTATTATTTAAATAAAGACCTAATATTTTAATATTATCCGAATCAATCTTTAAAATATTTCAATTTTTTTTTAAAAATAAATGTTTTTTAACTTATTCAAGTTAAATCATCTATATTAAATTTACCGATAAGAAAATAATCTGTCTGATATTTTTATTCTAAAATTTATTATGTTTTAATATTTTAGGCAACGACATATCTAATGTAAAAGTATGTATTCTGTTATAATTATTTTCAGAATTAGATTAATGGTATTTTTAATAGATTTACAATAGAAAATTGTATACACACTTCACAGGTATTTAATTGAATGAATAGTATATTATTTAATATAAATTTAATTTGTGTGAAATGTATTATAATACTGAAAATTTTATATTGAGTCACTTATATAGAATCAGATAAATAAACTAACAGCAAGATTTACATAAAAAAAAATGCCTAGTGAGGGAAGAAGACTGTGAACAAGAATGTATAAATGAAATATGAATATTTAAAATATTAGCTTAGAAAAATTTAAATTTGGTCTCAATTTAAGAAGGACAAAATTATTTCATCTCAATTTAGATTAAAATTAAAGTTAAAAAGAATAACAAATAAAGAGACTAAAATGAACATAAATAACAAATATAGAAACTAAATTGAATAAAAAGAAAATAATTCATCCATAAACTAACACATGATATGATATCGACATGTGACACAATGATAATTTGACATGTAAATAATTTTTTTAAAAATTTAAAATTTTATAAAATTTAAAAAAGAAAAGAAAAACCAAGAATTCATATGTGACATGCATTGGTCATTTCTATTAACTATTTAACATTGTTAACAAAAAGGATTAAATTTACAGAAAATTAATAAAAATTAAGATGTAATTAAACACTAAATTAAAATGAGGATTAAATCGAAAAAAGTGACGAAAATGAGAAATAAATTTGTATTTAAACATTGACCGCATTGTATTTGATTTGAAATTATTTGAATATTCTAGTGCTCAATTTTTTCCACGCTAAGGTTGCAAAATTAATGAACAAAAGGATATACTTTCATACATGACTTTAAGCGGCGTGAAAACAAGTTCTTATCTCCAGTTTTTAGTTTGATCTCATCTCCACCTTCTCAGACTTGGATTTCTCTATCTCACTGCATATCTGTACTGAGAGACGAGATAAAAGATTAAAATAAATAAATAAAAGAATCACGTCTTAAAAGAAATAAAAAATGGGTTAAATACGTTTTTAATTCTTAAATTTTAATTTGAATCGAAATTTGTTTATGTTTTAAATTTTTGATATAATTTTTGTTTTTGAACTTTAAAAATAATAAATATGATCATTTAATCTAATTATTTTAAATAGTTTTGATATGTTAAACATATTTTACGGTAACAATTCAAATGTTTATATTATTTTAAATATCGACTAAAAGATATGTTTCACACGTTAAAAATTTTTAATATAGTTAAGTTAAAATAATTATATATATATATATATATATATAATTATTTTTAAAATTTGAAAATGAAAAATGTAAATTTTAAATATATACAAATTTTAATATTGTATCAAAATTCAAAGACCGAAAATATATTTAATCCTAAAAAATTAGCATAAAAAGAAAATAAAAACATCTACAACATACAAATAGAGAACCAAGAGGAATGAAAATAAAAACACTCAAAAACACAACCAAAATAAGAAATTAAATAAAGTAAAAAGAGGAGAATTAATTATCTCCCTGAAATGCTATTTTAAAATACCCAATGAATTGAATAATTTAAATATGCAATTAGTTTAACCATTTAGAAGTTTAATTTGTCAGATATATGATTTTTAAATTATATTATGAATGCAAAGTGTTACTGTTTAAATATTCAATGTGTTAAATGTAAATTTTAAAATATGTAAATTAATCAAATAATCTGACTGACTTTATTGCATGGAGAATGTAAATGATTTTTAAGTTTCATATTTTATTCTTAATTAGTGATATTCATGAGTTTTAAAGTACATGAATGACATTAAATAATTATAATGTATTCCAAATATAACAAATAAGAAATTTATATATTAACAGTCATCTAATCACATAGTGGTTAGGCAGGATAAACTTTTTCAATATTTATTTTAAATATCATATAATATAGTTAATTATTATACTTATATTTAATTACATTATACATAGGATAAATATATGGTTTTTTATAATAATCATATTATAAATTGTAAGTAATTTATAATTTCACAGTATATATATATATATACTCAGTATTCATTCTTGTATGTGTTTATTTTATACTTTAATTCATTAAATTATTTATATTCTATAATTAAATTATATTCCTCTAAAACTAGATTTTTTTTAATAGAATTTAAAATCTAAAAAAAAACTAAAAGAAAATTAAAATTACAATTTAACTTTATAAGATTTCAACAAGTTTAATGTAAATAAAACGAATGTTTATAACTTAAAAGTAAAAAAAAAAAAAAAAGAATAATTTAATAAAAAAAAAACTTTTGTCGAGTGGATAATTTGTCATTGAATTTGAAAACAATTCAAAAACCAGAAGCCTCCCTGGAGGGATTGAAAATTGAATTTGGGATTTGGAAAAATACCCAAATAAATATACCTTCCTTCATCTTCTCTTACATTTCTTCTACATTTCTCTGAGATAACGGTCATCATACAATAGAATGCTGATACTGAAACCCTACATGCGCGGAACCCAATGTTCCTTCTCAATTTCAAATCACCCTCTACCATCTTCAATTTCTTCAATCCAAATCAATTCTCACATTCTCAATCCTATCTCGCTTCGCCTTTCGCAATCCTATCCATGTCTCACAATCGCATGCGCTACAAGGCGTGATTGGTCTCAACCATCCAATCGAACAATTCTTCAACTGGCTTCCACAGTCGCATTCAATCTCAAGATCTTACCCGAGCCTTTCAATTCCATCGCTGGAGAAATCGCGCGCAGTGATTCTAATACTCTGAGTCGCCTTATAGGTGGCCGGAGACGTAGAGTGGCTGGAAAATGGAGGGTAAGGAAGAAGGTGTCTGTGTGGTTTGCATTAGTTTTGACCTGCATTGTAAGCGGTTTGTGGTCGTGGAAGATTGGAGAATTTGATCTGTTTATGAAGATTTTTTCGTTTTGTCTTGCAGCGGTTTCATTGATTAGGTACTTTTTAAGAAAGAAAGGGGTGAAAGAATGGTTTTTAGGGTTTTTATTCGGGATAGTTTTGATTTTGAGTTCTAAATTGAGTAAAGAGGACATGAAATTTTGGATTCAGAAATTCTCTTGTTCTCCTGTTAGTGTAATTGTAACCAGGAAGAGAAGTAGAGTCCGAAAATGGAGAATATTCAAATGAGTGAATGAATAGTTACATCATTCTGTGTAAAAATTCTCTGTTCTTTAATTCAAAATCCAAATATTGACTAATGAATTATTGGGATTGTGTTATGTCTGTAGTGACTATCAAAATAAAGATGGCACTTGTGAGATCAATATCCCTACAAGATGATACAAGTAATATATTGTTTGGATTTTAACTTTATTAATACCAGTAAAAACACATTTTTTTTATGTTTACTTTTTTTATTGTAATTTTTTTATTAAATTATAAAATACTATTTTATTATAAATGATTATAAAAATTGATAATTTATATAAATTTTTATTAAAAATAATCAATTGAATTAAAAAAATGTTATAAAAAATATAAATTTAAAAAATTATATTTTATTTATGAATAATTATTTAAATTTAGAAAGATGGTTACTGAAAATGAAATCGAAAAAGAAAATAAAAACACAAAAAATATATGTTTTTTTTTGTATAATATTATAAATAAATATATTTTAATTATATTATCATTTAAATTTTGTATCTATTTTTATAGTTATTTTTAAGAATGTACATTTAATAAATTTAATAACATTTTTATTTTAATAATAATTATATTAATTAATTTATTTATATTCATAATAAGATAAAAGAAGCACATGTAAACAGAATAATTTTGTTACTTAATGAATACCACTTTAAGGAAATCAAACTTAAATAAGGATTTACTGTGCTGATTTTTATCGGATACTTTATCATTTTTTTCAACCTAAGGAAATTTAATTGTAGAAACCTAAAATTTTTAAGAAATTAAATAAATTGGTAATTTTATTTTATTTAAAATATAATATTGAAATTCTGCACTTGAGATATTATTTTTTGAAATTCTGCAATATTGAATATAATTGAAAAGTTAAAAAATATTTAAATAAACATAGTTAACAGCTTTCTTATAAGAATAATCCTATTAAAAGTTATTTGAAATTCTGTAGTATTAAAAGAAAAGGTACAGACTCTTTAAATTTATTTTTGTCATCTCTCTCCACTAACAAATTCTTATATTAATTAATTTTTTTTTCATTTTTTTTTACCATAATTTTGTTGATTTTGAAATCCAATAAATTAATAGTAGGCATTGAGTAGCAAGCTTGCCTCCCAAGTTTGATTATGTTGGCAACTAATTATCAATAAAATGCATTTAGTTCCTTTCACAATAGTCATCCAAGGATCAATATTGAAGCTAAAATTACCAGTATAACAAAATGATAGATTTTTAAGAATTCCTTGACTTAAATAAAACAAATCTTGAAAAAACGATTATTAAAAGAATCTTACTTGATATACCCAATTTATTTAAATAAGAAAAAAAATATTTTTATAAATATAGATTTCCAAATAAAGCTAAAGAAATAGTAAATATGAATTAAAATATAAAATATACAATCTTAGAAATATTACTTAAGAAATGTTTTATTTTAAAATGTAAATCAAAAATAGAATATAAGATTTTGTAATCCCAAATTCTGGTAAAACCAAACATCACTGAGTTGAAATAACATGACCTTACCAATATTAAAAAGAGTACAAAATTAATAAACAAAAAATGAAGAAGAAGTTGCTGGGTTGAAATTTATTAAAATGTATTTTTCCCATTTTTTTCTTCCCCCATCAAATATTTTATATTAAGCCTTAAATATATTTTTTTTTCTTCAATTCTTAATAAAAATTATTTTTTTTTTGAAAAATCTTAAATTATTTTAGTCTTTCATCTGTAATAGAGATAAGTAAATTTAATTCTTTAAATTAAATTTTATTAACTTTATTCAACGATATAATTCTTAGTTAACATTAGAAAAAATATATGTCAAACCAAATTGTGTAAATAAATTAAAATATTATAATAAAACGTAGTTGAAATGTTAAATATACTTAATAAAATTGGGTTAAATTTATATATTTTTAAAAAATAAAAAATTAAATTTGTTTCAGATTTCTAAGAGACTAATCTTAATTTTCAAAAAAAACAAACATATTTAATTTTTATATTAATTATTTCATTTATTTATTTTTATCAATTTTGTCATTGAGACCAACAATAGATGATTGATTACATATATTATATTCATTAATTTATTGCTTAAAAAAAATCTACATACAGTTCTCAACGGGAATCATTCTCTCTCTTAAAATGTAAAATTTGTCACAAAAGACTGACAATGTTTTGATTTTGAAACTGAAAAACAAAAATTAATGAAGGATCATGTGCAAGGGTAGGTATTGGGTAAGCTTGCGGCACAAGTTTGATTATTGGTTGGATTTTCGGTGGGCCCAGGCCCAAATGTAGTTCCGAAAGAAAAAATAACCACAATCGACAATTAATAGCATTAAAGTTTCTATTACGCTGACTCTTGGTGTAACTCCTTCTCTACACTCTGTGCTATGCATTGTGCATGCTGCTACTCTGTTTCTCACTGTGACAAACAAACAAACAGGGGCGGTGCGTGATGGTTTCCGAGGCTGACCTAAAAAATGTGACACCCAATGATGATCAGTGTTTTTTAGTGTATTTCATTGTGGGAACCTACTTTGGTCCTGACGTCAAATCCGAAGCAGCCACCAAAAAATCAATATTGCAGAGAGTAGCAGAAGGGTTTCCTCCATACACATTGAATCAATTAACCAATTCTTTCATCAAAGTTGTTGAATTGGAGCGTGTTTATTATTATATACTCGGGAAGAGTGATAAATCACTGATCCTTAAGTTAACCTTTCTGCGTCGGTTCTTTCAAGGTCAGAGTGGAAATACCAATTACCCCCACTTTCTCGATTTGTTCCCTCCCCACTTACACCCTCACTCCCGCTTCCAAAACCGCTATAAAATCATTCACAACGTTCTGTTTATTAACAATCCTGATAGCAGGTACATAAAGCCAGGGGACGTTGAGAGGTTCAAGAGACTGAGTGGGGTGGAAGAGTTGCATGTGGACAGAGACGCTGTCAGGTTGCAACTGGGTGTTTCTTCTTACGACAATTGTGTTCTAAACAACTCTAGCAAGCCCATGGGGAAGAATGACAATGAGTTCTCTGGTAGGTTTTATAAATTTCAGGATAATGTTAATGGTCGTGTGAGGGATACTACAAGTAATCGACATCAGGGTGGTGGTGATATTGAAGATGATGTGAGTAATGATCCTGAAGAAGTTGGGGCAGCTATGTTGGTCCTTCCTACACGTCCTTCTATGGAGGAATTGTCTGACATGGTGGCTGCTACAAAGAATGGATTTGCCTTAACTGGAAGTGTGGCTAAGGCACAATTTGGTCCCAGCATAGGACTTCTGGACATTGGAGAGTGTGAAGACTCCTACCTGTTTCGCGTGTCTCTTCCAGGAGTCAAAAGGGATGAAAGTAAGTCTTGTTCAGTGTCAACTCTCAAGAATTCATTTTTAATATAATGGCTTCGCTAACTGAAAATTTTTCATGAAAATTGTGTAGGACTGCATATAAAATTTAGAAGAACACATTTTGACATGAACCAGTGCGAATAACTGGATAGTGTTTGTCTTGGTGTATGTGTGTTCTTTTAATTCTAAGGTTTTATGATGTATATACCTGAATTTTGGGAATGTCTATTTTGTGTAAATGTTGTGAACTTTATTGCTAAAAGCTTTTGATTGATGAAATGAATTTGTTAAGTGTCATGCTAGCTGATATGGATTGTAGGAGGAATCTACCCTTCTGGAAGCTTATTATATTTGATTTTTTGTAATTTGCTTTCTTGGATATGATCAATGATGCTTTGATGTGCTAAGTAATGATTATGTATGTCAAATTTCTAAATGGGCCATGAAAAGGATGTAATTTTTGCTGGTAAATAATAAACTGTTTGATAATTTTTACAGCATTGTGTCTCAGATATCGCTACTGATAACCGATAACTAACATAACTGAGGTTTATTCCTGCAGAGGAACTTCTATGTGATGTTGAGACTGATGGAAAGGTATTGATATCTGGAGTAACTATAACAGGAGAGACTACAGTATACAGGTACTCTCATGTTTTTGAAATGCAAACTCAAAACCTTTGTCCACCAGGTCAATTCACCTTGTCCTTCCGGCTGCCTGGTCCTGTTGATCCACATCACTTTTCAGGTAATTTTGGCACTGATGGAATTCTTGAAGGAATTGTTATGAAAGCGAAATCAGGATGAACAAGTTGTTTGGTTAGAATCATCTCTTTTGTTTCACTAGACACCATTGAAAGTTACTATGGATCGATACAAAATGTCAAATAGCTGTGGGTTGAGTGACAATATCCAGTATGGTAGCTACACTATCTTCACTTTCAATATCCAATTGTCACATGATTAGCTAATCCATTTTATCCACATATGAAAGAGTGGTTCACAGACTTGTGTTAATTTTGTGCTTACTACTCTGCAACTTAAACACACAATCCCTCTTCATTTGGTAACTCTATATGTAATTTATATTGTTCCATCGATCTGGAACTAGGCCCTCAGTGACTGCACATGGAAATAGTTATGATTTATCAATGATTTTGGATAACAGTAAAAGTTGAGTTCTTTCTTCTTAGATGGTTTCAGAATTGATTTATGACACTTTCCTACTTTTTTATTTCTGAAAGAATGCAAGCCATTATTACTGAACTTTGAAACTTTTAAATGTCAACTCATTATATCCAAGTCAAAAACACTGCCACTGAATGATTAAGTTCATAAATTACCTATGGAAAGAGATTGGTTGATAATTGACACCTTCACATATTACAATCTTAACACTCAGACCGCGATGGATGACTGTGTTGTTCTTGAGGGTTCCAATCCTTGAAATTTGAAAGCTGTATTGTTCCGTGTTTAGTGTTATTTAACTCCATTCTTATTGTTGACACATTTTCATTCTGATCCTTAAATGAGTTCTCAATTCGGTTTCAGAAACATGTACTTTTGTTTTACATGTATAATAATACTGCAATAGAAGCTGAAATGTCAAAGAATTGAGGGTTTAACATTTTAAGTGTTACATTGATTAACTATTTGATTCATATATATATATATATATATAATTTTTTTTTTCACACTTTCCTATATGAATTATTTAAATATGTTAATATATGTTTATGGTTGAAGAATGTAGTATAAAGTATATTATAATTTTTTTTGGTAACAGAAAAAGCTTAATATGTCAAAATACTGTTAACCATATTTTATAAATATACTTTTTAAAACTTTATATACCAATACAATCATAATCAAATAAGGTAGCCATTTTATTACTTGCCGGTTTTAAGCATTAAGATCAATAATCTATTTACTTAATTTTTGTTTTATGCTGTTAATTTTTGGTCCTTTCTACATCCCGTATTGTCTTCTGTAACTATCAATCAAATTATTATTATTTTTAAAGTAAGAAAATACAACAAGTGATATATTGTTATCTAAATTCAGTCTATTAAAATTGGAATTGGTCTACCACTAAAATTCAATCAAACAACAAGATCAAACAAGATTGTTGTTTTATTTTATCAAATAATTTCATTTCAAATATCTATACTTTAAAAAAAAAAAAACCATGATAACTGGGTTAAAATACTTAACATGCTATTCTGGCTCACACTAAAACTTTAACATGCATTTCTTTCTGTTTTTTTTTTTTTTGGTTTAATGTTGAATTTTTAGAAAAAGATTTTATTATACTTATTTGTCATTTTGTAAAAAACAATATCATACTGATTATTCTTTTATTAATTGTATCCATAAATTTTCAAAT
>Ga0214544_1004209_pt1 | contig 29036 bp, 16 predicted proteins | sample CNSS3metaG_FD_160074 | JGI IMG/M metagenome (GOLD analysis project Ga0214544, IMG submission 160074) | Root nodule microbial communities from cowpea collected in UCLA plant growth center, Los Angeles, California, USA - CNSS3 | ecosystem: Host-associated > Plants > Roots > Nodule | place: USA...
TATATATATATATATATATATATATATATATATATATATATATATATATATATATATATATATATATATATATATATATATATATATATATATTAAGAACCACAATTTTTTAATGATTATAACTCATATAAAATATAGATCTAAATCCATCAAACAAATTATGTTATGTAATAGGACACTGTTATATATATCGTAATTCTCTTATTGCTTAATTAAGCTTTATATTGATTAATATTTTAAAAATTATTCTTACGCTATCATTATTTACTTAGCTAATATAATTTTTTTTATATTAAAAAATAGAAAAGAAAAAACTAAAGTGTTCTTAGCTATCAATATCCGGATTCCTAGGCAGGAGCAGTTAAAAAAATTGATAGAAAATTAGGGTGAGAAAAGAAATAAAAGTTTATTAAATATGCAACATATAAGCAGGTGATGCTAAAGTTGCATTCACTATAAAATGGTATCTAAGTTAAGTGTGTGAAGATTTGTGAAAGAGAGTGATTCTGTGATCAGAGAGCCTTGACTTGTATGCAGCATTCTTGTATTCCCGCCATGTCAATTCTCTGTAAATATTCTGTTCTTCTTTGGACACAAGTGAAGGTAAAGGACCAATCTTTTCCTCCAAACTTGGCCCTCCAAAATAGATCATTGACAACCTCGACATCCTTGAATCTGCCAATACCCTGTGCTTCACACTCTTAAACCTTCCATTAGTCATAACCTGAAATTTCCATATTAATAATAAATGGTACATAAATTTATTAATTTTGACATTAAGAGAAAGATTGAAGATGTACCTGAAAGAGGTCACCAACATTAACAAAAAAGGAGGAAGGGTCAGGGGGGATTGAAGCCCAAGTCCCATCTGGGAGACAGATTTGCAGTCCTGATGTGTTGTTGGATCTGAGGACAGATAATATCTGTGGGTCTGTGTGCTCTCCAAACCCAATCAAATTTCTTCCACTCTCTTCCAACTCCACACATGCTGGATACCTATTCACCCTAAAACATGAATCACTTCTCTCCTCTCTCACCATTCTGCTAAACACATTCCCTAACCCCAACCCTTCTCCCATCTCTTCCAACACAAAACAGCACATCTTTTTCACTGCCCCTATGTATTCCTCCACGCACAACCTTAACAACAACAAAACACACAAACATGTCACAAACAAAACAAACCACGGCACTCTGTTCTAAACCACGCCCTTTATCACTGTTACTTTACTTACCTCAAAGCCTCCGGGTTCTGCTCGAAAAGCTCAACGCTTTTGGGGGACACGATGTCGGGGTTCGTGCTCAGGAGGAGGTACTCCACCCAACCCATGTCACCGTTTGTGCCGATTCTCTTGCTGCCATAGCCGAAAGGGTCGGGGGGACCGGCCTTGTCTTTCTGGGACTGGCTTTGCATGAAGAACTTCAGCGCTTCATTCTCCAGACGCGTTATCACCTCCGGCGGAATGCCATGGTTCACCACCTTGAACAGACCAATCTCTTGGCAGGCCTTCACCATCATTGTCTTGGCGTCGGGGTGTGAGAGATCAACCTCGGGAACCGCCGTGAACACGGTGGAGGGGTTGCATGTCTTTGCCAGAAACAACTCGTTTAGTGCAGATTGGTTGGAGAGAACAACCATGGTGTTCTTACTGGTTGCTAATGGTGAGAGAGAGAGAGAGAAGAGTAGTGAAAGAGGAATGGTGTGAAGAGGGGTTTAAATGGGTGAGAATGAGAATGAGGATTGAATGCATGAAGGGTGAAGAAAGGAGAGGCGTTACGAACTATAGAGACAGCCATCTGCCTCTCATTGTCGTCCTGGCATTTATACTATCGACCCAGACATCTAAAGTAATTGTCCTTTTTCTTCGTTTGTTTTTAAAAAAAATAAAATAAAACTCACGTCTGTCTCTTTTTTTTTCCTAATTTTATATTATATAATAAACAAGGAGACAGTATTGCATACACTGTTCATATTTAATGAAGTTGTTTTCATCTTCTCCTTCTTAACGTTATTTGATCTTCTTTTAATTTCTCTAAACCAATTCTTTCAATTTACATAATTACATGAATTTTGAAAAAAGAAAAAACACGTATAAAATTAATTTAATTAAAATTACTAAAAGATAGGGTAACTTTTCACAAATACTCGGCTTCAATCATTATAGTTAATAAATTAATAAAATTGATCATTGTAAACATTATTTTCTATAACGTTTTTTTATACTTTAATAATTCATTCGCTATAACAAGTGAGTCAGTGACATAATCATTGATACACGTTAAACATCTGCTTAAATATGTATTTCGTTTAAATTTACATTTAAAAAAAAAATTTCACATCAATAATTTTCTTACTTTATTTAAAAAAAAAAATTACATAATGTGATTTCACTTTATATTTTGTTATATTTATTATATATATAAATATATATATATATATAATAAGAAATTTATATCTCGTAACATATCACTTATATTTAAATATGTTTTTAATTTCTCAACTTTTAGTGAAAATTAGAATTAGTCCATCCTTAAAATTTTTGTCCAATTTAGTCTCTCAACTTCAGAACTGCGTGAATTTAGTCTTTTAAAATGAAGTTTGTTAAATTTATTTAATGTTTCAAACGCATTTCATGATAGCACTTGAGATGTTTAGACCCTTTGACACACTTTCATTTCAATATTAGCTAAAAAACTATCATGAAACGCATTTGAAACGTCAAATAACCTTAACAAACTTTGGTTAAAAGGACTAAATCCACACAATTTTGAAATTGAGGGACTAAATTGGGTCAAAGTTTCGAAAATGGACTAATTCCAATTTTCACTAAGTTAAGGGATCAAAAACATATTTAACCCTATATTTTATATCTTTTATATGTTCAGAATCTCTACAAGATCTTAACTCTCATAATATTTCATATTTCATATTGTAATTATATGACTCATAATATGACTCTTAAATTTTTATAAGTCCGCATCCCATTTAAGTCTGCATTAACGCTTAAGATCAAAATGCAAATTTAAGCAAATGTTTACTGTATAAGATAATACATTTTAGATCGGTTAGACCAAGAACTGGTGTAGAAAATTGGTGCAGCGATATTCCAATAATTAAGTAGAAAATTTTTTGTATTGGTTAGACCAAACATCAATAATATAAAAAGTTGGCACAATGACATTTTAGTAAGAAAAAAGGTTGTTTGACATCATTCGATGAACATTTGATAATTTTTATTATGATAAAATAATCTTCATAAAATTTAATTTTTATAGATTTAGAAGAAAGAAAAAATGAATGATAAAAAAAAAAGTAATATAAAAATATTAGTATCCTTCTAGTAATTAGTGATAATTAAGTAGAAGGCTTCGTACCTATTAGACCTAGAGTCGGTACAAAAAGTGAAGCTAATCAAGAGAGTAAACTCTAATCCCTCGACTACAAATCATTCCATCTGTTTCCTCTGTCACCAACTCTTCACTGAACTCCCCAGTACCATTCGTAATCTTCAACTCCATATTCATCACGATTATTTTATGACAAAATTTTATCCACCAATTCCCCTCTTTCAGGGGCGGACCTTTGTTGGTCCGCAGGGGGCCAAGGCACTCACTTCCAATATTCTTTTCTTTTTTCTTATACGTTTAAAATTTAAATTTATAATTTTAAAAAAATTAATTTAATTATTTAATGAATTTAAAAAGGATAAAAATATTTATTATCATCCCTTTTACTTACTCACTTACTATTAATTAATAATTACAAAACTAAATTGTTAATATCATGTTAATAAAAAAATAATTTAAAATTATAACTTCAATATTTTATTGTTAATACTCTTAATTATTCAAATTTTAAAAAAAATCTATCAATCATCTTTGAACTATAATAATTTTTAACAAGAATAAGAAGTACATTTTACTTATTTTTTTTTATTAAATAAGATTGTGAAATAAAATAGAAGATAATTTTTTTATATAATATAATTATTTATATTGAAAAAAAATATAACCGAAAATTTATCACTACTGGAATTATTATTTCATGAGATTTTCCTTGCAATTTTTTTATAAAATTTTGCAAGAAAAGATTTATTTTTTTGTTATTTTTTCTAAGAGTTTTAATTGGCTGCTAATTCCTTCATGAATAATTATTTTTTACAAAATTATGAAATTTGCAAGTATTTTCTGCAAATTTTTATGTGAAACCCTAAAGATTTTACTAAAAAATTGGTAGCAATTTCTTAAAAATTATTTTTCATAACAAAATTTATAAGTATTTTTTATGAAAATAATTTCAAAACAAAACTGGTAGGAAATATATATTTTTTGTAGTAGTGTATATTTTGGCTTAATTATTGATGAATTCAATAATTTAAAAGTACAAAGAAAAATTTATTAGTTATATGTGATTTCTTTTATAGTTATAATTAAATTATATATTATTTATTTATTTTTGTTGTACTAGTGATAATGATAAAACATATAAATTTTGAAATATTACTTTGGCTCCCCCAAAATTAATGTTCAAAATCCACCACTACCCTCCATCTTCACTAACGTCCTCCATTGCGACGACGAGGAGGCTAAGCGGCATCACTATCAGGTAGGTATGACAACAGCCTGGTTGGACACGAATAATGCCTATCCACTACCCGACCTGCAACAAAATTATCTAACCAGTTACCTATGTCATTACTCGTTGGATATTCATTTAAAAAATACTTGTTGTATTTGTGGACATTTAAGAAAAAATATATTTTATAAATTTTTTAAATAAAATTATGAAAAACATAAAATATAATATAAATTAAATTATATATAAATATGAATTAATCTTTAATTTTAATTAAATTTTACCTAATAAAATATAAATTAAAATTTAATTTTAATTAACTTTAACTTAATAAAATATACATTAAATTTTATTTTTATTTTTTGTGGGCAGCGGACACTCGAGGGTAGGGGTACTATGATACGCACTCGGTCCATTTATAAATGGGTATTAAAATATCTGCTACTCGCTACGGTGGGTAATAGATACCTATGAGTATCAACTATCCATCGCGAATTTTATCCGCAGATATCTATTGATATGGGTATTTTTGTCGGCCACACCAACGATGGCAACATATGTGATTGGTGGTGTGTTCAACTAGTGAGTAAATTTTGAGTTAAAGGTTTTGTTCTGGAATCATGGTTGGTGTGTCTAAAAATGTTGTGTTCATAGGTGAGGAAAAGAAAGAATAACCTTAGGTTATTATACAGGCTATGGCCTTAGCCAATATGAATAAGGGAACATTTTATACTGCCTGTATCTATACTTATTCTAGAACAAATATAGAAAGCCTTGTTTAATCGGTATAAAAAAGACTTCTCTACACTAGTGATCTTCTTATGTGCCTAAATGGCCTATGCATCTATTTGTTAACTTTGGGTAATTATTTTTTAATGACATGTACTCAGATTCTATTTTAATTATAAAAAAGTTTAAAGGATTAAATTGAAAACAATCACTATACTGTCACGTGACATGACCTGTAACTTGTCATGTGACACAATTTTAATATGATATTACAATTTCTATATTTAAAAAACTAAAATTGAAAAATATTAAAAATTTTACAACTTCACACGTGATATGTACTGACACGTTATTAAAACTAAATTGAATCCATAAATGATAAAGAGATAAAAATAAATTAAATTAAAAATTATAGAACTAAATAAGTAATTATAAATAGAATATTTTATATTTGTAAGATGTAATTTGTTTTCTTTGTACAATTTTGTGTACCTACCACACGAGATATTTGGTAATTTTTGCAGTAAAGTGTTGTCACTTTCTAAGGGAATTAAGGCACCAGAATTTGGTTTCTGAGATAGTGTTTACTGGAGAGAAAATGGATGGATTATTTGACCTTTAATTGGTGCTACCCCACTTTTTCTGCCCAAGGAGAAGTCAACTTCATCTGCAACTGCACAAAACATTCAATACAAAAATCTGCATATGCCAACACTATCACTACAACAAAAACGCCATTTCTTAACACTTTCCTAATGTCATGTCGGATTTATAACCCTCCTCAACTTTCAAAATAAACGGACATTAATATCACATATATTCGAATGTTTCAGCCAGGTGATTCTGTGCCTCAAATTTCAACTCCTCAATTTCAAAATATCAACTTTTCAATGCTTTAATTTTCACCCGTCAAAGAAAAACAACTATTGTCTAATTACTTGAAAAAAATGTTTAACGTCTGTTTTAATTGACGATTGTCGGTAAACATGTTATTAGTTATTAAAAAAATATATAATGTTTTTCTAGACCGAGACTAAAATACTTTGGGACGGTTATTCATGTTCCTGCATTATAACAAAGGTTTTAATATGGTTTGAGTGCTTGAACTTTAATCTAAAATTAAAAGTTGTTATTGTCTTAAATTTTGATATATTTTTGTCTTAATATTTTACAAATAAATGAATATAGTCTTTTTAATCCAAATACATTAATTTTATTTTTTCTTAGATGTTAAATACACTTTTCAACAAATTTAAATGTGTTAAATGGTGTAAATAACTTCAACACTAAATATTCAAAACGTAAAAAAAATAACATAAAAACTAAAAAATTTAAAAAATTAGACAGAAAAAAATTTCAATTTTAAATTAAAATTCAATAACTAAAATCATACTTTGCCATGTGATTAACGATTAACCTTACGCGGCTTTACATCATATAGTCTAAATCTGGCTTGCTATGTTCAAACCAACACTAAAATCTAAAATAACAGTATTTTAACATTTAATTTTTTTTTACATCCATTTAATACTATTTTCTACGACTTTTACTATTTTTTATAAACACAAAAAAATTATATTTTTATAACCATTTTACCTCTATATATGAATTGTGAAATGATTCTCAAATATGTCGAACAATCTTTTCCCTATTAAGTATACCTATACCACAAAAAGAAAATTTATCGTAAATAATATCTGCAATTGCATATCAGCCACCACTCATTTTTTTACAGTAGCTTTTAAAAATTACAGTAACGGAATATTTTTATAGATGGAAAATTCATTTCTTGCAGGCTTTTGATTCGACTAATTCTTTTGAAAATAAATAATAATTTTTTAAAACTTTTTTAAGTAAAAAAACGTTTCTTATAAATAATATCATTTGGTAAGTTATATAGATTTCAATTAATAGTATCACAAAAACACTAAAAAATACAATTAATTATTTGTTTTCTTTAAATGATAGTTTTATATTTTCTTCAAATATATGTCCTCTTTTTGTCTTAAGTTTCTAAAATATCATTTAATCACATCAGTAAAATCAGTCTTCTTGTATAAGTATGAATAAAATTAAGAAAAGAATTTGAAGACAGAAATAGTATTTTCCTATATATGGTTTAGATTAAAAAAAAAGAGAGATTTGCATTTCTTTGATGAGAAAGATATAAAAACATTATCATATTTATGTTAATTATTATTATATCACTAATATAATAATTAAATAATTATTAAGTAAGATGATTAGTAAGTTTTTAAAGAAAGATTCTTATACTTTCATCTTTAACTAAGGAGAGAAAACTTTTTTAACGGCCTCGCATAAACTTTTCCTGGATCGCATCTCATTTTCCATTTTAGTTTCGTTTTCTTTTGTACTCATTTTTATACAGAAAATAATAAAATATGAAAAATATATGTTGCGGATGGACTTAGTTAAACAATTTTACATCCTTATCAATTATTATGTAAGAAAAGCTTGTTAACTTTAGAATAATAATAATAATCTTTAAATATATGTTGAAATGATTTTTTTATAAATAGAAAATGAAATGTATAAATTCCTAATAAATTAAAACTATTTTATAAATAAGTTAATTTATAAAAATCATCTCATATTACTTTATCTAAAATATATATTTAAGCTATATATATGGTGTATAAAAAATAGTCCCTTTAAAAGTATAAAAAAATAATATCCAAGTTTAATCAACAACTACTGAAAAAATAAATGAATTTATTGACAAATAGAATTATTTCATAATCATCAAAATTTATCGGTAAATAAAAAGTACTAACAGCTTAACAACAGTAAAAAAATTATTAATAAAATGATGACAAATTTTATCAACAAATAAAATTTTGTAAATAATTATCAACAACCAAAATTCATCATTAATTATTGGATTAAATCTGTACATTAAAGCAAAAATGTGTCAAACATTATAAATAACTCAAATACAATATTGAAATATATACAAAACATCAAATAAAACTAACAAAATTTGATTAAAAGGACTAAATCTACGTATTTCAAAAGATGAATGACTAATTTCAAAATTCATTGAAAGTTAAGAGACCAAAAACATATTTAACCCTTAATTATTCATTAGCAATTATTGATAATTAGAATTTGTAGGTAAATATTGGTCGATAATGACCGACAAGTTTTGATTGATAGTAATTATCCGTCAATAAATATTGTGATTTGATATTTTTCTTTCTTTTCCTCTTGTTATTTTTCCTCTCTTTCTGCTTCTTCTTCTTCAGACATTATCGTCACCACATCTATCACTTCCTCATCCTCCTCCTCCTCCTCTTCTTCCTCTCTCCCTCCTCTTCCTCTTTCTCCTACTCCTCCTCCTTCCTTGTTGTCATTGTCATGACATGGTTAAAGCTTAAAATAGGAACTTTATAGCGTCCATTTTATCGAAAGAAATATTAATTGGTAATAAAGTTTATAAATTATCGACAAATTTTACCAATGGATATTATCGATGAATCATTACCAATAGATATTTCTATCAATAATAAAAATTTTAATTTACAAACGAATCCATTATCATCAAATATTTTCGTTGATAGTTAAAATTCTAAATTCACCGTTGAAATTCATCGATAAAATTTCTTTTACTTTTGTTTCATCGATAATTTAGTATTTTCTTACAGCGAACAAGTTATATTAATCGAAAGAATATACCTTTTTAGTCTAAAAATGTATGATCATTCAATTATTAAAGTATCGCACCTTGAACACATAATACAATATTTATTCATTAAACATAAAATATTGTTTACTTAGTGAGTGAATATTATGGATGACCACATGTCCAAAGTGGAAGTTTATAAGGGAAGGGGGTAACCCTAGTTCTCAACCCTACTGATAGATTCCTTGCTTTCAAATTAAGTATCCGTGCTGTTGGCAATTAGGGAAAGCACAATTTTTAGAAAGAGTTGTGACACTAATCCTTCATATCCGATCAATTTGGGACCAATTCCAATTGGCGTACATAGCAGCTACTTCCCATCTTTTCCTACAATTTTTTTTTTCTTTCATTTAACCTTTTAAAATACAGTTGTTGAGGTCCATGAATTTGGAGTGACACTCCGATAGTTGTTGTGGAGGGAAAAAAAAGGTCACTTTCCTAAATCTTTATGGATGATTTGTTGTGTGAGATTTCATGTGGCTCAGGTTGCTATCAAATGATTCACCAATAACATGCCTATTTAACTACCACCACTTGATGTTGGAAAATGAGGTTGTAGAAGAAGACGGGAGAGGGAGTGACCTTCCAAAGTTTCAATTAAAAAAGCAACTGAAAACGATATTATATATATATATATATATATATATATATATATATATATATATATATGTATATATATATATATATTATCACTGTCCTATGGATGAAAATATCTAATATTACCACTAAAAGAAATGAGATATTTGTTATTCCTTAGAATTAATGTCTGATATAATAAGACATTATTTCTTAATAATTTAAAAATTGCAAGTATTCAGAGAATAAAAAACTAAAACAATTTAAAAAAAAAAGTTTAGTCTCATAATGTATTACTCTAGTTGAAATAGGTAAGTGTAAGTTATTTGAATACTCTAACTAAATACTTTCTTTAACGAAGCACTTGCTATTGAAATAACAAAAAATTGATTGTCTATTTAGACAAACTTTTTGTGAGGGTTATTTTAAGAAAATCCTTGAGAGTTCTTGTAGATATTTCCCTTGTATTTAGTAAACATTTATTTAAAGGTAAATGAGAGATTATTCTTCCATGTGTTGTATTGTTCTCATCTAGTATGAGGAGTTAAATCTCTTTAAATGTTGAAGCAAATATATAACTCTTTTGAACTCTCTTGTATTAATATTATTTTATTTATCAAAGTATGTTTTCATTATATGTTTATGAATTAATTTATGCTTGTTGTTAGATAAACTAATCAATCGTCTTATATCATTGGCTTGAGATTGAGTTGGAACTGGTTCCAAGTTGTCATCCAACTAATTCTACTCTTGCTTTTGGAGGCTAGGAATATATCTAAGGCTCTAGCTAGTTATAGACTCTGGATCTTAATGTTGGTGATTCATTCAAGAAGTCATTAAGGAATCATATTAAAGTTTGATGATCCTAGGCTTTAGGTGCCAGGAATGGACCTAAAGTTTCATTTAAAGAGAACTCCCAAGACACGATTGATTGTATCTTTATAAATAAAATTTGCATCAATTGAAGAGAGGGATAAGGTGGTGAAATCTAGCTTCAACATGTTTTTTAACTTTGAAATCAACTCTTGCTTAAATATGTTTTTTTTCCAATTTTATCACTTCAAATCCATACTATTTTTACATCAAATATGCTTTTATACTTTTCATGCAACCCAAACATTGTTTTATTCCACTGAAACGGGTTGCACTTTGTGTTTTCTACCAAATAAACATGGATACGACACTACAAACTACTTAGTTAACTTGCTAGAAAAATTGATAGCATCAGAGCATCACCATCTATATAAAATTATTCAAGAAGAATATGAAGAGGTAGAGAGACTATGTTGTATAGTGCAAAAGCACTATAGGAGAGTATCAATCCTACATACTTAGATTATTAACCTCTATAGTGAACTAAGGCGTGATATGTGATCACCAATCATACCAACTATTTATCTAAGCTTGGAGTAACTCTTTGGAAAACAATACTCAGTTATCACAGAAGGTATGATAAAACTGGGGAACACCCAAGTTAATGTGCTAAGGTTCTACAAAAACTTGGCATTTGTGCACAATACACAATGTTAAGTACACCATAAAAAAATGTATAAGAAAAGTGTAATAGGATATTAGTAGATATGGCTAGGAGTATATTAAATAATTTTTCTTTATCCATATTTTTATGGATATATGCATTGAAAACTAACATGTATTGCTAAACGAGGTTCTTAGTAATGTAATTCCTAAGACACCTTTTAAATTATGGACTGGTTGGAGACCTAATAATACAAGACACCTACGTGTATGAGATCGCCAAACCTAGTGATAGATGACCATTTAACAAAGGGTTTACCATCGAAAACATCTCTTGAACATGTTATGAATATGGGTAATATTGTTAATAATTAATGTTAAGTATTATGTTTTGTTTTATGATAGACAATTGTAACTTTGAGCTTAATTACGGTAAGCTTTTATTACATGTTCCTATGGTTGCACATATTTTCATTATTTTCTTGAATAAAGACATATGTTGGACCAACTACACGCTCAAAATTATGTTCATATAGGAAGAAGTCTAGTTTATGGTACATGTAAGAAAGCATGTCAATTGAGTAATGCCTCAAATTAATTTCTATTATTGATTATGAAATTATGATGTAGGGTTTTATGCCTCATGTGAGAGACACACAACTTCTTACTTAAAGTGACCAATAACAAAATAAATTAATAATAAAGGAACAAAAAGTAATTGGGCTAATGAGGATTAATTTTGTAATAATGATTGCTATTTGATAGGTTTAACATAGTTTTATCTATATCTTTATAAGTTACTAATGGATAAACATAGTTCCCTGTTTGACAAGTACATTTTTCTTTCCTAAATCCATCAAGATAAATCGTAAAAAATAAAGTAAGATAAATTATAGAAAATAGATAGTCAAAAGGAGTGAAACATTGAATTGTTGTTCATCTCATTTAATCTCCAATGACTAAGGATGATCATAAAGAAAAAAAAAATGAAGATATTCATCTTATTAAATCTTTATGGCACATAAGACTAATCTCTCATACATAAATGTACACATATTTATTTTAACACATGTAAGATTCATAAAATTTTATATCCTATTTTAGTTTTCAATATTATGTAAGTATTCAAAACTATTAAATTTTATGTTATGTTGTTAAACAAGAAAGACAATCAGAAAATGGTAGGAAGAGAAAACCATAGATAATTACTTGTTGAATTTTCCATCCTTGTCTTAATTCTTAATGGATTCTTGCTTTCGTCTCAAATTCATAATGAATATGCAATTATGTATGTATGTGCCTATGTTAATAAACGTTTAAACATTAGAATACATATAAACTTTTAGGTTGTATTCAACATTGTGAGTGTTGTTTCTCTAGATTGCTTTATGTAGGCTTAAATACTAATTAGATCCCTACTTTGCTATAGTTTGTTCAATTTGGTCCTTATTTTGTTCTAGTGTTCAATCAAGTCTCAATTTTTGTTAATTTTTTTTTTCAATTTAGTCCTTTTTGCTAACACCGTCTAAATAGTTAATAACAAAGTGTACAATGTTCTCATTACTATTATGTGGCACTCCACCGGCTTCATTTCTTCATCATACACTCACCTTCATGCATCAACATCATCATCATCTCCATCATCATCATCATCATCATCATCATCATCATCATCATCATCATCATCATCATCATCATCATCATCATCATCATCATCATCCCCACCTTCATTAGGACCTCCATCATTAAATCATTCTTCATTTCCTCCATTATCACCCATTCATTTCTATTATCCTTTTCCTCTTTACCCATCCACGTAGACTCTCTCTTATGTTTTTCTTAATCACCCACTTTTGTTAATCACTCATCTACTTTCATCCTCTCAAACACTTTCCACCCAACCATTCATCATCTCATCCATTTTTTTCTCCACTTACGATCGGTGCACTAGGAAACTCTAGTGAGAAAGTGAGTGATTTGGAGATTAAATAGAAAAGCATGGACAAACCTAAAACCCCAAATCAGGGCCATATTTTGAGAGGGTCAACCCAGGGCACACCTTCCATTAAGACCAGGGACACACCTTCCACTTCCAATTCCAATCCCAATCAAGAGCACACTAGACTAACTAAGAACCAAATTGAACAAATTAGACTAAAATAAGGACTAAATTAGTATTTAAGCCTTTTATGAACTTACACATATTGCCATAAACATTATATTTGAATTATTTTTTATTTAAAATTTAGAGATTTTGGCATGATAGTAAAATTGTTAGGAAATATATCTTATTCTTAATCCATCCATGAACTTTTTAAAGATAAAATTGTAAGTAAATTATTTAAAATTTAAAACCAATAGTATGTCATACGCGAAAAATATTAACTTTTGTAATATTATGTTAGCAAATTTGAGATGAAATATATCCATGAAACATTACTTATGATTTGTCTTCTAATACAATTTGTGTACATTATTAAAAGAGCAACCAAAGTGAGAAGAAGCAAAAGTGATACATATAATTAATGTATAAAATAATAAAATATCAGATAATTTTTCATATCATTAATCATTAAAATTTTACTAGACAACATAGGTTGAGCTATTTCAATCAAATACTATTTAGGATCTAAAATTATTATAATTATTATTATAATGATAATGACGCTTGTACATAGTTATTAAATATGTAATAATATAATAACATAATAATATGAAAAATATATACAAATTTTGCAGAAAATAGTGGTGAACAATTGTGTATTATTTTACATATCATCACAAGTTCAATTCTCACGAAAAATATTTGTTTTTCCAAATACAAGAAAAACATGGCATTAAGTACAGAGATAAAATACTGTCAGAACAAGCAAAGAAAGGACAATACCAAAATTAGCCAAACACCAAGAAAACATAATAATTCTCTTCTTATTCGAAACCATTTGGCACTTTATCAAAGAAAATGACTTAGATCTTCCATTTATCTATATGATATTAACTACACTAATATAAAGTTTAATGTTATTGTAATGATTTATAATAACAAAAATACACGTTATCAATACGTTTGTTTTTCATTATGTATCTTATTTTTATTTTAATAATTGAAATTTAATGTTTAAATTAATTTGTAAATACAATAAATACATTTACATATAATATTTCATAGTACATTGTTTGATATCGATACTAAAGTAAAAATGATGTATGCTAATTCTCTAGTGTTAACTTTTAAAGATCAATGGTAATTTTTAATTTTAAATAAAATATTATATAATCAAATAATTTATTTTTATTTTAAATTTATTTTTTCACTTGGTGTGAACTTAACTACTATTAAATTAAATCTTAGTAAATTCTTTTATTATTATTATTTCAACAAACAAATAAATGGAAGAAATAAAACTTATTAATAAATTTTGAATTGATTTTTAATTAAATTATTTTAATCATAAGCTTATGCATTTTTATTTCAAAATTTATTTTTATTAATATTTATTTAATCAATATTAAATAAAATATATTTTTAATATTAATTTAATCAATGTACCTAATACCGGTAATTTAAAAAAAATATCTATATTTCTTATTCTTATTGGAATTTGGAGCGTACCTTTGTACAAGTGGCAAGATCCAAGTAAATTGGAGAATCCTAATGTATACTCTTGAGGGATAGAACACAAGGGAAGATCCATCGGAGAATCCTGATGTATGCTCTTGAAAGTAGGAACACAGAGAAGATCCACCTGCAAAAGACTATCTAGCGCTCAAGACAGTAAGAGAATTTAGATCTTTTAGAGTAAGGGAGAATGAGTTTGAGAGAATATGTGTATTCCTTCTGAATACTAGATGTATTTATAGGGTCTTTTGGGCCTTGGATCTATGTGATAAAACAGGTAATGTAATATTAACCAATATCATAAAATAACAAATTACCTTGAATAAATAAGGTTAAACTATACTTTTGGTCCCCATTTTTATAGCAAAATTTGAATTTGGTCCCTCAATTCTTTTTTATCTCAATTTGGTCCCTATTTTGGGAAATTTGATGCAATCAGGTCCTTTTCGTTAGTGGTGTAGTAACGGTGTTAAATGGGTGCCACGTGTCAGTTCCTGAATTTTCTGATTTTTTTTTTGAATTTTTTTTGAATTTTTTTGAATTTTTTAAAAAATTTAAAAATTTGCCATGTGTCAAGCTAACATCGTGCCACATGGTAGTGATAGTGTCACGTGTCACTATTATGTCATGTGTCATTTACCTATTCTCAATTTGATCCCAGTATTTTAATTTTTGTTTCAATTTAGTCGCATTTTTTGTAAAAATTGTTCAATTTTGTCCCTCTCCAACCAAATTTAATTTCTATAAAAATCTGCACAAATATTTCTATCAAAATTAATATTTCAAGTAAATATTTTTAACAAGATTAAGTTTATTTTAATTTATATTTTACATTAAACTTTATTTAAAATTGATATTTCAAGTAAAATTGTTTTAAAGTTGTTTTAAATTCATAAATTATATTTGATATAATTTAAGAAAAATTAACTAGTTTATGTAACAATAAAAAAACAAATAAATTTAAATTTTGAAAACAATTTTAAGTAAAATTGAATGTGAAACAAATTTAAATAAACTTAGTTTTATTGAAAATATATAATAAAAATATCAATTTGAATAAAAAATCAAATTTAATAAAAATACTTGTATAACATTTTATAGTTTTTGTTTCAATTTGGAGGGGGACGAAATTGCATCATTTTTACAAAAAATAAGACTAAATTAAGATAAAAATTAAAATATAGGGACCAAATTGAGAATGAGAAAATGACACATGCCATAATAGTGACACGTGGCACTGTCACTTCCACGTGGCAAGATGTCAGACGTGGCAAGATGTCAGACGTGGCAAGATGTCAGGTTGACACGTGACAATTTTTTTTAAATTTTAAAAAATAAATAAATAATAAAAAAAATAAAAAAAAAATTCAAAAAATACAGAAGCTGACACGTAGCACCCCATTTAACACCGTTACTACACCACTAGCGGAAAGGACTTGATTGCATCAAATTTCTCAAAATAGGAATCAGATTGAGATAAAGAAGAATTAAGAGACCAAATTTAAATTTTGCTACGAAAATGGGGACTAAAAGTATAATTTAACCAATAAATAATAACAATATTAATAATGTGACACCTTACTTGATATACCAAATATTTTGTAAATATTTGGTATTAAGGAATATCAAGACGTAATCAAACTATCGAAATTTGTCATAATTACCGTTAATATGTGAATATTTGCCCCAATAGATGTATCTTATAATATTTTGTAGTCTTTTTGGTTTTGAAGCTAATTGGGCCTTATTGGGCCGCATTACTTAACATCATTTATTCAGCCAGGTAGGTACATAAGCCCTCTAGACGTGGGAGTTTGATTGGTGTGTAAGGTGTGCTTGTTGCGGTGCTGATTAGCCTCTTGGTCAAGCTGTGGCCGACTTTCAAAATGTTGTAGGTGGATGGGCCGTTTGGCCGGACTATATGTGGTTCTTTGACCTTGTAGGTGGATTGGCCGTTTGGCCGGACTGTGGGTGGTCATCTATAACCATGGATGTTGTCTTAAGCGCTTTGAATTATTAAGTTAGGCAAGATCTAGTGTCGCTTATCTAAGCAAGCTTTGTGTTGTCGACTTAGGCGAGCTTTGTGAGTGATGCCGACTTTGGAAGGCTTTGAGTTGTTGGCAAAAGCAATACAAGTCTAAAATGCTGAAGCAAGATTTTGATGATGATAAAAGAAGCCTGAAGGCCATCTGGAAGTCAATATGAAGACCATGTGTTGTTGTGTTTAAAGCTATCTTGAAAAATGTAATTAGATTAGTTAGAATCAGTATTGTACAAGAAAATTTTGGTATTTCTTGAAAAATCAAAGTGATAATCGATTATCACTTAGAATAATTGATTATCCTGAGCTGAACCAATTTTTTTCAAGAAAGCACTGGAATAATCGTTATCACCTTTGATAATCGATTATCTGCTCAAAAATTTGTTTTTAATAAACCACTGGAATAATCGATTATTCTGGTCAGTTGAGCGCGACTGTTCAGCTTTTTGACCTAATTTTTAGAACCTCTATTTAAGGAACCTCAGAGTTACTGCTCACTTACCTTTTTGAGAAGCTAGAGTGCTAGTGCTATGACTACAAGAGAGTTCTCTGAGTGTTCTCAATAGAAGCTTTGAAAAACCTAGTGTGGGTAAAGCGATAACTTTTCCTGAGAGGTGTTCTAGGAGATTGAGTGTTGCTGTTGTTGCTAGGAAAGCTAAGGTCAAGGTTCTCTGTGTGATTTAGAGAAAGGTGTTCATCTCTTGTGTGTTCAATAGAGGTGTTTTCTTTCCTTACTCTTTTAAATATCTGATTGTAAATCTGTTACTTGTTAGTGATTTAGTTAATCTCGTTTTTGAGAGATTAACAACTGGACATATGGTCTTTTGATTCAAACCAGTATAAATACTTGTGTTCAATCTTCTTCTCTATCTCCTTATTTTATCTGTTATTGTGATTAAAAGATATTAATATTTGATTTAATCGATAAATTTTGGAAAAATTTTAAAGTATTAATTTTATTACTTAAAACCAATTTATAACACCCCTAAGGAATATTACTGATATTAAAATAAATAGTAAACCGAGTTACAATAAAGTCCTCATTTAATATAAACGATTTCCCAAAACATGGCAAAATATACAACTTTAAAAATTAAAATCCATAAATCCAGGAGTCCATAATTCATAAAATCGAATTAAAAGTCAAAGAATTCCAAAGGGATTACATAATTTTCGCAAAGCTAAAAAGATAAACATCCATATACATATACAAAATATCCCCCTGCTAGCCCTCGCTCCGCGTCTAAGTGTCTCCTGGCCCACCTGTCACATCATCTGCTTCCGGATAACAAGTTATCCGATCATCGCCACACACACACAGAAAGGGTGAGCTATGCACAACATATATAAACAAAACATGGATATAAATATGTTTCCCAACCCAAAATAACATAACTAAAATCCTCATACTTTTCAAATCACCCAACCATGACCTCATAGTCCTTCATGAGTCATATGCATGAACTAGGTCTTGGGACTTCCCTGTGCTCCCACGAAACTAACTCATTCGTGGTCCAACCCTATGAGCCTATCCCGCTCATAGTCCTGCCCTACAGACTCCTCGCCTGTAGTATAAACATCCAAGTCTCATAACTTGGACCCTGACACGCACGCAATCACCATACTATGGACTCCTTGCCCAATAGTAGTCGACAGGAACATCACAGTTCCTTGCCCATCGTGCGCCCGACACATGCAATCACCATACTAAGGACTCCTCGCCCATTAGTAGCCGACGGGAACTCAACCAGTTCCATGCCCATCATGTGTCTAACCACCGAGCACATCCCAAACCCCTAATGGACTTAGTCCTTCAAGCCCACACACCACATCACATGCATATACAATCTATCCTTATGATAAACAACCAAAACACACACTCACAAACACATGAAACATAGTAACTCGCATAAACTCGCTTAAGCTAGGGACCTCTCGCCCAAGCTAAGCCCTCAACCTCGCTTAGGCAAACTCACCTCGCCTGAGCGAGCTTAAAACAACAACAACATCAAGTTATCTCGCTTAGGCGAGATCCTCTCGCCTAGGCGAGATCATCCCTCACCCAAACACTCATTCCAATCTCGCCTCGGCTAAAATACATGCAAAACACCACACATGACCACGACATCTCGCTTAGGCGAGGTCATCTCGCCTAGGTGAGACCCTGATTCGCTCAAAATCCATAAACTCCTCGCCTGGACGAGAAGTCGCGCTCAACACGCGCAACTCCTTCCTTTCTCGCTTAGGCGAACATCTCTCCCCTGAGCGAGAGTCTGTGTCGCCCAAAACCAACCCTCTTCGCCTGGGCGAGAATCCTCGAGTAGGTTAAGAATGTGAGTCCCTACATGTCTCACCTAGGCGAGACTCGCCCGCCTGAGCGGGAATTGCAGGTTCTGATATTGTTTTACGCACACAAGCACTACACCAGAGAACTCAAATACGCTCCCAGATCACAACAATTCAATTTGACAATCTTACGCCCACAGAACTGCAAAGTACAAACACCATAGCGACTCCCACTCTCACTTTTCATACCATACGAGTATACACACCACATCATAACCATCATAAGCATAAATTCACATGAAATTGGCTATAAAATAGTACCCAATTACCCCACCCCGAATTCACCCCACATTCAACTCGAATTCTCTGCCAAGAGATCACGAATCTCATACAAACATACCAAAAACTCAAGAATGAGGGTTCAGCTCCCCTAACCTGGATTATTAGATTAAAGTTGGATGAAATTTGATGTTCCTTTGCTCACCACGGTTATGCTTCAGACCTCTTCCAAATCAACCTCTCAAACACCCAAATTCACCTCTCACTCTCTAAATTTCGTTCTCCTCTCTATAGGCAAAATTACCAAACTGCAGAAACCCTCTTTTCTCTTCAATTTCACCTTTTATAAGTGGCTCAATGTAGGTTATAGCAAAAAAAAAAAACGATTTGGACTTAAGTGTGGGCCTAATGGCTATTCAAGTCGCTTAGTGGAAAGGTTTTACAACACCTAATGGTTATCCTTCTGCTAGGTTTTCTTTACCCCTTCACATTCATACCAAGCTAATAGTTAGCAAAAATAAAGCTTATTCTTTGACCACCAAGGTTTAAACCCATGACCTTCTACTCACAATGCCAAAGTACAACCACTATGCCAATTCACATTTGGTGATACACACAAATCAACATAAGTTTACAATACCAATCACATCATCATACATATCTTTAAAACCAATAATAAAACATCAACACATAATTTGGCATACATAGGACTCAAACCCAAGTCCTCCCACACAAACCAAGTACTCTCAACTACTTGAGCTAGTACTTTTCCACGTCACATTAAACAACAATTAATGTCATAAAGACGCATTCCTCCTGCATTAATTAATTAATTAATTAATTAATTTTCCCGGGTCTTACACAATTCACCCCCTCTTGGTTTTTGTCCACACGCTTAAACATTCTGCTGTGCAATACCAACAATTGGTATCAGAGCTTGCTTTGATAGTTATTTAAATCTTTCAAAAATGGTTGGGCAAAATCAAACTTTTGATGAGGGTGCGTCTATCAACAGACCTCCTCTATTTACTGGTGAAAATTATCCTTTCTGGAAAGTTAGAATGCAAATTTTTCTGGAATCTGTTTATAGAGGTATTTGGGATGCTGTTTTAAATGGTCCATTTGTTCCTGTTAATATTGTAAATGATGTGCAGGAACCAAATCCATTCTCGCAATGGATAGCAGACGAAAATAGAAGAGCCCAATATGATGTAAAAGCTAGAAATATAATTTCATCTGCCTTAACCCTAGATGAGTTTTACAGGATCTTAGTCTGCACAAGTGCACAAGAAATGTGGGAAATATTGCGTGTAACCCATGAAGGAACAAACGATGTGAAAAGAATACGCAAGAACTCCTTGATCCAAGAATACGAAATGTTTCAGATGCAACAAGGAGAAACTATCTACGATGTGCAGAAACGATTCACACATATCGTCAATCATCTCACAGGTCTAGGTAAAACTTTTGACACTGATGAATTAAATATAAAAGTTCTTAAATCCTTGAACAGGACTTGGCAGCCGAAGGTGAAAAGCCATCACGGAGTCACAAAATCTTGCGACAATGACGATGACGACTCTGTTTGGAAAGCTGAGAGAACATGAGCTTGAACTGGGCAAATTAAATGATGAAGAAGATATTGGAAGAAAGAAGAACATAGCCTTTAAAACTGAAGTGGTTAAAGGCAAAAAGCAAAAGGAAGAAGAAGATTCAGATGACGATGAAAATTTTAGTCTTATGATTAAGAAGTTTACAAAATTCATGAAGGCCAAAGGTAAAAATCAATTCAAGAGCAACAAGAAGGATAATCAAGGATCATCCTCAAATTTCAAATGCTACGGATGTGGAGAATCTGGACACGTCAAAGCTGATTGCCCAAATTCAAAGAAAAGTGAAGAAAAGAAGGGCAGAAAATTCTTTAAAAAGAAGGCATACATAGCATGGGAAGACAATGCCTCAAGCTCATCAAATTCTAGCGATTCTAAAAATGAAGAAGCAAATCTATGTTTCATGGCTAATCATGATGATTCTGAGAATAAGGTAAATTCTACTTGCCATGAAAATAACTATGATGCTTTTCAACAATTACTTATTAAATATAGTAAATTGGATACTGCTCATAAAAAGTTAAATCTGATTTTAAAGATTTACAAAGTAAATTCGAAAAATCTCTTGAAGAACAAGAATTTTTGAAAAATAAAATTTCGATATTAGAAAATAAAGAAAAAGAAACTGTTGGATGTGCTTCATGTAAAAGCTATATGTTTGATATATGTATTTAAAAAACATCTTGAAGATGCCTTAGAAAATAAAAATTGTGAAAAGTTTAATCTCAAGAAAAACCCAAATAAGACCAAGCATGCTCATAATCAAAATTTTAAAAATAAAACTAATAGAATTCGTAGAATTTGGGTAGAAAAAGGAACATATCATTCTATGAATACATATGCATGTACTGCTACATGTTTTTATTGCATGAAAAAGGGTCATACTTCAAACAAATGCAATATCAAACATTTTGGTGTTCCTAATAAGAAGTATCATTGGGTGCCTGTTCATAAGTAGATATTTTTATTCTAACCCCAAGGACCCAAACAAGTTGTTGGGGACCTAAATGAATTGTTTCCTTATTTTCCAGATGACTTCTAAATCCAGAAGATCAATGTGGTATCTTGACAGTGGTTGTTCAAGACACATATTGGGATAACAACAAAGGAAAAATACTTGGAACAGGTGATGTAGGTGGAGGAAATACTTTGGAGATCAAGGATGTACTGTATGTGGAAGGACTAAAACACAATCTTCTCAATATAAGCCAATTATGTGATAAAGGACTCAAAGTGATATTTGAGAGTGATTACTGCACTATTCATCAAAAGGACTCCAAAGAAATAGCCTTAAAAGGTATGAGACATAATAACATTTACTTGATTGATCTTGATACTGCATCATCTAGTGATATAACTTGTTTGGTTGTTAAAGAAGAAAATCCCTGGTTATGGCATAAACGAGCTGCTCATATTAACATGCAACAATTAAACAAACTGATTTCTAAAGAATTAGTAATTGGATTGCCTAAAATAAAGTTTGAAAAAGATAAACTATGTGATGCATGTCAAAAAGGAAAACAAGTAAAATCTTCATTTCATTCAAAAAATGTGATTTCTACATCAAAACCTTTAGAACTTTTGCATATGGATTTGTTTGGTCCTTCAAGGACAAAAAGTTTTGGAGGAAATTATTATGCTCTTGTTATTGTTGATGATTACTCAAGATATACATGGACCTTCTTTCTCACACTAAAAAGTGAGGCATTTAAAGCTTTTAAGAAATTTGCAAAAGTAGTTCAAAATGAAAAAGATTTGAAAATTAAAGTTTTGAGAAGTGATCATGGTGGAGAATTTCAAAATGAATTGTTTGAAAACTTTTGTGAAGAAAACGGAATTATGCATAATTTTTCTGCACCTAGAACTCCTCAACAAAATGGAGTTGTAGAAAGGAAAAATAGATCTTTAGAAGAATTAGCTCGCACAATGTTGAACGAATATGATGTGCCTAAATATTTTTGGGCTGATGTTGTGAGCACAGCTTGTTATGTATTAAATAGAATGCTCATTAGACCAATTTTAAAAGTTACCCCCTATGAATTGTTTAAAGGAAGAAAGCCTAATGTAGCACATTTAAAAATATTTGGATGCAAATGCTTTGTTCTAAATAACGGAAAAGAAAATTTGGGTAAATTTGATTCTAAAGCTGATGAAGCTATTTTCTTAGGATATTCATTAACTAGTAAAGCCTATAGAATTTTCAATAGAAGAACCTTGAATATGGAAGAATTTGTGCATGTTGTTTTTGATGAAACTGTGGACCTTGAGGAGAACCTTCTTGAGTCAAATAAAACAAATGCAGGTGATGAAGAATATTTCAAAGAAGCCCTTGATGAGATGTATCTAAATGAAAATCCACTGACTGAACCTGAAGATCTTGCTAAAAGTTGGAAATCACCTAGAGGATTATCTCTAGAAAATGTCATTGGAGATATATGAAAGGGAGTAGTTACTAGAAATATGTCAAATTTCTGTATGACTGTTGCCTTTGTTTCACAGATAGAACCCAAAAGTGTAGAAGAAGCTCTTCAAGATGATCAATGGTGTATAGCAATGCAAGAAGAGCTGAATCAATTTGAAAGTAATTAAGTTTGGGAACTCATTCCTAGGGATGATTCACACTAAGTCATAGGAACAAAATGGGTGTTCAGAAACAAGCTGGATGAGGATGGAAACATCACTAAAAACAAAGTCAGACTTGTAGCAAAGGGATACAGACAAGAAGAAGGTATCGACTATGATCAGACATATGCTCCAATTGCCAAGTTAGAAGCTATACATTTACTTCTTGCCTATGCTTCTCTCATGAAATTTAAACTATATCAGATGGATGTCAAAAGTGATTTCCTAAATGGATTTATAAAAGAAAATGTGTATGTTGAACAACCACCTAGATTTGAAGACTATAAGTTTCCTAATCACATTTATAAATTAAAGAAAGCATTGTATGGATTAAAACAAGCACCTAGATCTTAGTATGAACGATTAAGTACATTTTTGTTAGAAAATGATTTTGAAAGAGGTAAAATTGATTTAACGTTGTTTATTAAAAGAGTAAATGAACATATTTTGCTAGTTCAGATTTATGTAGATGACATAATATTTGGGTCTACTCATAGTTCACTATGTAAAGGCTTTGCAAGCATAATGTAGGGAGAATTTGAAATGTCAATGATGGGAGAATTGACATTCTTTTTGGTTCTTCAAATTAAGCAAATGGAAAATGGAACTTTCATTTCTCAATCTAAGTACTGTAAAGAAGTACTTAAGAAATTTGGAATGGATACTGCTAAGGAAGCAAGTACTCCTATGGGAACCTCCTACTACTTAGACAAAGATGAATCAAGAATAGAGGTAAATCAAACTATGTTTAGAGGCATGATAAGTTCTTTGTTGTATCTTACTGCAAGTAGGCCTGATATTATGCAATATGTATGTGTGTGTGCTCGTTTTCAAGCCAATCCAAAAGAATCACATCTTACTGCAGTAAAAAGAATTTTAAAATACTTAAAAGGAACTGAATGTTTTGGACTTTGGTATCCTTCAGGAGCATCTCCTAATTTGATAGGCTATTCAGATGCTAATTATGGTGGTTGTAAAATAGATAGAAAAAGTACCAGTGGTACTTGTCACCTCTTAGGTAGTTCATTTGTTTCTTGGCACTTGAAGAAACAAGCTTGTGTGGCTTTGTCAACTACAAAAGACTATAATATCTTTCTAAATCACATACCTCTAAAATGTGATAATACCAGTGCTATTAACCTAACCAAAAATCTCATAATGCACTGTAGGACAAAGCACATTGAAATAAGGCATCATTTCCTAAGAGATCACATTAATAAAGGGAACTGTGAGATAGAATACGTAGATACAAAGTATCAATTAGCTGATATCTTTACCAAACCTTTAGCTAAAGATAGATTTTATGAACTAAGAAGAGACTTAGGCATATTAGAGATCTCTTAAAATTGCCAAAAACTCAAATTCCTTAAAAATCCGAAAAATAGCGTCAATAATCGATTATAAGTGTCAATAATCGATTATTAGCCACTCTTAAAAATTCCAAAACATTCTGGAATAATCGATTATTTGGGGCAATAATCGATTATCCTTCATTCTGAGCCAAAAATAAAAAAACTCACTGGAATAATCGATTATCACTTAGGATAATCGATTATCAGCTCGTCAGAATTCATATTTTGCCCAGTTCATGAACCAATAATCGATTATCACCTTAGAATAATCGATTATTACACGTCGTTGGACTAAATAAATTCAAAAACTAGTCGTTGCAACGGCTAGATTTGCATCAAATCGCGTGTATATGGCCGTTGAAGACCCTTCTCTATATATATCAACCACTTTGGTCACTAGAATACTCTTTTCTCAACATCAACACTCAAGAACCTCTCATTTTCTCAAAATTCTCCAAAACTCTCAAAGCTTCCCTCTTCTTCACCTCACAAATGGCTGAACCCTCTCGTAGAAAGATTCCTACCCACAGAAGGACTGCATCTCGTGCCTCTCAACCCTCAACTGCACCTAGGACTGCTTCCATTGAAGGATGGATTTCAGATGAAGAAAGAAGATCTGAATTCATTACATTGTGGAAAGACAAACCCCTCATCACTCCGAAATTCATCCAGTCTCAATGGTTTGTCAATCGGCATTTCACAATTCCAAATTTTCTTGCTGAATAAGGAGTGAAATTCTTCATAGAGATGCAAGGAACCTACTACCCTGATTTGGTACGAGCCTTCTACTTCAATTATAAATTCAGAGATGGAGTGAGGTTTACAAAGGTGAAAGGTGTTGACATCATTCTGGATGATGATATTTAGGAAAATGTTGCACAATTTCCCATTCATGATGGCACATCTCCAATCCTCACTGCTGGCATTGAAGGGTTCAACATAATATTTGTTTACATATCCTTTATGCGATGCCCAGATCAAGAAATCGGCCGCCAATTGCTAGCAGGACCTCTCAAAGTCGATGAGTGTCTACTTCATTATCTCATTGTCTGGATTTTATGTCCATGTGGTATAAATCATGCATAGTGTAGTGAAGTGGATCTTATGATCATCTATGCTATGCTCAACCACATTCCTATCCATTGGCCAAGCATCATTCTTGACACCATGCTCAAAGGCAAGAGATTGCCTCAATATCCACTCACGTATTCCTTGCTCATCTCTCGTATTTGTGAGTACAAAAGGGTAAATGTCTCTAATGAACAATTTCACAAAACCACTAAGGCAAATAAAATTGCAGAAAAATCCTTGAAGTAGATGAAATTTATTCTTTTTGGGAATACCTACATTCACAAGGATGATATGTCTTCCTCGGACAATGAAGAAGAAGAGAATCCTCCCACTACTCCTATTCCTCCTGTTGACACACATATTGGATCATCCAGTGGTGTTGGTGGCTCATCCTCTTCTTTAGAGGATCACATTTTAAAACTCAACCAGAGACTTGAAGAATTCTTTCTTCTCTCCGCTCACAGACATGAAGAAGTCACTGGCATAATTAGAGGATTAGATTTTAGGATTTCTAACTTAGAACATAAATTTGATAAGTATGATGAAGGTGATGACATGAGTCAAGACTTTTAAAGGTCTACATCATAGTTATTTTTTATTACTATTGTAATATGTTTTCCAGTTTTTACTAATTCTTAATAAAAGTCTACTTTTTGTTATTCTTTACCATTGTCAGATTGAGGAGGAGTTTCTCTATTAAATCTTTTTTCATATGATCAAAATAGGGGGAGAAAAAGTTTAAAAGTTTAAACCAAACAGTGCTACTAACAAATCTACTTGTAAGATATTTTGATTGCAGATACTTTAAACATATTGTTTTGATCATTATCAAAAAGGGGGAGATTATTGGCAAAAGCAATACAAGTCTAAAATGCTGAAGCAAGATTTTGATGATGATAAAAGAAGCCTGAAGGCCATCTGGAAGTCAATATGAAGACCATGTGTTGTTGTGTTTAAAGATATCTTGTAAAATGTAATTAGATTAGTTAGAATCAGTATTGTACAAGAAAATTCTGGTATTTCTCGAAAAATCAAAGTGATAATCGATTATCACTTAGAATAATCGATTATCCTGAGCTGAACCAATTTTTTTCAAGAAAGCACTGGAATAATCGATTATCACCTTTGATAATCGATTATCTGCTCAAAAATTTGTTTTTAACAAACAACACTGGAATAATCGATTATCACTAGTGATAATCGATTATCCTGGTCAGTTGAGCGTGACTGTTCAGCTTTTTGACCTAATTTATAGAACCTCTATTTAAGGAACCTCAGAGTTACTTCTTACTTACCTTTTTGAGAAGCTAGAGTGCTAGTGTTGTGACTGCAAGAGAGTTCTCTGAGTGTTCTCAATAGAAGCTTTGAAAAACCTAGTGTGGGTAGAGCGATAACTTTTCCTGAAAGGTGTTCTAGGAGATTGAATGCTGTTGCTGTTGCTAGGAAAGCTAAGGTCAAGGTTCTCTGTGTGATTTAGAGAAAGGTGTTCATCTCTTGTGTGTTCAAGAGAGGTGTTTTCTTTCCTTACTCTTTTAAATATCTGATTGTAAATCTGTTACTTGTTAGTGATTAAGTTAATCTCGTTTTTGAGAGATTAACAACTGGACGTAGGGTCTTTTGATCGAACCAGTATAAATACTTGTGTTCCCCTCTAGGTGACTCGGGGGCCATGTTTATGGGCTTATGTTGTTGTCTAGGTAACTCGGGTGCCACATTTGTGAGCTTTTGTTTATTCCTAGATAACTTGATGCTTCGTTTAAGGGCTTTTCCTAGGTTACTATCTAAGTAACCTATTGCCTCGTTTGAGGGCTTTCATTTATGTTACCGTCTAGATAACTCAATGTCTCATCTGGAGGCTTTGCTTATGTTATTGTCTAAGTAACTCGGTGTCTCGTCTAGAGGGCTTTAAGTTAACTTGGTGCCTCGCTTGGAAGGGACTTTCCTTAATGTTAGCTATCTAAGGAAGTCAGTGCCTCACCTAAAGGGATTTTCATTAGAGGGCTTTACGTTACTAGTTTAAGTAACTCGGTGCCTCACTCTAGAGGGCTTTATTGTTATTGCTCTTAGTAACTCAGGCCCTCGGTGGGATGGCTTTATGTTATGGCTCTTAGTAACTTGTTGATGCTCTTAGAAACTCAGTGCCAAGCTAGGATGGCTTTATTGTTATTGCTCTTAGTAATGTGTTGCTGCTATCAACAACTCTATGCCTTGCAAGGAGGACTTTATTGCTACTACTCTCAATAACTAGTTGTTGCTCTCAGCAACTCGGTACCTTGCTAGGATGACTTTATTGTTACTGCTCTCAATAACTCGGTGCCTCGCTAGAAGAGTTATATTGTTACTACTTTTAGTAACTTATTGCTGCTCTTTGCAACACAGTGCCTCGCTAGGAGAGCTTTAGTTTTACTGCTCTCAGTAACTTGTTGCTCTTAGCAACTCAGTGCCTCACTAGGAGCTCTTTATTGTTACTATTCTCTGTACCTTATTGCTGCTCTCAGCAACTCAGTGTCTCGTTAGGAGGGTTGGGGTTTATCACCCCTCTCTTTTCGTACTACCATGGTTGCACGTTAGCGGTGATTATTGTGTTTCCCCAAGGAAAATCTATCAAGAAAGTCCCCATTTGATTACAGTTATAACACCTATCACTTTTAACCATCCTTTGACAACCCCTTTTCATATGTGAGCATGAGCCATAATCATACGCTATTGTTACATAACATTAGTCATAGTCTCCATGGCAAGCACCATCTAGTAGAACTCTGAAGGAGGTTAAGATGAAGAAGGTGGTCGATGAGGCATTTGTTGATGCAACTCAAAAGAAAGGCTTAGAATAAACCCTTATACTATAGATAACTTGTGGCTAATTATAACCAAATACAATTTTATAATTCTATTAACCCTACTTCCCACAAATCACCTAAGGTTCAACCAGACTATAATACAAAAAATGTAACACCCTATATTAGCATAAAATATCTACTAATATATGCATTGAAATTTTAGGTACAACAAACAATATCAATCAAAGTCTACACACACACACACACACACACACACACACACACACACACACATATATATATATATATATATATA
>Ga0214544_1004211_pt1 | contig 29035 bp, 19 predicted proteins | sample CNSS3metaG_FD_160074 | JGI IMG/M metagenome (GOLD analysis project Ga0214544, IMG submission 160074) | Root nodule microbial communities from cowpea collected in UCLA plant growth center, Los Angeles, California, USA - CNSS3 | ecosystem: Host-associated > Plants > Roots > Nodule | place: USA...
AAAAAAAAAAAATAAATTTATATAAAAATATATATAAAATAATATATATATATATATATATATATATATATATATATATATATATATAAATATATATATATATATAACTTGTGCCTTCTTATAAATTTGGTAAAACTAATCGAACCAAATTCCTTTAAATTAATTCTAATGAACTTTATAGTCAATTTTTTAAGATCTCAGAAGAACCTATTAAGTAAATACATTATTGATCAATAATGTATTCATGAGATGAATCAATATCAATTGACAGAAGTAGTAGTCTGGTTTAGTGATTTATGGTTTGAATCCTCCTCATACTACTTTGGTTATGGAATATATTCCCTTGAGTATGCTCAATGGTTCAAAAAAATGGATTTGTTACATGAAAGATGCCTGTAAAAACTCCTTCATTCATATGATTTCAGGTAGAAGGAAGATGATGGTAATAATACAACAAATGATATATCAGCACTTTTGGTTATGGTGGATGTGTTACAGAAGAAGAAAATTGCATATAACAGAGACTTAAGGCCTCCACAAAGTTTTCTGTGCACACAAGATACCCTCTTTATCCTGAGCAAAAGTCATCCTAATCTCCCACTGCATGCTTTTCAATATTTCTTCCAAAGGATTTAGAATTTCAACTTTGTCACGTATAATTGTCCAACCTCCTGGCCTTGTTATACGGTCCATCTCAACAACAATGGACACAGGCTGCTTGCACCTGCAAAACAATTGTTTCAAGAACATGGAACTGATCTTAAGCATGTAGTTTTACCACTAAAACTGTCATAAGTACTTCTAATTTCACTACAAACCGATGGAGATCACACATCGACTAGAGACAAGCTTATAATATATAAGTGGATTCAAACTTCATCTTACAAGTTGGTTTTGTGGGGTGAGTTAGGTTTAAAGTTCACCTTTTAAGATGGAATCAAAACCATTCAAAGTCTATTCTAAAGATAAGATGAGCTTACAAGCTGATTTTTAGGGTTGAGTTAGGTTTAAAGTTCACTCCTGAGTATCTAGAGAAAAAGCATGCATCGCAAAATGTCAAGACTTTGTCCAATAATACCTGTTTTTGAGCCGTGAGAACAAATGATCAGCATGCAGAAGGTCGTATGTTCTTGGATAAGTGCCAAATGACTCACACCAATCATGGTACATACCAATAAGCCCACGTTCAAAAATTATGGGAAGTGTATCAGGTGCATGAACAGGCACTACATTCATCACCCAGACCTTTTGTTGAGAGAGAGCTACAGCCAATCTGAATTTACAAGGGAGAATTGTGAATTCATTTTTGCCAGTGTTTCAAACATATGTAGGAAATCATGCAATGAACAAAAAATAGAAATGCATTAAGTATGTATCAGAGAATAATGCAGCTCAGTCATTGATGCAAGGAACTTATCCATGATATCTACAGGGACTTTTTCAAATTGAGTACAAAATTCAAACTGGTTTTCTGGCATACCCTCCATAGATGGATTTCATGTCCATTACATTCCGGATACTTGTCCAGTTAATGCCTAATCCACTGATATATGACTTATTAACAACAGCATTCCAGTGATTGGTGTCTGCAATCACTTTCTCTTTGTTGTTCACCCAATCAGGATAGGTTTCAAGCCTCTTGGGCCATTCCTCAGGCCACTCTGCCCCATGTTGTTCAATTCCAGATGGAATAGGGTGCAAACATGTCTTCATGGGAACATACCTATTCAAAGAATATTGAAAATTTACCAATTAATGAGTGAGATTAACCTGATTAGAAATAAGCCATACCATGTGATGAACTCAAGCAACGAAATGCAGTACACAGATTCACAAACACACAAATGATGAGTTTGGTTTTGGAAGTATCCCAAGCATGTAAAGTCTAAACATAATGTTCAATCATAATCTTCTTTTCCTAGCTTTGTTTGGAAGCTCAAATGATCAATTCTAAGTTTTAACCATAAATATAGTACATCACCAAACAAAAACAAATTGTAACTGGGAACATATTGTAGAAAGCAATGATATACTGCTGGAAGATCAATTTAGCAAAATAATATTTACAGTAGGATACCAAACTGCATCAGGATTTTCATTTTCTTTGCAAAGTGGTGGAATCTTCTTCCTCCTCAGATCGTATATGTCGTTTCCTTCAGGCTTCTGATATATTTTAACTCCAACTTCTCCAACATCATCACTTTTGTGAGCCAGAACATTCCAACAAATAGATGCAGTCAGTGTTGTCATGGCTGGAAGAGAAAAGATATGTAATTGTCACTTTTATGACATAATTTTTGTCATGTAAAAATACAGAGCAAGGTTAATATATACACAAAGCATTGCCAGATATACAAGCATTTATGAAGGCACTTATGAATCAAGCATGAGACCAAACCTTCTTCTTCTTCAATGCTGTCATGTTTGGTTGACATAATAAAGTATCCACCAGGTCTTAGAATCCTATTCATCTCCAATAGTAGTTTTCCACCTGAAAAAACAGTGGGAAATTTCAAGCTGCTCTTCTAACAAATAAATGTAATTTGGAGAAACTATTTCCAAAAACAAGAAACTGAAGACAGGAACACAAACCATTGGAATGCCAAGGTATGCTGCAACCTGCACAATGTATAGCATCAAAAACTTGACTTGGAAAAGGAAGTCTCCTTCTATTGAAAGGACTAATCACTGCCGGAAAACCCCGTTCAAGCGCCACCTGAGCCAAGTCCACTAGGTCATTCTTCAATCCTAGTGATAATGTTAAAACCTCCTTATCAAGGAGAGCAGCTGCAAAGCTTGAATCTGTACATCCAATGTCCAGGACAACACGAATGTTTTTACCCCATTCAATGTCTGGTACCATCTATAGAGTTCAGAATGAGTATCAAAATGTTGCCGAGATGACACAAATAAAGAGTAACAAAATCTTTTTTGTTTAGTTGAAACTTGTAAGCTGGTATAAACAAATATCAATATTACCATCACAATGCAATTATAGAATATACAAACAGATATATAGTTATGCAAATAAAACCAAGCGCTGAAAATTGACATGACAAAGAAAGCCCAAAAGTTATTCAATAACTTGTTGAACAAACTATAACAATACAATCCTAGAAATTTTAGTGTCATATACATTTTCATTTTATCATATCTATTGTTAGGATATATAGTTCAGCCTTCTTGCCAATTGGCATAATATAACTCTTTCATTCTGCAATCTCAATCTACGTAGTTTCCTTTTTTTATTAAAGGGTTTATTTGTAACAGGCTTAAAGCTAAGTAAGCTGTAGCATGAAGAAGAGTATTAAAACACATGGAATGTCACAAAAATATCTTATCAAATTCATAAAGAAGTGGAATTTATCTCTAACTCAACCTTACAAAATTGATTTGTAAGTGAGATTTACACTCACTTATATACTATAATTTGACCTTAACACACCCCTTCACGCCAAGAGTTGAACATCTCAAGTTTTTGGACTAGGGGAAACCTAATAGCGAGTAACACGATAGGCCTAACAAACTTTACTAGGATAGATTTTGAATGACTTTGATACCATTTTAAGACAGTGAAATTTATGTCTAAGGTGAGATTTGCTCTCACTTATATACAATATTTTGGCTTTATCTCTAGTTGATGTGGACTCTTCAACATAATTAAAATAAGTTTTGTTTCAGAAACAGAAATAATCCATCATTAACCAATGTTCTTGACATTGGCAATACATGAAAGTATTTTCTATATTGCCATGTTTTACATAAAAGAATTGCAAAGCACGAGATCATGACTCATGAGAGTTGGGTAAGGTTGTATAGTTACACACTTGTACAGAACACGAGCAGGATTGCACTTGAGAAGAGGTTTAAACCACATAGGAAGTAAAGCAATAATAATGAGACAATGGCAGCACAGGGTTGCCATAATAATTGACATATTTCTATGATGCAAAATTAAAATGCTGAATTTTTTATGTGCTAAAATAAAACACAATGATTTTTATGGAACCTGGATAAGAAACTAAGAAAAGATCAATTTTCCAGAAGAGAATGAACAATGTGTATTTCAAATATGAAAGGTATTACAGAAAAGAACAGCTCTGGTTCCCCAGTAATATATTTCCCACACCCCTCTTTCTCTCCCCATGTCTTTTTCAATACAAACCTCTTTTACTCTTAACTCTACTGACATGTTAACTAACTCTTAACTACTTCTAACTAACATCAAATAGCCTTATTCCCATTTCCCTTATTTCTTCTCTCATAAACCTTTGTAATAAGGGGTTGCCTCCATCAGATTTTCAAGGCATAACATTTGGAAAATAAGAGTCAAGCTTACTGAACTAGCCGGTATCTAGATCTCAAAATTATCTAACTACATGAAGTACACACCATATGAATTTGGTAGTGTTAAAAGGAGACACCTACCATAACTTGTAATTTCCCTCAATTCACTGTTCCCCCAAACAGAGAATCCCAGGTATAATGAAAAAATTTAAGCCACCAAATTACCAACAAGCTAATCTCTAATGTCACTAAGGTAGTTCTGAGTTTGTCATGTTTCACAAATTAAACTCCAGAAGTTCCTCTTCTTATAGTTTTCATCGATGTATCAATTCATGCTTAAGAGGTACCAAACATAGCACAACCTAGTAGAAAACTTACCTCTTCAATGGACTCAAGATAGTGATGAATCCCTCCTTTGAACTCAGATTGGTTTTGGGGAAAAGTAAGATACTCTTCAGACTCCATCAACCAACTATGCCTCTTTATGTAAGCAGCTAGTTTTGGGTGTGCAACATTCTTATACAATATCTGCACTGACACAAGATGTTACCATGAGAAACAAGAACATAAGACACCGATATTTAAGCTTATGTCCCAATTTGAATAAATTTCTAAAGAAACACAAACAAGACAACAACAACAAAAAATCAATCTTTTAGTACGAATCAAAAATCAACTTGTGACTTTTCATAAGCTACCCCATCTAATTTCTCCACAAACACCTATAAATATAAACTAATAACGGATATCTTGTATCCCAAAAACCAAATATTTATCTCGATTCAAATGCTCACAAAACCAATAAGTAATCCAAAATAGGATTTTATGCGTTTTTCATGTACCTTCAATTTGCTCTCAGGCCAAGGCAGTGGAGATCCATACCCTTCATGAGGAAGAGGAACAAGACACATAAGGGGTGTCCTAGGGCAACTCCTCTCTGTGTGCCGGTAGCTTGTTACTTTACCACCACCAACTTCAATGTCAATGCAGGGAATGTAATTATGCTTGCTTCTAGAACTACACAATTTCCAGCTATAGCTAGCATTTGGATCAAACAAGGGTCCCTTAATTTTTCCCTTGCTTTTTTTTCGAAACTCCTCCACATCTTCCACCACCTCGGAGGAATCATCCTTATCCACGAATTCAGCCAAATCACTGCCACCATCAGCATCCACATCAACATCACTCTCACGATCCACTTTCTCCTCTTCATCCTCCACCTCCTCTTTCACGTTCTCTTTCTCTTTCTCTTCTTGACCATGTTGGGGTTGAGGCTCCTCTGACCCTTGATGATTCCCTTTCTCCTTGTCCTCCTTATGTTGCACGTGTTTCTTCTCTTTCTTGCTGTCCTTTCCCTTGTGTTGTTCCGAGTGAGGACGCGTGGCAGAAGAGTGAGAAGACCCATTACCGTTACTCTTACTCTTTTTCTCACTCTCACCACCCTTTTTAGATTCATCTCTCAACTTTTGCGGCTTGTGAGAAGAAGAAGAAGAAGAAGACACGGGTTCCGCAATGTCCTCAAAACTCTCCCTTTGGGAAACGACAGAGGAAGAAGAAGAAGAAAACACTCCCCACACAAAGATGAAACAGAGACCCATTACAGTCACAGCTGCCATCTTCACCCACAATCCATGAGGGCGTTTTGCTTGCCGAACCAACCTAGCTATGGCCATACTTCAATCCAAAAAACGAAATTTTTGTAATCCAATGATCGATGCAAGCTCTTGAACTACCACCACCCTCCTGATCTAAGTCTATGGGTCCAACAAATGAAAATGTGAAGAGTGAAACAACGGAAATCGACAACACTTGCTCAAATCTGAGAACTGAAACGAACAGGTTTAGTTGGTGTGGCCTTGGTGGAAGAAATGATGTCTGTTTCAGAGTGACGAATGGGAAAGTTAAAAACTTTGACAAAGGGGAAGCGTGGGAATGGTTATTATGGAAAACGAGAAGTCAAAGACACAAAAGGGGTTCGAAGTTGCGTCAGTGGTTGAGGTATCATGGTTAGGCAGAGGACATGTTCCTCGGAGCTTCGATCCGTATGAGGTTTGATACAGAGACACAGAGTAGATTATACGTAGTCAGCGCTTAATCAACAACGGTAATAACCAATGTGCTTAAACATTATTATTACTGATAATTACAAATAATTACAAACAACTATAATTACTGTTATTATTGTTATTTCTCAAAACAAAACAAAAATGTTTTGTTCTTACTTGAATTTTATACCGAATCTTTGGTGAGCAAAATCTTTTGTCTCTTTAATAAATGTGAATTGTGTTGTAGAGATTAATTATGAATTATCATAATGAAAGATGAATTCAAGAAAGAGTGTAAAAATGTTAAATACAAGTGAACAGGAAAATGGTGAAAAATAAATAGATACAAGTATTTAAATTATATCTAACACACATTGGAAATAGATACAGGTCCTTCAAGTTAGCCATTTGAATGAAAAGTGATGGGAACAAATACACGATTATTTTGAATTGATATTTTTTTTTATGAAGACTAAAAAACTTTAAGTGATCTATAGTTGGATTTTTTTTGTGACATGATGCTTAAACTTTAAAACACGTGACTCCCTCTAAAAAACATTTTTGTTTTGTTGTTGATAAAATCTAGAAGGAGCTAATCAGTTGCTTGTTCAAACTTGTGAATCTCTCTGGCTTACCAACACACAGTTAAAAAACTGGTTTATGATTTGAATTACACTGCAGAGGTTTCTATAACTAAACCTCTAACCACATACGTAAAGAACAAAATTATCCACCAATCATGTCACACTTTGAACACTTCAAGATCAGGGATTATGCCACAGAACTCAATAAGATTTACAATGCTAAATACAAACTACCAATGAACTGCACGAGTAACACAACCTTTTTCCCACTTCCAATTCCTCGCAAGAATGAAAACCCTCTCATTATCTTACATTTTTGTCACACAATTCTTGGAGGGCTGTTTGAATGAGTAAAAAAAATCAGTTTTTTGAAGCTCTCATATAGCAGACATTTCACTGAAACCTCTTAATCTGAGTTTCAGAAAACAAAAGGCTATCACTGACACTGGCAGTACTAAGTTTAAGGTTTTCCATTGCTTCAAAATGGACCATAATGGATGCTGCCTAGGTACTGCGTTTCACCTGCTACTAAGAAGCAACTGCTATGGCACCACCAACCAAAGACCTCACAGACTAAACAAAAATCAAATCTTTCACAAGTTCTTACCCTGCTTCTCCAGCCTCCACATCTTGCACTTCCAATGGTTCAGGAAAAATTTCATTGGATGACCTTTTGTTGGAAGATGAGTGATCATTGCCACTACTTTGAGAACCTACTCTTGATTTTTTAGTGTCACTGGTACTCTCTTTGTTTGCATGTGTTGTGGCAACAACACTGTCTGATGAACTGTGTCTCCAGCTACCAAAAAACGCAGTGCTCCAAGATTTCCTAGAAGAGTTTGATCTCAACCTTGCTGAGCTGATGTTATCTTCTCTCACAATCTTCAATGGATTTTCCAATGCTTTCAGAACATGTCTCATTGGAGGACGTTTTGAAGGCTTTGGATTCAAGCATGCATGAGCCACAATTGCCATAGCCCACACCTCTTCCAATAGGTCCTCATCCACGATCAATTGTGGGTCAACAATCTTAGTCACACGTTCTTTATCGTACAGAGTGATGTACGGCAATGTTTGTTCTAACCACTCTTTTGTTGTTCCATCATCTGACTTGCTCACTTCAATGTTGCCAGTAATGAGTTCCAGCAAAATCTTCCCGAAACAGTACACGTCGTAGGTGCATGTCACTGATGATTTACCTGTTCATTTGCACACCATGAAAAAAAAGGTTTAGGATTTCTCTTGTTACAGTTTTAAACAACAAAAGAGCCATGAATCTTGAAGTCAATATGTTACTCTGCACCAATTTTCAGCATAAAGTTTCTGGCTTAATATGAATGGATCAACAATCTGATAAAAAACTAAATAGACATTGCTAAACCAATTTTACTCACCAGGATCGCCTTCACTAGTAGATCTGCAAAACACAAGAAAATAAACAGTTCGTTACAACCTTTTCTGGATACAAATATGAACAAGAGAATGAATTTCAATATCAACAAAATCAGCATGCAGTAATAACTCTGTAAGCTTGCTTGTGCTCTGTGCGCCTTGATTACAAGAAGCATCCTTAGCAACAGAATGCAATCTTTTTTACACATCAATTTTCAGTGACTTAAGAACACATGCAAATTTAAATTAAATAGGTCAAATGACCAAGACAAAGCAACAAAAATACTAATCATAGGTACTATCAAATCATTTGTCTGGCCATTATGTTGCAACCATTAAGCTTCAGTATGTTTAAAAATCATCACAGTATCTCTTTGAACACTTCTGCTCAACCATCTGAGTATACCCCTCTAATCTAACAATATCTCTTTGATTTTCATTCATTCATTATCAAACAGTTATGCTTTATTAATTCAAAAACTTACGGTGGCTTGCTGAAAACCCTTGAGATGACTCCTTGTTGAACATCTCCTTGAGCGGTAACCTGGCTCAAACTTCCAAGTCGCACTTCAAATTTATCATCAAGAAGTATGCTGCTAGCTTGGACATCCCTTCATAAATCAAGAGTGTAATTTTAGTAATTTGCAGAACTACAAAAGTTCTTTCACACTTCCTAACTTTACTCACTGTTAACAGTGACAATGATAACAATTTATAACCATATTTTGCAGACAAACTCAATTTTTGTGGCGTGATTCATATTTTTATAACCATAGTGAGAGAACTGTAACAATTTATAATGCATTTGGTTACCTGTGGACAAGGGGAGGGCTGCACTCATGCAAGTAAGCTAGGCCTTCAGCAGCTCCTATTGCAATTTTCAATCTCGTGATCCAATCCAAGGACTGTAATTTACCATCTGACTCATTAACTCTGTGCAAAGAAGTAGCCAAATCTCTGTTTGGCATGTATTTGTAAACTATGCATTTCTCATTCTCATTGTCCAAGCAGTGGCCAAGGATTGGGACCAATCTTGCATGTGAAACCTTACTTAATAGTCTCAATTCCACGACATATGATTCTCTCTTAAATAAATTCAAATCTATCCTTTTGACAACCACAGTTGCTCCACTCTCCAAGACTCCCAAGAAGAGGACCCCGGAATGGCCGTGCTTAATGATATTTGCATCAGCAAAATTGCCAGTTAAACGGATAATTTGCTCAGAACTAAATGCTTCTCCCACGCCAGTAACAAAATCAGCATCCTTAGGAGGTATAGGGTTTTCCCCTTCCTCAATAGGTCCCTCTTCTTTGGTCCCCCTTTGAACTTCTGAGCTTCTATGACTGTGACATTGTTTTAGAACCAACACAAGGACCAGTGTCAGCACCGCAATAAAGCCAAGCCCACCAAATATTCCTACCAGTATGAATACCACCCTTCTGCTGCTGGACTTGGATTCTGCAAATGCAAAGGTTAAATTTCTTGCAGCATAAAAATCTCTACACTCTTCCAAATTCCTCTGGTTTGGAGTCATTTGTAGGCAATTTCTATCTAGAGTAACATTACCACCACTTTGAACCTCACCTTCCAAATAATTACTTGACAAATCAACTTTTTTAAACTTGTACAGTAAAGTGTTCACAAGTCCATAGAACATGTTATTTGACAGATTGAACGCAACACCAGCAGAGTTATCATTCCAACTTGTGAAATTCTGCAGTGTCCCAGTGAAGTTGTTACTGGACACATCAAGAAAGCTCAACCTGGGAGTTGAGCTAAAATTATGAGGAAGAGCACCATCAAACGAATTCTCGCTGAGAATGAGAACCTCCAGGGCCGAGAGCCGAGAAAAGGACAAATTACCAAAAAATGAACCCGACAGAAAATTCTTGCTAAGATCAATCTCAACCAACTTAGAAAGGTTACCCAGTTGAGAGGGAACCGACCCAGTGAAAGAATTCCCAGAAAGGTTCAAGTTTTGAAGACTCGAAAGGGCACCCAGTTCAGCTGGAACAGTCCCAGAGAAGTAATTGTTAGAAAGATCGAGCCTTGTGAGATTCCCAAGTTGAGTCACAGAAGCAGGCACAATCCCTGAAAGAGTGTTATTAGAGAGATCAAGAACAGTGAGTCCTGTGAGGTTCCCAAGCGTTGAAGGCATTTTACCAGTGAGAACATTCCCTGAAAGCACCAAAACCTTCAACCTACTCAACTCCCCAATTGAATAAGGAATCAAACCCATTACAGAACAAAGCCTAAGGTCAAGTACATCCAACACCTTCATTCTCTCACCCAACCACTCAGGAATAGACCCATTAAGCATAAACCCAGAAGCATTAAACGATTCTAACAGTGTCAAATTCACAAGAGAATCCACTTCAAAACTTGGGTTAAGGCTACCCGACCGGGTTCTCCTCAAACCGGACACGTTTATACCCACAACTCGACCGTTCCGGCAATGAACTCCGGTCCAGTTCCCGCACGGTTCTGCTTTTATGGGCCAATACTTTGCCCTAATCCCCAACGACGATCGAAGCTCCCTTAACGCGTGCCATTCCGTTGTCGAACTCAAACGCATTCCCATTGTTAACCCAGCCATTAACAACAACATTGAAACCACACTCACTGCAATTTCCCCCATTCCCATGAATCCTAAAACTCACTCTCACAAACTCAACTCCACTTCTTTATTTCACAAATCTCCTCTGCAGTGAAAATTCTGCTCCACTCGAGTAGAAACTACTGTCACTGCAAAAGTTCTCCTTCTGGATTTTCAAGGCAAAACACAGTGGCAAACCAGAACTTGAATTCGAGACTCCTACTTAACCTGAACCAGTTGATCCATGCGCTGAGTGTTAAACTGAACTTGACTTCATCTGCATCATGCATGCACCAGTTTAGTTCAATTCAGCAAATTCTACACACAACCCAGAATTCTTTTTTTTTTTCACTTTTGTTTACCTGCACAAGATGTTGTTGTTCCGCTGTCTCTTCTGAACTCCGACACAACCCACGAAACGGATCCATCAATGTTTCAATCGGGAAAAATGTCTCTGTTTTTTTATTCCCTCCCACGAACGTGGATGAAACAAGGCTTTGGCATGTTTAAGGTTGTATGTTTGAGTAATGTTGCGGTGTGTTTTACATGACCAAAAGGGGTGATGGTTTCGAAACAAAGGTGAAGCTTTTGCAACTAAACATTAAATGAGTGCGAAGAAAATGGATAGTGCATTAATGGTTCCCCCAACGGCCACAAGTCTTAGTTTGTTTCTAACTCACCGAAGATATTAATGAAGGTTTGAGAGAGAGAGAGTGAAGAAGAGGGTGTCACTGTGTATTTTTTTTTCTGAAAAAAAAAGGTTGGAGTGCGTTAATGGTAGTTATGGTGTGTGTGGTTATGGAGGTTTGGTTTTATTGGATTGGAAATTTGGATAATACACTTCATTACAGTAACAAATCAAGGAATTGCAAAACAAAAAATGATTGTCAAATTTGATGTTAGAAGTTTCGTGGAATTGCATGGCCTTTTTTCTGAGTTGATTTTTCTTATCTGGTTTCTACTGTACACAAGAAAAACAGAGACCCCTGAATCGCCGTCCACTGATAAATGATGACTTGGAAGATTTTTTTTTTTTCATATTCTACTATTTTACAAGTTTTTTTTTTTCATATTTCATTATTTTCACTTAAAGATAATGCAAACACTTTAATTATGTAAAAGTACATTTGTAATTCAAGGTTGTGAATTCGGAATTTGCAAGAAAAGTTTTCCTGTATCAAAGTTGTGTTTTTTTTTTTAAGGGTTAAATAAAATTTGAGCATATATAGTCAACAAATTTGTTATGGTTTTATTATTAAGAATAATAAGAAGAAAAAATTGGTTGTAGAGAAGAGTAGCAACAAGTTGTAGTTGTTGTAATGTCTTGATACGAAGAATTTTCAAAATGAGAACAATAAACATCACATGAGAACAGAAAGATGGGTCCAAATTCCTTAGTTTTATGCAGAAAAAGTGTGAAATTGACGATAGGGGCATTTTGTTTATTGGATTCATAACAATTTTTCTTTGATTTAATTGTGTTCAATTCAAACTCACTCTTTCTTATATTCAACTTTATAACTCAGTTGACACATATCAATTTTCATTTTTTTTTTAATATTAACGTGACGTTGCTGATGAACAAGATTCCCTTTCTATTTCAACTATAATCGTATTATCTGTATCATGTGTGTATTTAGGGATGTTCAAGCAATCCGTACACGTGTATACCTAGATAAAACTCGTCACAACAGGTAAAAAGTGGATATTGTAAATTAATATTTATGGATAACATGTACGGATATTTTTAATACTTGATTTTGAATTAGTTATTTTTATAACAATTAGTTTTAAAAAAATTTCATATCTTTGTAATTTGTCATTCAACACTATTTAAATGGATTATTTAGATTTTGTTTTAAATTTATGAATGTTATGTATTATATTTTCTTTGAATTTACGATTAACATATGTTGTTAAATATTTATTTCTATTTTTTTGTAAATATTCGTAGGTACCATGAATATTCGTACATATTAAAAAATTATGCGGGTATCCGCATAACAGATACCCGACAGATATGGGTATGGATGGATATTTATCTAATAAATAAGGTACGGGAAGCTACTACATGTGTTATTTGACAACCTATATGTATTCTCTAATGTACAAAATATTTCCATAAATCGTATTTTTACTAATTTATTGATGTTTAATATTAAGATAATAAATAAATTTATATTTCTCGATGTTCGGTAAACTACAATAAAATGATTTAAAAAAATTAATTAGTAAATAGTAATTTAGTTTTTATATTTAGTCGTATAATTTATTTTGATTTTTATAACATTTTTATTGTGATATGTTTTAAATAGAGCTAATTTGAAAAATTTTACTCATTAAAATCTGAATTATCTTCCAACATAAAATCCATTTAGTTTAACATGTAATACTTAATAATTTGACATCCTTGCAGCTTTCAAATTTTGACAGTTGATATATTTTAAATACCGATTTAATAGAAAAATCAAATTAATTATATTAGAATTGTTTAAACTCACCTGATTAAACAAATATTTATAAGAAGCAAAATGATCATAAAAAATGATTAATTAAACCTAAAAGGAAATAAATCAGGAAGATTCAATCATCGATAATAAAAAGAAAAATTTGAAATCGAAACATTATCCTGAAAAAAAATGAGTTTAAATCACTTTTTCTTTTTCTTTTGTGTTTTGGATTGAATGGCTTGCATATAAAATAGTATTCCAAAATTTATACCTGTTTTATAATTAAAGATAATTTAAAACGTTTGAAAACTGAATTAGATAGGGTTTGACCAAATCAAAGCAAAAATATTTGTTAATTCACACGAATAAGAAACTAAATTTAAAATAATTATTTAAATGAGTTAAAACAAAAACAAAAAAATTTGGTAGACATGCGTTACATGCTAGGAAAGAAAATTGGGCGGATTTAGACCATACGATTGTTCTTATCTTCTTTTAATTTAGTTTTTTATTTTGTTTTTAGTTTTAATTTATTTGTTGCCACCTAATTTTGTGACTAGGATTCACACAGGTTGAATTTTAACTATTTTATCATATGATTCAATTAAAAAACTTTTAGTTAAATTGAGTTGAGACTCTTTTGTATTTTTTTTTTCTTTTGAAATATCAGTCTAATTCAAAATACTCTTAATCGAATTTAATTTACTGAACTACAAGTCTAAACAAATATTATTAAATTTTGTAATTTTAAAACTTTTTAATTTGTTGGAATAATCGTTTTAAAAATACACCATAAGTAAAAGTTAGCAAAATATTATAACTACAGAAATGATTAAAACCAAAACATATTATTATATTAATTAAAAGGTTAAATATGTTTTTTATTCTTAACTTTAAGTGAATTTTAGAATTAGTCTATTTCAAAATTTTAGACTAATTTAGTCATTCATCTATCGAAATATGTGCATTTAATCATTTTAACCAAATTTTGTTAAGTTTATTTGATATTTCAAGCGCGTTTCATAATAGTATTTAACTTAATATTATAAAAAATGTGTTAAACATTTTAAACAACTCAAATATAATATTGAAATGCATACAAAACATCAAATAAAACTAACAAAATTTAATTAAAATGACTAAATCTACGTATTTTGAAAGATGAATAACTAAATTAATTCAAAATTTCGAAATTGACTAATTTTAAAATTCACTAAAAGTTAAGGGACAAAAATATATTCAACTCTTATATTAGATATAGATACAGATTAGATGTTTGGTTTGTATAGATTTTGTGGATGAATAAGTGGTATCTTTTATTTATCCTTTTTCATGTTTTTCGTTAACAACTATTGTACTGATAATTTAGTTGTTTTAACTTTTAATAGTAATATAAGTTGTTTGATATTTTGTTATCATGTATTTTTATATACTTTTTTATAATAGTTATAATTTGTCTTTGTTTTATAGTGTGATACACATGTTTTCCTGTATTTATTTATTTGTTTGTTTATTTATTTATTTACGTTAATGATAGATAACTTTTTTTTTATTGAATAAGTGTTGACTCTATACAACTTTATGAAGGTTGCCACTAAAAAAAAGTTGGTACCTTTTAAACTACTTTAGTGAAGTGTCTCTTATACCATCTATCAATAATTCAAATGTACTATTTATACATTATAAGTTAATACCTATAACTTATTAACTTTTTGTTTAGGGTGATTATGAAAATTTTAAATTTGGAATTAAAAATAAAACTTATTGCAAAAGGATTGAAATGTTTCTTTGAAGCATTTTAAACTAATGAAACTAGTTTTGGAAATGGAAAACAATAAAAAATATCATCGTTTTAATTTTAGTTTTTAGAAATTGACTCATTTCTTTCAATATTTTTCTTCAACATTTTTATTTTTTTTCTTTTAATTTTTCTTCAACTTTTTTTATGTATATTTTTCTTTTAATACTTATCTTCAATCTTTTTTTATATTTTTTCCTTTAATACTTTTCTTCGACCTTTTTTATATCTTTTTCTTATTTGTTTAAAGTGATTTAACAGATTAAACGAACTATACAGCTTCAAAGTAGTGATAATGATGAAGTAATACTTAAATCTATATTAAAATTTCATTATTTTTAAGACTTTATTAAATTTTAAAATTTTAATAGATTTGAATGGTTTGAATTTATTATTAATTAAAAGAAATATTAGTGTTTAAAATTTATTCTGTTTATTAGTAATTCACATATTAAATGATGAGTTATAGATAAAATAGATTAAAAAACAATTATTATTTAATTTGTTTGATGGAAAAGTCAATCTACTTAGATCTAAGTAAAAAAATATTTTAAAAGATATTTTGAACACTCATTATATTAAAAAAACTGACAAAAATCAATTAAATATGATTTGTTTTGTTTTTCCTTGAACCAACTCAATAAAATGCTGTGTTTTATGTTTTTAGTAGCACAAATTCTACCATTTATTTTAACTTTATTTAATCATAATTTAATATGGGTGTATACTGATAAAAATCCATACAAATTGGTTTCCGGTCTCATTTTAAAAGTTCAAAGTGAATTTTTGTGAGAATAAAAAGTGATTGTTTTTCATAAAATACTATAACTTTAATTGATGAAACATTTGTACAACATTTTAATTACTCTAAGCACACGCCCTAAATAACATTTCTAGTCGAATTAAATTAGTCTGAGGTCAAACTTTAAAACACTGATAAATTATATAAGACTTAAATAATAACTTAATCCCTATTTTATTGAATTTGTTCAATTTAGTTTTAATATTTTTTTATCAATTTTGTTAGATTTAATTTTTTTCTAACATCATTTAAATAGTTTACGATCAATAAACAATGCATGTGATGTGATAATTCATGATATATATATATATATATATATATATATATATATATATATATATATATATATATATATATATTTTAAATATTTTTTTTAAAATATTTATCTGTCAAACTAGCATAGTGTTATGTGATAATAACACTATCACATGTCAGTATAATGCCATATGTTAATGACTTATATTTAAAAGACTTATATTTAATCTAATATTTATATTATTATTTCTGTTCAATTCAATCTCATTATTTTTAAATTGATCAATTTTATAAATTTTATAATGATAATTTTATTAAAATTCTCATTTTTATTAAATATTTTTTTTTAGTTTACACTTGTTTAAAATTATAACAAAAAAAAAATAAAAAATGAAGACTAATAACATTAATTCAAAAATTTTAAGAGGTTAAAAATAACAAAAAGTATTAAATAAAAATTTAAATTAAAAGTAGTCACACAAAATATTAAATAAAAATATCATATAACATTATATTAGTTGATTATAAAATAAAATTGTAAAATTTAAATATATATGTAAAAATAACTAATTTTAGATTTTATTTTTGTCTTTTATCACAATAATTATTACAATGATTTCTTTTAATATTGTAAAATATGTTTATGTTTGTTTTATTTTTATTTTTATTAATAAACCTCTTAAAGTCGTAAACCAACTGTGTTAGTCCTTATTTTTAAAAGTTTCATTATAATTTTAAATCAACTTTAACACTAAATTATAAATATTTCATAAAAATGCGAATTTTAATTAAAATATTATTATAATATTTATATAAAAATTAATTTTTTTTAATTTAAAAATAGACACAAAATTTTAATTTAAAAAAATGGGATTGAATTAAATAAAAATAATAAATATATGATTAAATTGAATATAAAATATTGAAATGTGACATTACAATAGAACATGACACTCTTACTATCCTTGTACCAAGTTAGCTTGACACATGATCACCTTTTTTAATTAATTTGAAAAAAATAAAGAATTGACACATAATATATATGTCCACTGTCTATTAATTATTTAAACGGTGATAATCAACAAAAATTACATCAAATTTTAAAAAATCAATATTAAAACTAAAATGTAAAAATCTAACAAAAACAAAGATCAAATTAAATTAATATTAAACCAATAGAAGGAAAACACACCATAAATTTAAAAATATCTCTAATGGATCCCAATGTGAGAACAATTATGGACATGATCCTAAATCGAAGGAACAAACTCTTTATTCTAAAACACACTTACTTGCTAAAATATTTTTAATTAAGCTAAGTTGTTTGACAGCACACAATAGTCTGTGTTAACTCTTAAATAAACATATATATTTTTTAATTACATAACTCACATTTTTATTATAACCGTTGAATATGTTTTTTTTTTCTCAATTTATTATATAAACTGTGTTTTATTTTTAAATTAAGTTATAAAATATACGATCTGTGTATTTTATAAAAGTTATGTTCATCAAACACATATGTGAACGTTTTGTTACAATCAACCGTAAACTATTGTTTATCACATGAAAAGTACGCAATGTATCATTTATTAGAAAAATTATTTTATATGATTGTCGTGATATACAAATACTAAATACTTTATAATTTAATTTAGAATCAAAATAATTTTTTTTATTATAAAAATAAAAAACATATTTAATCATTATTGTAATATATTTCTGTCATTTTTCTTCGACCTTTTAACTTAATTTTTTTTTTGTTTTTCAGAAAGTAATTATATAAATACATCGAAATAGAAAAATAAAGGGAAGTGCCCTATTTGGTGATGTTGTGGAGCACGTGGCCAAGTGGAAGACTAAAGTATAGTGACTGATAACAGTGTCAGCATCAATTAATTGTTCATTTTACAAGAAATTTAATTATTATCATTAAATTAATCAATGCCTTCGTCAACCCTTCCATTAATAATAATAATAATATAAAAGATTATTCATTAACATCACTAGTTAATACAAACCTACATTTCAATTAGATATTATTAAGGTATTGAAGTTTTATATGGTCCTACTTTTTGTAATAATTTTATTCATATAAGTTAAAAAAGTCAATTAATGAGGATTTCTAATTGCATATTTTCATTTTATTAAATATTTAGTTTATTTTAATTTTAATTTAAGTAGTCTATTGTTTAATTTTGTCATTATTAACAAGATAATAAGTTTTACATCTGAGTTATTTAATTTTGACGGTAGAATAAGTTTGAAACAAACTAAAGAGTTTAATGCGGGTGTTCGAGTTTAAACAAACTGAAATGTTAAACTCATGATAATACCTACCATGATTTTATTTAAAATTAAAGAGTTGAATAGTTATATTAATTTATCATTTAAAGAAAAGTTAGTTAAAAAAGAGATAAAAATTGACCCAAAACTAGAAAAAGAAAAAAACAGAAAGAAATAGAGACGGAAATTTCAACGGTGCAATTTTTTTAGCTTCGTGTGTTTCATGTGATTTTTTTCCTCGTAGTAAATTCAAATTTTCAATAGGACAATTGAAGAGCACAACAATAAAGTGTGCAGCACATGTGTTTTTTTTGTATTTAGAGGATAAAATAAGTAGATTTGGAGATAAATTTGGTGAAAGTCGATAAATAATTTGAATTATGTGATAAATTAACATAAATTTTTTAATAGATAGAATTTGAAGATTATTAAAATATCTTTGATGGTGAAAATATATGAAATGATTTTTTGATTAATTAAAAATATTATTTAATAAATTTTAATAAAAACATAAATTACATTAAAATATTATTATTATTTTTATAATAATTACTATTATTTGAAATATTATTAATAATTATTATACATATTACTTTTATGATTTATTGCTATATTTAATTACTATATATATTATTTATTATTATTTAATTATATATATATATATATAATTTAATATATTAATATTATATATATATATATATATATATTAATTATTATACATATTTATATATTTTTATTATTATTATTATTATATGTATATATATAAATATATAAATAAATAGTATTACAAACACTACACAACATGCACACACAACATCAGTTAGTAATCGGTGTCACTCTCGACACTACACCAGCACCAGTTACATAATTGATACCACACACACATCACCGCACTTGTTATGTAACCGATGACAACCACTCACAAATCCACGATGTGCTCCCACCCACACACCACCCAATCTTTCCACACCACACTAGTTCACTCATACCAGTGCATGTTGCAGTTTCATGATCGGTTCACCTTAAAATAACACCACCACTCATCTTCGAACTTGAATGAGAGACAAACATGTTACAGGGTTAATTTGGTAAAATAAACGATAATACTCTCAAATTGTGACATATCAGCAAAGATGAAATATGGAACTCATTCTCTAAATCCATTTTTACAAATAAATGCACGATCCTTAAAAAAAACATTTGACGGTCTATAAATCCATTCGTGCAAATCAAGACAAGCAATAGATTCATGCATTAGAACACTGCGTAAGAAAAAGCTAAATTTATCGCTCAAGTTTAATTCACTTTATTATTGCATACTCACCTAATAGAAATGAGATAAAATAGAAAAAAATAAAAATAATAAAAAGATTACATTCATGTAAAAATTGTTTGAACGTTGATGCACTTATTTTTTGTTTTAAATAAATGAATGAAAATATTTTGTTTTGACATAAGAAGGGAAAAGGAGAAAAGATGGGTGAGAGAAAGACGTGTGGAATTTGGATTGCGTGGAAAGTTATGTCGGCTGCAACCTATGGTCGCAAGTGACAATTGGACATGAAAACGACTTCAAAACAATATGTCATTGACTCGTTCCTACTTTTCTTACAACAAAATCTTTATTGACTAAGTCTTTCCTCCATTATTCAAAATTAATTTGCTTTCATTTATAAAATCCTTTTTTTTTACACATAAATTCAATATTTAGGATCTACTTTAAAAATAGGTAGATTTTAATCATTAATTATAATTAAAATAGATTACGATTAATAGTGTAAATAGTTATAATATATAATCACGATTTCAATTTTTTATTTACTTAATAATAGAACAATCTAAACATGATGATTGAATTGAAACTTGATACATCTAATTTTTGTCATATGATACGTAGTGTGACTTGTAAGAATATATAAGTTTAATTAATCTTTTAATTTTTAATTGAGTCTTTATCAAATAATTTAGTTTATCAAGTGTTGTAATCTTTTATATGTTTTAATTGAGTTTTGTCATTTAATTTTTTCATTAATTTGGTAATGGTTGTTATTTTATTCACTATGTTCTTAATTTGTCTTTACATATTAAAAATTATAAGATAAATGTAAATGAGTGACTTTTGCTTTTATTGAAAATAAAAATGCTCCCCGATGATTTTCATATTATTACGTACAATGATTAATAAATTGTCTATATCACCACCATAAATGATACCATTCTTCTTGTTATGCAACAACATTTTGAATGAAAATAATAAAAATTCAAGGATAAGTATGTTTTTAGTTTTGATACCAAATTAAATTTCGTCTCAGTCCAAATTTTTGATATATATATATTTTGATCCTTAAATTTAAAAAATAAATTAATATAGTTTTTTTACCCCAATTACATTAAATATTTTTTGAGGTGTCTGACACATTTCTCAATCAATATTGAATCGAATATGTGTCAAACAGTATAAATAACTCAAATACTAATATGAAACACGTTTGACACATAAAAAAAAAGTTAACATAATTAAGTTAGAATGACTATATTTATTTATTTTTAAATTTAGAGACCAATATGTATCAAAAATTTTGGACGGGGACAAACTTCAATTTTTGGTCAAAATTCATAGACTACAAACATACTTAACCCAAAAATTTATACGATTTTATATTGACTATAAAAAATTATATTTTTTAATAAGTGAAAACAAATAAACAATATAACAAGATAATATAATAATCGCGCTATCAATTTAATGAAAAAAACTAAACCACACGAATCCAATTAAAAATAAAAAATTTGAGTGCACAATATATTAAAAAAATTTAATAAATACCTAACTGAAAATATCTAAATTTATATGAAATTTAAAACACAATTAAACCTAAAATTAATAAAAAAAGAAATTATATATTAAAAATAGGTATTAGAGCAAATGGGTAGTGACTAGTTGACACTGAATAAAAAAAGTAGGAATGATTGGTTATTTGATCATTGTCATCCTTCAATTATTTAGGTCTTGAAAGCCACTTTTGTGTCTTCCTTCATCACTGCTTTTGCAAAAATCTCATTCATTGCCTTGGCTTCACATACACGTGTGTTCTTCTTATCGATAATCTATGTGTAAATTATTTTCTTCCACTTTCACAATATTTTCTTCATCTTATTTAAATATTAATCAATCTTTTAATTGTTAATATCCCCTTCATGTGGCTTCCAATATTCTAACAACCCTTTGACAATTCACAAAGGGTGACATAGCAATAATTTTCAACTATAATAAACATCACACATATCCAAATTATGAACACAAATTAACAAGTTTTTGATATAGTTTGTGATTAGAATGAGTTCTATGGTGTATAAATTATGTAATTTTGAAATATAATTTCAATTTTTTATACTTAGTAAAATTGAAAATATATTACGAATCACATTTTTCATAATTTTATAATTTAAAAAATATATTTTGAATTATATAATCTATAATTTTTGGATTACATAATTGTATAATTTATAATATGTTTGAATTGTATTATGCATGATACATCTTTTGAATTTAGAAATATATTCTATAATATATTTTTAGATATGCAATATACCATACATTTTTTAGATTGAAATCGAGAATTCAAAATATCTTTTTGAATTATGCAATCTTTTTTTTTTCAACTTGTGAATAATTTGAATTTTCTTACACCTATGAAAGTGTAAGAAAAAGATATCGGGGTGGTAAAAGAAATATCTTGAGTGTAGCCCAACGAAGCCCAACGAAGCCCAACTAGATGTGAGTCTTAACATTTGGGTCCGCTTACTTATACCAGAGTAGAGTAGATTGAATTTTTGTTAAGCTTAATCTTTTCATCTTAGTTTAATTTGATACTTTCAAATATTTGTTTTATGACCACACTTATCATTTTTAGGTATACATTTGATTATTTATAGTTTTTTAATATTTTATTTATTTATTATTATTTTTTCATTATAATATCTAAGTTTTTCCAATTTAAAAATGGTTAAATATGTTTTTGTTCCTTTAACTTTTAGTGAAAATTGGAATTAGTCTCTCTTGGAAACCTGGAATCAATTTAGTCCCTTATCTTACAAAATGTGTAGATTTAGTCCTTTAAACCAATTTTTTTTAAGTTTATTTGACATTTTAAATGTGTTTCTCAGCTAACATTGAAGCGAACATGTGTCAAACGGTGTAAACAAACTAAAATACTTTAATGAAATATATTTGAAACGTCAAATAAACTTAATAAAATTTGGTTAAAATGACTAAATCCTCGCATTTACTTAGTTGAGGACTAAATTAGTTCAGGATTTCTAAGAGAGATTAATTTCAATTTTAACTAAAAGTTGAAGGACCATAAACATATTTAATCAATTCAAAAATTGAATATGTTATTTTTACATTAAATACTTAATAATATCATATTTATCTTGTTGTGTTTTTCATTATTTAAAAAAAAATTCCAGCATGCTTTTCTTCTATTTATGGCTTACCTTTTATTGAGAATATATTGCAAAAATGACATCCAATAAGTACAACAAGGTGCCAGAATATATCTCATCATCTATCAAATTTAATTCAATCCTTTATATTCGAATCTAAAGTATGAAGTATCAAACTATCACTTCTTATCACAATATAAGATTCTACTCATCTATTACAACCTGGCAGAATATATATATTATATATATATCAAATTGAATTAAATCCTTTATATATTCTCACTCATTAATAAAAATAGATGTTTCACACTAATGTATGTTATGGTGATAAAAGAGAAACTGATATGAATTATGTGTCTAAAGTTGGACCAAGTAAAAAGAAATAAGTGAAAGAGTACGAAAATATTGTGAAGGAATGCGAATTAATTCGTTTATGACATAACGACACTGTCATGTTTTTCAGCAAAAACGAAAACAAAAATATTAAACTAATCTTCATTCCTTCTTGCTCCAGAAAATTTATACGAATTTCTGCATCAGAATTTTTTCTTTTGGGTACGTGACTTTATGTCTCTTCTTTGAAAAAAATTCAAATATTCTCCCAGAAAGTTATGATCTGCTAAAACTTGATATGTGTAAGAAAAAGTGTGAAGTGAAAATCTGAGTCTGAGATTCTCTACTGGTAGCAGTACTTTTTAAAAGGAAATTGAGATCTGAGTTCAATCACATAAGGAATTGATATCATTCTCAACCAAAAATCTTTTTATGAGTCTTCATCCTTATATGGTGCTTAATTATTGAATATGGAACTTAGACTAACACTTGGATTCCCAACATTTTGAGAACATAACAGATGAATAGTCCAAAAAAACCCAGCAGATAATCCAAATTCAAATACAGATGTTGAGATAACATTTTTGGAATAATTTTTGAGACGAATTCTCTTTGACTAGTGTGAGACAAAGCATCAAGAGTTTGGAATGAGAAGATGGATCTCCCAATCTATGGTTACAAATGAGTGGTGTGGTCCTAATTTCAAGTTGTATAAAGCTTGTGAAGTAGAAACTAGATACTCTTTTGGTTGGGATATACGTGGATGATAAGGATTCCAAATGTATCAGCATCTCATCACTTCCACCTTGATTTTTGTCTTCAGAAAATCAATTTGTTTTAGTCTCCAATGAACACTGTTGGTGCCTCCATGGTTTAAATTCACTCACCAATTGACAAGCCTGGTTAGATATTCCATGCATAATGTAGGCTTAGACAAAGTAGCACGAGTCTAAAGATATAAAGATTCTGTTCTTCCTCACATGTAACTTTCTTTTTGCTGTCACATTCATTCCATGTAATTCAATGAATGTCTGGTTAGTTTACAGTTTGCATACCAACTATGATTTAAAACACTGCAAACTAGATTTCAATTTAACCATACACACTTATCTTACATAAACTGTTGAGGAGTGGACTTTAAGTTTAACTCAATCTTGTAAAATCGATTTATAAGGTAAGATTTGCACTCACTTATGCAGTGTAAATGAGTTTTATCTCTGGTCGATATAAGACTTCCAACTTAAACTAAGTTTTGAAATTGAATTAAAATTGTATATTGTTTAGCTTACAACCATTTTGTCGACATGAAAGAATGTATTAAGTGTTTTACATTATGAGTAAATTAATATAAGTAAATAAAATTATCCCATGTTACATGAATTAATCTTTTTCGCATAACCCTTGTTCCATGAACTAGCTTTTGTTTGAAAATTGAAGTGTGAGTCTAAGTCTTACATTAAGTAAAGATGAAAAAGTTGAACATCTTATGAAAAAGAAGACTCATGAATTCATTATCTCTTTTGTCCTCTCCAATTCCTCCACCTTTATGAACCTAGTTAAATTCTGCCATTATTGGAAGAACCCGAGTACTCTCTTTCGGATGCAGGAAAAAACTCTTATGGATCCTTTTTTCCTTTTGGAAGATAATGGAACAATCAACCTATTGGTATTGGAAGATTCAAATTATTCTTCCAATGTATCATTTTTATATTGGAAGTGGCGGCAATCCCTTGTGTGAATTAAACTCATGCATCATTTGATGTTGTATCTTCCCGGTAAATCTCCATAAAAAAAATCCATCAGATAAGTAGTTTCAGAGTTAAAGGTTCGTCTTGGTGAGTTCAGTATGTGACTTTGTACAAGATACTCGTGGTTAGCTTAAGTTGATCAAATTATAAAAAAAAAATTCATAAACTCATTATCTTAATTCCTCGAAACACGCAATAACTTTCTCGACAAAATTGTGTCAAAGCTAAAATTTTGAAGAGAAAGGGACATCAGATAAGGTGCAAGCTTCAAGATAAAGTAAAGTAAAAAACAATGTTTCTCCATGAAAAATTTCCTTTATTTGCCAACCATAAATCAAACACACCTTACTTATGTAAATGTGAAACAGATGGAAAGTGCCTTAAGCTCAATCTTTGAGGTACACTTTGCAGCACATAGCTTTTATCTTTTTCGTAAGGTTAAGATTCAACTCGACAACAAGATAAATACAGCTAGCCATGTTTGTTTTTCATCTTCAGCATATCTCTGAACAAACTGCTGATATACATATATATATATATATATATATATATATATATATATATATAAAATTGTTTACAATGTCAAAAACCATGATGACTGGTGTGGACTAATAAACAATGCTAGACAGCTAAGAGAAAAAATGTTGAATTTGAATTCCCTGCTGAGTTTTGTTGTGCTATTCCTCTGCTGTACCTCCGTAATACACTGATTATCACTAATTTTGATGTTTTAAAATATATTAAAAAAATATATTTAAAATATTAACACAATGTATTTTTAATTTTCAGCGTAGGACATTACCCAAAAAAATTAGTAGAGAATCTGGATTAAAAAATGTTACTAGTACTTGACTATCACCAGATGTGTAATCTTGATTAATCTCTAAGTGACACGTTTTTAAGTTTCTAAATTTAAAATAAAGTAATTAATGATATTTAATTTCTCTGTCATGTAAAAATCGGTAGAACTACTCAGTGGTAGCTGAGAACCACCAAAAAATTTATTGAAGCAAGCCTGAGATTTTCATGGAAGATTGTTGGGTGAGTGAGGAGTTTTGTATGAATGGCAGGCACTTTTGTGGCAAAAACAGAAACACAGAAAGAGAAATTTGAAAACATCCAAATGTAAAAAAGGTGCTTTTGTGTTTTTGCTGTCTGATCCATACACAGAAGATCTTGGCATGAAATTTTCTACACTGCTGCATGATACCTGCGCCCGTGAACGTTTAATGGACCCTCTTGTCCTCTGTAACAGTACACCATGCTACCATCTCAATGCACCACAAGAGACAATAAAAATATCATGATAAAAACAGCTTAAGAAAACTGATTTTTTGATGTGAATTTACAATATATAAGTGATGCAAATTTCATCATAGATTTTAAAATTAAATATATTTCTGGTGTCGTAACTTTCGGTAAAAATTAAAGTTAGTCCCTTTTCAAAATTTTGGTCTAATTTAGTCCTCCAATTTTTGAAAATATATGAATGTAGTCCTTGTAACCACATTTTGTTAAGTTTATTTGACGTTTTAAATACTTTTTTCAGCTAATATTGAAGCGGGAAATGTGTCAAATGATGTAAATAACTTAAATGCTATCTGAAATGCGTTTGAAATGTTAAATAAACTTAACAAAAATTGGTTAAAAAAACTAAATCCAGATATTTTCTAAAATTGGAGGACTAAATTGGACCAAAGTTTCGAAAAGGTAGGGGTCAAAAACATATTTAACTCTAGATCTTATGAGGCTAAATTGGGTCTAAAGATCACTTCTTAAAATGGTATCAGGGATATAAATTAGAGTATATCTTAGCAAATTTTGTTGTCCTGATGTGAGGAGGAAGATGTGTTAGAAGTCTCATATGAAATAGAGAGAGATAAGGTCAATTTTTTCTTTCACTTAAGAATTTTCAAACCACGGTTCAGAGAGATTTACTAAGAAACAAGCCTTTTGACCGTCTGCACAAGTGATTTTTGAATGAAATTAGTGTTGGTAAAAAATGATTTTGCACAACTTGTCTTACCATTAAGCCAATAAATGAAAAGGTATTTATTTCTGGTTTCTGCAGAGACTACTTGAAGATTATTCCTTAAACAGACATAGAAATCACTAAAGTAAACACCTTTTTTTGCATTAAAGACTTTTTCATGCATATACACAAATGAAAGGAATTAACTGAGATTAGCATGGTCAAGTGAAAATTTTGAAAACACTAGTTGGTAGAAAGCAACAGCTAGCATAAAGTACAGAACCTACAACTCACACACACTTTCATCATCCACCAGTATATAAAGGGTATCACCAATGAGAGTTTCCTCATCCTCAAAGCTTTTGCCACAACAACATTGAACTTTCATTACCATTATTTGTCTTTTGATTGTTATCATTGCTATAACTTGTGACAACAATGGCCTCAAGCTCAGTTTGGACAACAAAGCAGAACAAGAAGTTTGAGAATGCTTTGGCCATCTACGACAAGGACACCCCAGATAGGTGGCAGAACTTGGCCAGAGCAGTGGGAGGAAAAACAGTGGAAGAAGTGAAAAGGCACTATGAGATGCTTGTTGATGATTTGAAGCAGATTGAGGAAGGTCGTGTACCCTTGCCCAATTACAGAAAAGTTGCTGCTGCTGCATCAGAAGCAGGCACCATCAGAGGTTACAGTTACATCAACGAAGAACAAAGGTTATAATCAAACCTCATTCAACAACCTCTTGCATATAAATTTTGTTTCACCATTGATGTTTGCTTTCCTTGTTTGTTTCACACCACTTAAAAGTCTTACATCTTTATATCAGTAGAAATTGGTGTCTGGTTTATTAATATCTTTACCTCTTAAGCAATCAAGACATTCTTTTACATGACTAACAGAAATGGTTTAAAAGTAAACGTTCTTAAAGTTTTTAAAGTTTTTAAGGTAAGATATGCACCTACTTATATTGTAAATTTGTCTTATTTTTTGATCGATGTAGTTCGTATACTACACTTATACTTGATTTTAAGTCATATGAGATGAGAATGACTTTTCTGCAGAACATTTTCCAATATAGAAAAATTTTCTTTGTTAACTAATGTGGGTTGAGTCTAATTCTGTGTTTTCATTCTCATTCAGGATGAAAGTCCTAAGCCTCAGGTGAAGGTGTAAGAAGGATATATATATATATTCTCATTACCAACCAATCAAGCTAAGTGAAGATTAAACTGCATGCAGTGATGAACCTACTTTGGTTCCATGATAACAAAATCAAGTGTAACTTTGTAGTTTTTTTTATTTTTTCTATGAATGTCATGTATCTGTGACTTTAAATGTAAAAGCAATCAAGTTAAGCTTTTGAAGGTAAAGCATGTATGTTCATGGACCTGTAGTTTGTGTGAAGTTCTTTTAGTAATTTCTCTTTTGGATGAAGATAATAATGATGGAAAGGACTTTCAAAACTGAAACGAAGTGAGAGATGAAAAAGTGCTTAAAGATGAGTTTAAGAAAGAAGAAAGTGCTTATTAAAAAATGGTGTTACATGCAAGTTTCTAACTCTATCCACCGACCATAACTTGGATTCATCATTAGTGTCAGGAAGGTTTGGAACCGCATGAAAAGGTTGTCTGAGTCAAAAAATACGCTACTTTCAAAATGCTGATGCAACAACAGTGCACCTTACATTCTGCAGTATGATTACTCTCACAACTTTAATCACTCATATTTTAGTGTAAAACATCTCAAATGGTAAAGGAAAATATTTTTTATTATTAAATTTTGACAATTTTTTCTTACAATTTTAGATGGTATTTCTTAAGTGGTTTTTTATTTTTCTATTTTTTCATTTTTAATATTATAAAAACACTTAAAAAATGACACATAATATTGTAAGAGAAAGTTGTCAAAATTTAGTCAAAATATTATTGTCCAATGATAAATCATATCAAGTAAGTGAAAAAAAAATATAAATGTTATAAGTATATATATATATATATATATATATATATATATATATATATATATATATATATA
>Ga0214544_1004216_pt1 | contig 29010 bp, 13 predicted proteins | sample CNSS3metaG_FD_160074 | JGI IMG/M metagenome (GOLD analysis project Ga0214544, IMG submission 160074) | Root nodule microbial communities from cowpea collected in UCLA plant growth center, Los Angeles, California, USA - CNSS3 | ecosystem: Host-associated > Plants > Roots > Nodule | place: USA...
CTATTAAGCATAATTTGCCAAAGACGTTCACCGAGAATGAAGAATTAGAGAAGCATATTTCTGAATCCTTGTTTTTTGTCTCTACGGGTGTCAATGATTACTTCCACAACGGAACCTTCCGGGGCAACAAGATGGGTACTGACGGGGTATATGACCTCGGTTCTTACCATAACCGAGGCCAAAGGCTCTGCGAAATTTTTAATTAAGAAAAATATTGTTGAACCTATGGCTCCGGTCCCTCTGCAACCGAGGCAGAAAAGTGTTTTTACGACCTCGGGTGATAACCGAGGCCAAAAGGCACCCCTTTTGGCCTCACTCCAATATGCCTCGGTTCTAAAACCGAGTCAGAATGACAAAAATAACCGGGGCCAAAAGCCCTTATTACACTGGTGAACGTAACAAATTTAGTTAAAAAAACTAAATTCACATATTTTTAAAATTGGAGATTAAATTGGACAAAAGTTTAGAAAATGCATTAATTCCAATTTTTACTAAGAGTTTAAGGGATAAAAAACATATTTATACATAAATTTTAACTAATAATTTTAAATAATTAAAATAATATATTTAAGTGAAGTATATATAATTTAATGTTAATTTTCTTATAAAACTACTAAACTTTAATTTTTATCAGTTGCCGAATTTATTTTACTATATATAAGAATCTTTCCTAATTCATGACTCTCATTTCCTTACATGAACTTAATAACTTGTAACATGTATAGAAGATTGAGAATGAGATTATGCATAGGACAATTAATAGAGGATGAAGGTAACTAATTGTTACTTAGAAAACCTATGTTCATGAATGACAAAGACTAGGATATTGTAAATAGACATTATTTACAAGGAATTACATTTGACCTAATTATTGTTATAATATTTATTATCTATTAGGTATTATTGATTTGAACATAAAGTAACTTTGTAGGTTTTCTGACCCGATTTGATCCGATCCGATCCAATCCAAGTTAGTCCGACAATCATTGTTAGAAATAATTACCGTGTTTTCGATGTATTGTCCGTCTTGGAACGTAGAACTCTATCATATTTTTGTCTTTACAAGATGCATTAGAAGACGAAAGAAAAAATAAGTATTTAATCTGCGTTTGACCTCGACTCTTAGTAGATATGAGATTTATTAGATATACCAGAACACGACCGAAACTAACCTACTAAGCAGGAAAGACATACTTGAATTGATTAATTTATGACATTGAAGTTTTGAAAAAAAAATACAAACATAAACAAAATAAACACATGTGTTGAATGATTACAATTCCATATATAACAGCATAACTTATATTTAATCTCCAAATAACATTTCATTGAAACTAATGAGGATATTATTGCCCATTAGCTTTTTACAATCAAAAACACATATGTGTGATTAACCTAATTCCCTATAGATATCTTTTGTTGTTAAACTCCAAAGTTGTAACGATATAAGACCTAGAAATCTACTAAAAACAACATCACACCATGAACAACTCAGGGCCCTAGAATACCATACCTTAATAAAGAGACAACAACAGTTTCCGAGGATGGATACGAAAATAAGCATTATTTGAAAACTCCATATCTTATCAAATGTCACTTTTATTTAGAAACACTATATATGTAAATGCCATCATCTAAAAAAATTGCATTCCTTTGTTTGTCACTTATAGCCTATCCACAAAGGGTGTGGATTATTAATCAGATACCAACCCCTACCAAACAATGTTGTATATATTTTCCCATTTTTTTCGATTGCAAGTTGTTTTTAACATCATCTATTTTGGTTGGCGACAAGACAACTTTTTAGGTCATGGAAATGATTAATTAAATAACATATATTATGTCACACACCACCACCCCAGTGACCCCAAACTTTTATGAGTTTTGTCAAATATTAATTATTTTGAATATGAAAGGAAGTTTCAAATAACAACATATAAATTATTAACTTCCATTAAACCTTCTACTACACTTAGATCGCTTTCAATGATCTCTCGGTTCAACTACAACACTCTACCAATGAAGTTTTGTAGGTCAAACCCACGTCATCATGTATAAAGCTGTTTTAAATTTATATTAAATGTATAAAAAAGCATAATTTTCTTCAATTCTTCTGTTGGTTAATGTTCCGGTACACCCAATAAGTTCCATCTAGTTTAGGAGTCGAGATCATACGAAGTTTAAATACTTCTACCTCTTTTCACCTTTCGAGACGCCTTTTAAGGACAAAACGGTGACGAAGCTCAAACATTCTAAAGCGAACAATACTTCAAAAATTCGGTAGTTATTCTTAACGATGGTACCGGACGGAATCATAATATTATAAAAATAATAATAACAGCTTGAAGAGCAACAACAATAAATTAAAATTACAAATTGAACTAAAAATACCTAATTTAATTCTTGAAGTAAATTATTTTTCCGCTTAAATTGGATTTCCTAAAGAAAATATCCATGTTCTTAATTGATATAAAGCATGTTATTAGAGTGAGAATGAACAGTCTTGGAAAGAAACACTATCTAGTCCTTATCTTGTTTTGATCTGAACGCGAACTTACAGGAATTAGAAAGCTTAATAAAAACTAAAAGGCTCAAAGTTGTGAAATATATAAAATGTTGCAGTTTTAGTTGTTATGAAGAAAGTAAGTGAATTTATGCATGCATGGGACCATTTCTTTTGGAAAACAATTGTTTAGATGTTATTAATGAATAATGAATGATGCTTCTTTATGGCGTTGGTCGATCGTAAGGGTTAAGCATAACAGATAGTGGAACACATTAGAAGCTTTTAGAATATAATTTAATAAGAATATTAGGTACAGAAAGTGATGTTTCACTGAAAAAGACTTTATTTACTTTCACAATAATACCAAATCACAGATATATGCTCTCAATTATCAACAACTTTTTTTCTTTCTTTCTCTTGTTAGGTATACTCATGAAAGTGGGGTATGAGCTTTTACTCTTTTAAAAAGTTTTTCGTAAAACTATAAAATAATAATTTCAAACTAATCAAATATAAGTTATTATTATTATTTTTCATGTTTTATCAACCGAATTACTTTATTATTGCTGAGATAGAAAATTTAATATAGTTGTCAAAAAACTGATTATTGTTGAGATTTCCTTCCCTCGTTAAGTTGGAAATTTATTTTTGAATAAATTATACTATATGTTCAGTTATTTAAATTATAAAAGGTTTAATATCTCTTTGGTCTATTTTTTTTACTTAATATCCTCCCAATATTTATTAGAATGAGTCAATATATTGTCTTTAGACCAACCTTAACATTATTAGAGGATGATGAATTCACATAATTATATAAACATTTTTATTCTTCCAGAAATAAAATATATCACTTTGCTATGATATAATTTTAAAGAAAGAGATGACATTGACTTTTTTTTTTTAAAATATTAAGATTACATTGAATAAAATTATTGAACAGTTACTACAAATTCATGACAAAAAAGATATTAAGTCATTATTAAATATATGATAATTTATTAAACACATTTGCAAACTGCTGGTCCAATTATTATTTTGTTATGTCAGTTAAGTAAACTTAAATTCTTTTGTTTGTTTTGATCACAAAAGCATATTAAGGCCCAAATATTGAATGTTCTAAAGTGGGCTTATTTTAATGCAAAAAATATGGGTTATTGCCTCTTACACCTATAGATTTACTAAATACACCTAAAATAATGAGAAAGACTGAAATACCTTTTATTGTTGAACCACATCACTACTACTATAATTTTCATTGTCGTCGCAATTGATATAGTCCATACCAATCCAAGCATGCTTTTTTATGCACCTCCATCTTTTTCGTCCTGCAACACCATAAAACTTGAACTCCCCAAACTACCCATAACTAAAAATGTTTTCAATTTTTTTTGTCTTTATTGTTAGATTGAAATATATTTTGTAGTTAATCTATTAACGAATTGTGTGAATTTGGTTTCTTAACATAGATTTTTTTTTTCAATTTAATATATAAATTATTTTTAATTACTGATAAATTCTGTCAAATTTTCAATATATAAAATGTTGAGAAATCAAAGATAGATATTAAAGAAAAGAACGGCAAAATATTAGAGACCAAAAAAAGGATTAATGAGGTTCGATATTTAGTTTACATATTTAGAAGTAAGGGTATGTTTAGACAAACTTACCTTTAAAAATTTATAGAAGAGAAAAATAAAATATTTTTTATAAGTTAAATTTAGTTTATATATACCTTACCAAATAACCAAACCAAAACCAAACTATAAAATGATCCCATATTCCAAATGAAATTACTATAATAACCAAACCAAAAACAAAGATAAAACAACAACAAAGGCCATTCACAGCGAAGCGATAGCATGGAATCCCCAACAGACATGCAATTTTACATATGCATCTGCTTTAATGCGACATCCTTAACCAAGGATAAAGTTTTTCATATGCGCCGAACTGTTATTGGACTTCTAACGTTGTGTTTTCCATTCGTCCAAAGCAATTCCCCAAAATTATAATTTCCCCTCTTAGTTACACTTGTAGCCTGTACAACAATCCTGAATGTCTTCTTTTCACCAATTTTCGTGAAAGTCAAGGAATTGGGTACAACAGCTATGGTATATCCCGGTAATTGAGCTTTTGCAGAATATGTGCTTGGTGGTCCAACATTGGTGACGGTGCGAGTAACAGTTACGGCTTTTAACCCCAGATTTGGCAATGTGATTGAAGGGTAGTTCAAGTCTGTTATGGTGTGAGATCCTGAACAAATGAAGCTTTTGTTGAAATTGAGTGCCGAGATGAGTTGTTGGTCGTATCCGGAAGCACACAGAAAGTTCAAGTAATCGACAAGGCTTAGATCATAAACAAGACCAGGATCTATTGCAGGGTTTGGTTGCACATGTCCTGAACCATAGGCAAAAGGGTTCGCCAATTTTTTATCAAACGCATCCCTTATTGTTCTGTTGGTGTTATCTCTTGTGCTTGCTGCAAGGACATGTTTAAGGTAAGTTAGAAATTCCCAAAAGAAAATGATGGTACATGTGCATATTTTAGAGTGGGTTAACCAAAGTTCCTATAATAGGACAAAGTGTGTACACAGAAAGAGAATATATACCTGTTGTCATAATTGCTGACTTAATAGCAGCTGGACTCCAATCAGGGTGAAGTGTTTTGATAAGTCCAGCAATGCCAGCAACATGAGGGCAAGACATAGAAGTTCCTTGCATTACGTTGAATGGAAACCCTCTACGTGTGTCTGAAGGCAAGTTAGAGGCACTTGCAAATAGTGAATAGGAAGCAAGTATGTTCACACCAGGCGCAGTTACATCGGGCTAAAACAACATGATATTAAACAAAAACATGTCTTATCAAACAGTGAAGACAGTGTTATGTTATAAGAAGTGTACAACATACATAGTTGATACTAAATATTTCAATACTAGTGCGTGTGTGTGGGTGCACCTTGAGTATTGATGGCTGAATCTTATTGGGTCCCCTTGATGAGAATGAAGCCATAACTGGAGCTGGCTTTCTTCCCAGCAATGTTCTTGCTGAAGACATCCTTATTGTCGTATTCGAGTTTATTGTGTCGTCCCTGAAATATAAACATATATGGTTAACTTTGGTATAGCTATTATAAAAAAAAATGTTAAGGTTACTAGAAAGATATGAGAAACTATTATTAGGTAGTTCGAAATAACTACTTTCAATTCACAAAAAGGAATCAGTAACACTTCATTGTATGCATGCTATGTGAAGATTAGTATCATCTGATAAATTGTGAAAGGATATATCAATACGTGGCACTTATGAGAAAACCAGGCGTTGTTTTTTTATGGCCCGGAGGATAGTTGACAGTGGACAAAACATGAGGCTCGGCAAGAAGAGTGTTTCCATTTTGCTTTTGATTGCCCAAAATCATTCCCATAGCTCCTGCAGATAGAGCTTCATTACCCTCAGCAACTGATTTTATTTTTCCTTCTCGAATGCATGACACTATTTTTCCCTTTACTTTTCTTGGATCCAGTGTCCCAGCCTTACAAAGTCGACTGCAGGAAAAACACGCGTGAAAATAAATCAATAGCCATTGAATAAACAAGGTTTGAAGCAGCATTTGAGATGATTTGTACTACTCACGCGTCTCGATTTGTGGCATTGCCAAATTTAGCATCAGTAGAAAGGATTAGAGAAAAAGACTGGTTAGGTGGTATGTTTACAAAAAGACTGGCTCCCTGGTATTATATAATAACACTAATCAGCCATGTCATTGAAATCATAGGTTAAGAATAACAATGATAATTAATTACCGTAATTTGCTGATTGTTTCCAAAAGTTAAGGTACTGCTGAAGTCCCTATCGAGTGTGCTAGCTGCAATTGTGAACAGCCAAGGAGCCACATTGATAACGGTTCCAGGTGTTGGTCCATCGTTCCCTGCAGAAGCAACCACAAGAACATTTTTCCCAAGTGCATGGAATGCCCCAATGGAAACCTCATCTGTGAATATTTCTTCAGCACTGAGACTGGTTCGGCCTCCAACAGAGACAGAAATAATATCAACACCATCACTTATGGCTTGGTCTATAGCAGCTAACACATCAGCACCAAAACAACTAGCTGCATCAGTGAGAGACCAACACGCTTTGTAAGCTGCAACTCGAGCTCTCGGGGAGCCACCCTTTGCAGTGCCATTGCCATTGCCAAATACACTCGCACCAGGAACGAAATTGCCTCCTGCTGTTGATAGAGTATGCGTGCCATGCCCCACAAAGTCACGTGCTGTTTGTTGTGATCGAGGAAGTTGACCGTTGAATGCTTCATAAGCTTTGTTGAAGAACCTTGCTCCAATTAGCTTCCTTAATTATATAACATGTAATGAAGTTTTAATTGTATTATGGTTGAATATACCAGCAGCAATGTTCACATAATATTACAATTAACAGAACTAGAAACCTTAAACTATTGAAGAGGAAAGATTAAAAGAAAGGAAGATGACCTGTTACATGGAACTTTGTTTAAACCTCGGATTTGACAGACATTGCCACCACGCCATTTTGCAGGGACAGGACCCAAACCCTGGTCTGTAAAACTCTTGGACTCAGGCCAGACACCTATGTAAGAGGTGAAGTTAGAATAGTATTAGAAGAATATAGACATCCCACTATAGATATTGCAAATGTAAAACCAGAAACTGATTTCTGGTTTTAGATGTTAACATATACTGTTTTTTCCTTAAATCAAATTCAAAGTCTCTCTTATTGTGTATTGCAAACTAACTCACACTCAAATAGAAGTTAAAATTTTGCATGTGATTTATGTGTTGGGTTATGTTTCATATATTATGGTTATATTATGATTATAGTCATCGAAATATTATAATTTTATATCATTATATAAGATTAGTCTTACACATATAAGATATCAGATAATTTTTATCCCTCGGTAATATAGTTTTAACAGAAAATTGTCCTTGACATAAAAGTATTAAGTAGGAGTAGTATATAATAATTGATCGAATCCACACGGATGGAAATTAACATCACTATTTTTATATATAAGTTGACTAAATAAATGAATAAAAAAGTGTAATAAAATTGGTAACAATTGATTGCGCATGAAACATTTTCTTGGAATTGAGACCTTTAGATTCACAAATTCATGGAAATTCTCCTTGTAATTTACAAATGTAGAACACACCATGTGTGAACTATTGGAAAAATAAAATAGGAAAACGTTTCACATACACACTCAATAAAATATAATACTTTAAGGAATAAACGGTCCCACCTTTCTTGTTTAGATTTTTTGAGCCCAAAAAAGAATCTTGCCAACTCGAGAAGTCTGAACTTGTCGGTGAGAACGTAAACTAAATAACTTGAAAACTGGAACGCCCTTAATGGTCTATAATTAACATGCCATGACAACATAAACCAACTATACATCCTCAATAAAATAACTAAATTATATGGCAAACTGTAGGATAAATTGATATCTCTGGTTATGATCATAACATTGATGCTGTTTCAAAATATTTAAAAGATAGCCATTTGATTCTAATTATTGAGTAATGAAGTGTAAGAATTGTGCTGTGAAAGTTTAATGATATTACTGAATTGGTAGAGTAAAATAGATCATATATATGGTAATGTTACGAAGTTAATTACCTGTGTCGATGTTACCGATGATTGTATTCTCACCAAATCTCCCTCTTTGCCATGCTGAGTTGATACCATTTCTCTGCAGTCCAAGAAACTCCCACGAACGGGTTGTGTGCAGTTTATGCTCTTTGCTCAAAAACACAGATACTACGTTTGGGTTTTCTACATCAGTGGAAACATTATTTGTGTCAACTAATCTGAAAATAAATTATAGAAATAACGAAAAATGAGTTGAACAACACACTACTGATTTTCTCACTTGCAATAACTGCTGCTTCTTCCTCTTCAAGTGAAGCTGCAAAGCCATTGACGTGTTTGTTATATGAATAAATAATTGCTTCTTTGGCCTTTTCATGGCTGCGAATGATTCACACACACAACACAGTTAATTCCATAAACCAGTTTCTTCTAAACCCTGAAGTTAGTGGCTTCATCAACTTATATACCTTCCCAAGATCGAACCCAGTAAATCATAATGGGAATGTGTGGCTGTTTGAAGGTCAACAGATGAAGGGTTTGGACCATGAGAATGTGCTCCCAAGTACACAATGTAGCACTGCAAACACCAGATCACAGACTAACAATTGATGCAGAGTAACTAAAATGAAGTAACCCAGCATTTATATATCATCCAAATTCCATTGTTAATTACTACATCCTATGTATAAAATCACCACCTTATTTTCAAAGCAGAAACTGATTAAAATACTGAAATAGAGTGACGAATTAACAATTAACTGGCTTAGGCCTACCTTTTTACTGGCATGGACAGCATTCAGCAACAAAGTGAAAATAACAAAACATGAAAGAAGAAGATGAAGGTAAAAAATGGAGCCACTCATTCTTTTCATTGGCTCTGGAAAGTGCTTAGCACATGGCTTTCGTGCTCTTTCCTTATATAGTGACACAGACATAGCAAAGGCAAATTTTATATTCATTGGTTAAAGACCACTGTAGATTTCACTGAAAATTATTTTTGTTTTATTTATAGATTCTTGCTTTTGATCTTTAAATTTGACCAGTCAAAAATTTTGAACTTTTTTCTTCGTTATAACTTTTAGTTTTTATACAATATTGTTAATCAATTTGTGGAAAATATGTAAATGAGATCGAAATCACCATGTATATTGTTGATGTAAAGTCTTTGTTTTCATAAAGGCTAGGGAATTTGATAGAGATGTGACGCATATTTAAGGAGTAGTCCTTTTGTTTATGATTCCTAATAAACTTTAAATAATCTTTTCGTGGATTTCCTAACAAACCCTTTAAATTAAACTCGTTGATAGAGACGTGGCGTTTTAGCTTTGATGAACGGTAAGTTTGTACTTTTTTTGTTTGTATCCCATGAAGTTTTATGTTGTGAAGTAACTTTTGACCCTAAGTATTGTTTCTTACTAAAGTTTTCAATGCATGTTCCTTGCGTATATTTATTAATAGTTTATTTTTTTGTGTTGTAAAAGACACTCCTCTGTCGGTTAGAAAACATCAAAGACATGACATTTTCAGAATGGATAAAACTTTTTGTCACTCTGATTAGAATATAAAATTATACAGCTGGTAGATGTTAGGTAATGGTGAGTCAAAAGGAGCCATTATTTTAGGAACCAGTGAATGAGAAAAGAGGGAGATATAATACTTTTTCTTCTTTTTTTTACTTGTACTTTGTAGAAGTGATCTCTGAAGGGATATAAATAAAATAAAATATAAGAATGACCATTGAAAAGTACTATTTGAATAAGACTAAATTGACTTTGAAAACTAAGGTGAGGTGGACAAAAGTTCCCTATTGCTTCACCACAAGGAAGTGCTGGCTATTAAATTCCTAAACTCATTATAGTGAAAACATTAAACTCATATTCCAATAAATTGCCTTTCAAGTAATTCGTCTTTCTCAAATTTTTCCATTAAATTTTTTTCAGCACTCATATTCCTTCCCATGACACCTCATTTAAAATATTTAAAAAAAAAATTCAAATAAAAGTTTAAGTTTTACCTTGATTAAAAATGAAAAAGTAAAGTATTATATAAATATTATTTTTATTTTTCTCATTTGCACAATTTTTTTATTTATTTTGTGTTGACGATTACCACAACATATCAAGATGAGTTTCTTTTTCTTTAACTCATTGAATATGGATTCCAAAATCATTTTTGTCGACAAATGAATTGTATTTTTCTTAACATTTTCAATAGGCTTAAAACCCACAACACAAGATTTAGCATGAAATTGTTGACCAACATATGAAAGATGTGACAGTGTAATCTCTTCAGAGGAAGTTCTTGTGTTAAGAGACATGATCTCCTTAAAAGAAATGTTTACCTCATGACTTTTAGGTTTATAAAAGTAGAAAGATAGTACGAAATTGGAGGACAATTTCCAAACCTACAAGGACAGAAAATAATGCTGCAAAAGCCGTAAAAAGGAGAAAGTTTGTATATATAGTTTATTCATATCACAAATTTTTGTTTATATTGTTTCAATTTTTGTCACTTAATTAACTTGGGTTGTAACTCATTAATATGAAGTGTTAATCTAAAATAAAATCAAAGTTTTATATCAAGAAAGAATTATTCCACCAACGAATGCAGACACAGGAGGCAGGTATACTTGTTATACATTTATTATTGTTGCACATGTCCATTAATTAAGTATACTTATTATGAATACGCGTGAAAGACCAACCAAAGAATAGAAGTACAAAAGTAAACAAAGCAGAGAAAATCCTGTCACCCTGGATTTTTTTATCTTTGTTTCTGTCTCTTCATTCTTCAACAACCAAACTAATAATAACTCCACCTTATCTTCACACGCATATTCGATCCATCCACAATATCATGTTTTCCTTTTCCATCGTAATGCATAATAATTTAATTACCAGAAAGCATTTTATTCGAGGCCATGTGTGAATACAGATATTCATAATAAAAAGTATACCATAATGTTTATTATACCTTTGACCAGTGTTGGACCAAATGTACACATGTGAAACACACTCATTCTTCAATTATCAATTATAAGCAACACAACTCTGAGCTCCAATTTCTATTATCACCACCATATCCTCTTATTCTTGATTCAAGGACATTGTTACACTTAAAAATCATGGAATGCACGTTTGAAAGGGAAAACTCTATGCTGCTTCTGTTTCTTTGTGTCTTTCTAACGTTGTCGGGGCCCCAAGCTGCTGCTGAAGACAGTGAAGCAAATGCTTTGTTGAAGTGGAAACGCAGCTTTGACAACCATAGCCAAACTCTGTTGCCAACATGGAGAGGTAATAATCCATGCACATGGGAAGGAATTCAGTGTGACAAATCTAACTCTGTGTCCATCATAAATCTTTCTAGTTATGGACTTAAAGGTACACTCCACACTCTTAGCTTCTCCATTTTTTCTAACCTTCTCAGCCTCAATATCTACCAAAACTCCTTTCATGGAACCATTCCCCCACAGATTGGTAACATAACAAAAGTAAATGTTTTAAATTTTTCTTCAAATTCTTTCCACGGTTCCATCCCTCAAGAAATGTGGACACTGGGGAGTTTACAAAGCCTTGATCTTTCCTTGTGTCACCTAAGTGGAGAGCTTCCTAATTCCATAGCAAACTTGTCCAACCTGTCATTTCTAGATTTAGGTGGCAACAATTTTTCTAGCTCCATTCCTCCAGGGATTGGAGAGTTGCACAAGTTGCAGTATCTGGGTATGGGGGATTGTAACCTTTTTGGTTCCATTCCTCGAGAAATTGGAATGTTGACAAACCTTGAACTTGTTGATTTGTCAAGAAACTCTCTTTCTGGTACTATCCCTGCAACAATAGGTAACATGAGCAGTTTAAATCAGCTTTACCTTTCTAATAACTCCCTAATCTCTGGGAAAATCCCATCCTCTCTGTGGAACATGTCTAACTTGACCTTGCTCTTCCTTGATGCCAATAATCTTTCTGGATCAATCCCTGCTTCCATAGAAAATCTAGCCAATTTAGAGCAACTTGGACTTGATATCAATCAATTTTCCGGACCCATTCCTTCCACCATTGGAAACTTGACAAAGCTCAACATGTTGTATTTAGGCTTTAATAATCTTTCTGGAGCAATTCCTCCCTCTATAGGTAATTTGATCAATTTGGATGTCCTTAGTCTCCAAGCAAACAAACTCTCTGGACCAATTCCTGATACAGTTGGAAATTTGAAAATGCTCACCGTTTTGGAATTGTCCAGTAACAAACTCAATGGCAGCATTCCACAAGGCTTGAATGACATTGCTAACTGGCTATCCTTGTTACTAGCTGAGAATGATTTCACGGGCCATTTACCTCCTGATATTTGCTCTGCTGGTTCACTACAGTTCTTTAATGCTTTTGGCAACCGTTTCACTGGTCCAGTGCCAAGAAGCTTAAAGAATTGCTCTAGTATTGCTAGACTCAGGGTGGAAAGAAACCAATTGGAAGGTGATATAGCACAAGATTTTGGTGTATATCCAAATTTGGTGTACATTGATTTGAGTGACAATAAATTTCATGGTCACATTTCACCAAACTGGGGAAAGTGCCACAATCTTCATACCTTAAAGATATCCAACAATAATATCTCCGGGGGTATGCCAATAGAACTTGCTGAGGCAAACAAGCTAGGTGTGCTTCACCTTTCTTCTAATCACTTGAGTGGAAACCTTCCAAAGGAATTAGGGAATATGAAATCGTTATTTCAACTCAAGATTAGCAATAACCATCTTTCTGGAAACATTCCAACAGAAATTGGATTACTGCAAAATCTGGAAGATTTGGATCTTGGAGATAACGAGTTGAGGGGCCCAATACCAATAGAAGTTATGAAATTGCAGAAGTTACGGAATTTAAATTTAAGCAAAAACAATATTGATGGAAGCATTCCCTCTCAGTTTAGCCAATATTTAGTGTCTCTTGATCTTAGTGCCAATTTGTTGATTGGAACGATACCAACAAATATTGGAGAGTTGGAAAGGTTGTTCATGTTGAATCTCTCACATAATAGTCTTTCTGGCACCATTCCTTCCACTTTTAGCAGAGCATTGAGTATCTTCAATATATCAGACAATCAATTAGAAGGGCCAATTCCAAATATTCCACTTTTTCTTGATGCTCCAATTGAATCATTGAAAAATAACAAAGGCTTATGTGGTAATGTCAAGGGATTGGTTCTTTGTCCGACCAATCATAGACGAGAGAGCAACAAAGTGATCCTAGTGACAGGTCTTACTTTAGGAGCCCTAGTACTTGTTCTATGTGGGGTGGCACTTTCAATGTACATCTTTTGTCGTGTTAAAAGAAAGGGAAAAAGTCATTCTAATTCTGAAGAAGCGCCAAGGAAAGCACTCTTTTCCGTATGGAGCTACGATGGAAAAATCATGTTTGAAAATATCATTGAAGCTACAGAGAATTTTGATGACAAATATCTCATTGGAGCAGGAAGTCAAGGATATGTTTACAAAGTGGTGTTGCCTTCAGGTTTGGTTGTTGCTGTGAAGAAACTTCATTCAGCGATGGATGAGGAAATGTCAGAATTTAGTTCAAAGGCTTTTGCAAGTGAGATTAAAGCATTGACAGAAATCAAACATCGGAACATTATAAAGTTGCATGGATTTTGCTCACATTCACAGGTCTCATTTTTGGTCTATGAGTTCATGGAAGGGGGTAGCTTGGATCAGTTGCTGAACAAAGATACAGAAGCAACTTCATTTGATTGGGAAAAGAGGGTGAATGTAGTTAAAGGCGTGGCCAATGCTTTATCTTATCTGCACCATGATTGCTCACCTCCAATTGTTCATCGTGACATATCAAGTAAAAATGTTCTTTTGGATGTTGAGTACGAAGCTCATGTTTCTGACTTCGGGACTGCTAAGTTTTTGAAGCCTAGTTCAGATAGTTGGACTCAATTCGCAGGCACCTTTGGTTATGCTGCTCCAGGTTAGACCCTTTTCTCTCATATTTAGATAATGCTAGCTACTACACTTGATTGCATTTAACCCACATTGCTTTATGCTTAGCATTACTCTAAAATATCATTTTGTTTATTATCTATTTGCAGAGTTGGCCCAGACAATGGAAGTGAATGAGAAATGTGATGTTTATAGCTTTGGAGTACTTGCTTTGGAAATCATTATGGGAAAACATCCAAGAGATCTCATTTCTCAGTTTGTGTCACCACCACCTATGCCACCAATTCTTAATGATTTGCTATTGGTTGATGTTTTAGATCAACGACCTCCTCAACCCACAAAACCAATTGATAGGGACTTGATCTTAATCGTAAGGTTAGCACTTGCTTGCTTGAGTCAAAATCCACGTTCCCGACCAACCATGGAACAAGTATCCAAGGCATTTGAAACAGGAAAATCACCTTCGGCTGACCTCTTTCCTACGATCAGTTTGGGACAACTTTGCTGAATCATCGGAATACTAAAGTATTTTGTTTCCTTTTTATTCTCGTCTATCCCATCCTTCTTTTTCTCATCCATGTTGTAAACTTAGGGGTGCTATGTTCATTGTATACACGAAGTACAGAGTTTGAAAATGCCAATTGTTCAAGTAAATTAATGTTTAACACACCCAAGAACTCATATCAGGTAACAATGTAACCAAAATGAAAACAGGGGGAGACAACCCTTGCTCTATGATTAGTTTTTGGAAGCTGAATTGGGCTTAAACTCAAATGTTAATGACTTCAGAATTTATTAAAGCGATTATGATTGGGTTTATTAGCTATTTTATCTGTATTGTAATATTATCGGATCATCCATAAGTGTAATCATGTAAACTTTTTTGTTTGAAATGTTTTATCTTCAACGTGATGGAGGTATTAGAGATCCTAATTGATTAGTCATGTAGATAAAAAATCTATATAATTAAGACTCATTTAAAATTGAGTAGTCTTCATTGGGATGCTTAAAATTAAGTAGTCTTCATTGGGATGATAAGACGAAACCCAAATTCTTAGATTTTTTTTCTAGAGTGATCTTGAATACTGGATTAATGTCCAAATTTTTGACATTGTTTCACTGAGAAATTTATAAATATGCAATGTTAAGATTAGAAAGTTAATGTAGGTTTTAGATTTAACTCACAATGGTAATGCTATTCAAGCATCTCCATTTCACCAACCTTATTATTGTTCTTATTATACACAAAACACAATACATCACACAGCGGATAGAGAAAAAACCAAAAACGTAGACAATATCCCAAAAAAAAAGGAAACACAATCATACCATAACATGAGATGAGATCCTAGCTGTAGTCAAACTTGCATATGCTTATGCACGCATGCAATTATTATGATGAGTAAGAATCCCAACACAACCAACTTCATTGAAGAGGCTTTCATCTGCGCTTTACAGTAATAGGACTTCTTACTATATGTTTTCCATCTGTCCATCGCAATTCTCCAAATTCATAAGTTCTCCGCTTAGTTGCACTACTTGCCTGCACAGTAACCTTGAATGTCTTCTTTTCACCAATTTTATTGAATGTCAAGGAATTTGGCACAACGGTAATGTTATATCCAGGTAATTGGGCACTTGCAGTGTATGTGCTTGGTGTTCCTACATTTGTTAGCGTGCGAGTAATGGTTACGGCTTTTAAGCCTAGATTTGGCAACGTGATCGAAGGGTAGTTCAAATCTGTTACACTGTGAGTGCCTGAACAAATGAAAGTTCTGTTGAAGTTGAGAGAAGAAACGAGTTGTTGGTCGTATCCAGAAGCGCATAAGAAGTTCAAGTAATCAGTGAGGCCTAGATCGTAAACGAGGCCGGGATCAATGGCAAGGTCAGGTTTAACATGTCCTGAACCATAAGCAAAAGGAGTTGCCAATGTTTTAGCAAATGCATCCTGTATTGGCCTGTTTGTGTTGTCAAGTGTGGTTGCTGCAAAGGTATATATACTCAATCATGTTACAATTTGTCCAACTTGGTAAAAAAACAAAACTAAAGAAATTATGAAATTAGAGATTCACACCTGTGGTCATGATTGCTGATTTTATAGCAGCAGGACTCCAACTAGGATAACGTGTTTTGAGAAGTCCAGCGATGCCAGCAACATGAGGGCAAGACATAGATGTTCCTTGCAATACGTTGAATTTAAACCCACGACGATTGTCTGTTGGCAAGGTTGATGCACTTGCAAATTCTGAGTAGGCAGCAAGTATGTTCACACCAGGTGCAGTCACATCAGGCTGAAACCAAAATGAAACAAGAGTTTAATGAAAAAACACAAACACACACAATTATATACTAATTAACTGATGTGGATGTATTGCACCTTGAGTATAGATGGCTGAATGTTATTGGGTCCTCTAGATGAGAATGAAGCCATAACTGGAGCTGGCTTTCTTCCAAATAACGTCCTTGCTGGGGTCATTCTTATGGTAGTAACTGATTTTATAGTGTCCCTGAAAAAATTGCATGCGTGCATGTATAAAAAATGGAGCAACTGTTTCGTAGCACGTCGTTGAAAAGTGTTAAATAATTTTGAAGTGCATGAAGGATATATAATTACGTTGCAGTTAAGTAAAAATCAGGTTGTCCCCCTGCATGGTCCCCATTTGTGCCTACAGTAGACAGAACATGAGGCTCGCCAAAAGTCGTTTTCCCATTTCGCTTTTGATTGCGCAAAATCATTCCCTGTGCGCCTGAAGAAAGAGCTTCATTACCCTCAGCAACTGATTTTATTTTTCCTCCTCGAACACAACGCACTATTTTGCCCTTTACTTTTTCAGGATCAAGTGTTCCACGCTTACAAAGTTCACTGCACCAATATATACATTCATGTCAACAATAAGAAGAATGTAAGAAACATTGATATTCTAAGCAAGTTAAGTCTCTGATGTGTTGTACTTACGCATCTCGAAATGTTGCATTAGGAAGTTTAGCATCGGTGGAGAGGATTAAAGAAAAGGCCTGATTCGGTGGCAAGTTTACAAAAAGACTCGATCCCTGCAAATATGTAATACAAACTTAACAATTATATACAACACTAAGCTATCGTAGAGATTTTAATTAGAGAGGATGGTACCTCGATTACTTCATTGTCGTTAATGATTAAATTACTGCTGAAATGTCTGTCTAAGGTGCTAGCAGCAATGGTGAAGACCCAAGGAGCCACATTCACCACAGAACCAGGAGTTGGTCCATCGTTCCCTGCAGAAGCAACTAAAAGTACGTTTCTTGAAATAGCATGAAAGGCGCCAATGGAGACTTCGTCGGTGAATATCCCTTCGGGGGTTGCCACGTAACTGCCACCAGCTGAAAGATTGATGACATCCACGCCGTCGTCGATGGCTTGGTCGATAGCAGCCAACACGTCGGCGCCGTAACAACCGGCTGGGTCCGTCAGAGACCAGCACACTTTGTACGCCGCAACTCGTGCTCTCGGGGACCCACCCTTTACGGTGCCATTACCCACCGCAAATACGCTTGCGCCTCCGACGAAATTGCCTCCAGCGGTTGATAGAGTGTGGGTTCCATGCCCCATGAAGTCACGCGCTGTTTGCATCGAGGGAACAAGTTCGCCATTGTAAACCTCGAAAGCTTTGTTGAAGAATCTTGCTCCTATCAGCTTTCTGTTCATGGTGCACAAATAAATAGGAACGAGTATATCGTAAACAATATCTAAAATAAAAACAGATAATAAATTGTTAATAAAAATATCTATGAAGAGGAACCTGTTGCATAGATTTTTCTTGGTGCTTGGAAGTTTGGTAATTTGACAGACATTACCCCCACGCCATTTGGAGGGAACGGGACCATATCCTTCATCACCGAAGCTCTCTGACTCTGGCCAAACACCTATCCGATGCAAATTCACGATTAAAGAAAGCACTTCATTATTCCCATGCACATAATTAATAAATAATTAAGCTTACCAGTGTCGATGTTTGCAATTATTGTATTTTCACCAAAGCTTCCCTCTTGCCATGCAGAGTTCTTACCACTTCTGTGTAGTCCAAGAAACTCCCATGAGCGGGTAGTGTGCAGTTTATGTTTTTTGCTCAAGAACACAGACACCACGTTAGGGTTCTCTGCCTCATTCCAAACACTGTGTCACAAACTATAATTTCATCAAAACAAAATGAAAAAGAATGAATGGAAGCTATTGCATGCTCACTGCCAATATCTGCTGCTTCTTCCTCTTCCAGCAGTGCTGCAAACCCATTTATGTGTTTGTTGTATGAGTAAATAATCGCTTCTTTCGCTTTCTCTTCACTGTCAAACCATCAAATTACCTATATTATATATTGTTCATTGCTGACAAAAAAAAAAAAAAATTATTATCTTTGATGTATTCATCCTACTTATTATCTGTTGATTTCTTTATATGGCAACCGTTATATGATTGTTTGTTTGTGTTCTATGCATTCTTTAGTCAATTCTAATAAATATGTTTGATTACATTTTGACACTTCAATTTTTCTCTTATACTCAATTTACAGTTACATAAATTATTATTTTCTATAGTATTTTATTAATATTTATTTAAACAGAATCAATTATTTAAAGTAGTCAATCTTCAAAAAGATTTGTTCCAATGACTTTTGCTGTGTAGTTATATTATACTGGTGAAATAACCATTGATTTTATAAATAATTAATATTCATATATAGCTATTTTAATATTTTTTCGATTAATGTACCTATATATATATATATATATATATATATATATATATATTTTTTATTTTTTTTTTTATGTTTTTTCTAACATCTCTTTTATTCCTAAACTTATACGATTAAGTAAAAGTTGTACCCCAAACATGTGGGTTATCGACGTAGGATATTAAATACATCTGAGTAATGGAAATAGACAGTTTCATTTGTTTATTAATGAGACAAGGGCAGTACAGTATTATGCTATCCAATCAAAATATATACATATCTACGGTCTTTTGTTACCCATTTTTATTTAAAATTTCTCTGTCAATATATAAATAAATTTATTAACAAGAAAAATATTAAAATTAAAAATATTATATTTTTATTTTATAAATTTATAGTTTCTATTTAGATTTATGAAATTCAAATTATTTTTAGAGACATTAATTTTATTCAAACTTATACTCTATGGATAGAAAGACACCCAACAGATAAAAAAGAAATTAATCAGAAGGAATAACTACTGAATAAACACAATATGAGACTTCAATTGTAACAATATATAATTGGATCTTTGAAAATAGAATGTATAATAGGACAAAAATTAATGAAAACAAAATTACACAACAAACACCAGTTTAATACCTTCCGAGGATTGAAGCTAGTAAACTGTAATGAGAATAAGTAGCAATTTGTAGGTCAACAGAAGTAGGGTTGGAAGCATGAGAGTGTGTTCCCAAGTATACGATGTAACACTGCAAACAAAATCAAACATTTGTGAAATATAACCAATGATCAATGATGGAAACTCAACAATATCATAACCAAATCATCATCATCATCATAATTTTGTGCTACAATTTTAGTGTCAGATGAATGAGCAATAAGCAAAAGCAGTTTACTTGCCTTTTTGCTGCCATAAACAGCTTCAAGCAAGAAAGTGAAAACAAGAAACGAAGAAACTATAAGACGGAGAAGAAAAATGGAGTAGCCCATTCTCAAGCGATCTTTGGGAAATGTTTGCGATGAATATCAGATAGGAAATGCATATTTATAACACATCTTTGTTCTAAGGAAAAGGTAAAAAGGAAAAGAAAAGAAAGAATGGAAAATGTGATTATCCAAGTAGAAGAAAAAAAAAATGAAAAGTTGATTGATAATATATTCTATATTTAAAAATAAACTTGTAAAATAAATATTGAAATTAATTCATTGTAAAAATAGTTTTAAAAATATAAATAAAAATAAATCTTGTTTCAAAATTTAACAAATAAAAATATATTTTATTTATTATTTTTAGCATTTCTATTTTAATTATTTATTTAAAAAATAAAAATTATTAAAATATATATACTATATAATGATTATATAGTTTATTCATAAAGAATCAATAATATACTTTCCTACAAATGTATACAAATGTTGGAGAGAAAGTTTATTCCATCTTGTTTTATGCCTTTCTTCTATAATATTTTAGGGTTGATATTCATTTCCTTCTGTATAAGCAAATGCAATCTAAACCGCCTTCCTTTTTTTGTCTTTGGGAATTGTGTTTGTCATAGCTTTTGCTTTTCACTAATCTTTGTACAACTTTTGTAGCTTATTTATTTTCTTATAGGTTGCCTTATAAGGACTAATTACTACGTTTCCAATTATAGTTATAAAATTTAAATCTTGTGAAATATTCTGTTAAAATATGTTAATATAGCATACATTGCGGTTAACTTTAACACCGTGTGTTTTGAATAAGATTTGAATTATACAAATAAATTTACTTTTCATCTTATAAAAGTGTAAAAGAAAAAATTGTCAAAGTGCAAGTCTTACAAAGATTTTATATTAAAAAATTATAAGAAAATCTAAAAAAATAATGACAATATAAAGTCTAAAAAAGTTTTAAAAAGAATAATATGGTATAACTTTTAAGGTAACTTTAATTCCAACATATCGATCTTTCATTTTTAACTATATAATCTCTTTTATAAGTAACCATTTGATGTAAATCCAATGGCTAAGATCACTATACTGAAGTGAATGTTGGAGTGATATATAGATTCTAAGTCATGTATTCTAAAAGACAAAAAATCATTGTAATAAATGATTGTTTTCATCTCTGAAACTGTTAGAGGTAGTGATTTTTAATAAATTTGTTGAATTGTAAAATTAGAATTTGGATTTTAGTTACTTACATGTACAATTTATTGTGATTATAGTTTTTAACTGCAGGGTTATTTCTGGAGTTTTATTCTTCCTTAAAAGAACTAGTCTTCATTACACAAAAAACACTTTAATAGCTGATGTGCCTAAAGTCCGTTATTAAATATTTGATTTTAACAATAAAAGTAATAAACCTTTTTAACTGAAAATATTCATTTAAATAATTTATACAATATTTTCAATTTAATATGTTAGAAGAAAAATACATTTATTTTTTACAAGAGATACATGTATTACAAGGCAAGTAAAATTGCTCTCTTATTTTAAAATATATAATTTAAACTATTTAACATAAAATGGTTAAAAAAATCATTAAGATGAAATATTTTGTCTTCAACGAAATGGAGGTGTTAGAGATCCTAATTAATTCGTTATATATATAGCTAAAAAAAAATATATAAGATTGATTTAAAATTGGATTACTCTTCATTATGATGAGATAAACCCAAATTCTGAGATTACTTCTTCAAGAGTGATCTAGAATACTGAATTAATGTCTAAATTCTTGACATTTCAGGGAGAAATTTCTAAATACACAATGTTAAGATTAGAAAGTTAATACAGGCTTTAGATTTCAAGCATCTCCATTTGACCCACATTTGAGAAAAAAGTTGGCATGTGTTGCGGACTTGCCAGCACCTCCATTATTAATGTTCTTATTATACATAAAACACACATACATCACACAATAGAGAAAAAACCAAAAACGTAGACATTATCCCAGAAAAACAAAACAACACAACCGTTCCCATAACATGAGATGAGAACCTAGCCGGAGTCAAACGTACATCTGATTATCCATTGGGAAATTTCATCTGCGTTTTACAGTGATAGGACTTCTTACTATATGTTTTCCATCTGTCCATCGCAATTCTCCAAATTCATAAGTTCTCCTCTTAGTTGCACTACTTGCCTTCACAGTCACCTTAAATGTCTTCTTTTCACCAACTTTACTGAAAGTCAAGGAATTTGGCACAACGGTAATGTTATATCCAGGTAATTGGGCACTTGCAGTGTATGTGCTTGGTGTTCCAACATTTGTTAGCGTGCGAGTAATGGTTACGGCTTTTAAGCCTAGATTTGGCAACGTGATCGAAGGGTAGTTCAAATCTGTTACACTGTGAGTGCCTGAACAAATGAAAGTTCTGTTGAAGTTGAGAGAAGAAACGAGTTGTTGGTCGTATCCAGAAGCGCATAAGAAGTTCAAGTAATCAGTGAGGCCTAGATCGTAAACGAGGCCAGGATCAATGGCAAGGTCAGGTTGAACATGTCCTGAGCCATAAGCAAAGGGAGTTGCCAGTGTTTTAGCAAACGCATCCTGTATTGGCCTGTTTGTGTTGTCAAGTGTGGTTGCTGCAAAGGTATATATACTCAATCATGTTACAATTTGTACAACTTGGTAAAAAACAAAACTAAAGAAATTATGAAATTAGAGATTCACACCTGTGGTCATGATTGCTGATTTTATAGCAGCAGGACTCCAACTAGGATAACGTGTTCTGAGAAGTCCAGCGATGCCAGCAACATGAGGGCAAGACATAGATGTTCCTTGCAATACGTTAAATTTAAACCCACGACGATTGTCTGTTAGCAAGGTTGATGCACTTGCGAATTCTGAGTAGGCAGCAAGTATGTTCACACCAGGTGCAGTCACATCAGGCTGTAAGAAAAAGTTATCAAAAAATCATTTTCTTTATAACAACTGAATCAAATATATACTAATTAACTAATGTGGATGGGCTGCACCTTGAGTATCGATGGTTGAATCTTATTGGGTCCTCTAGATGAGAATGAAGCCATAACTGGAGCTGGCTTTCTTCCAAACAACGTCCTTGCTGGGGACATTCTTATGGTAGCACCTGATTTTATAGGGTCCCTGCAAAAAATGGAGCTATTGTTTTGTAGCACGTCGTTTGAAAACTGCTAAAGAATTTTGAAGTGCATGAAGGATATGTAGTTACGTTGCAGTTAAGAAAAAATCAGACTGTCCCCCTGCATGGTCCTTGTTTGTGCCCACAGTGGACAGAACATGAGGCTCGCCAAAAGTTGTTTTACCATTTTGCTTTTGATTGCCCAAAATCATTCCCTGTGCGCCTGAAGAAAGAGCTTCATTACCCTCAGCAACTGATTTTATCTTTCCATCTCGAATACAACGCACTATTTTGCCCTTTACTTTTGCAGGATCAAGTGTTCCACGCCTACATAGTTCACTGCACCAATATATATACATACATGTCAACGAGAAACATTGATATTCTAATAAAAAAAGGTTGTTTGAAGCAAATTAAGCTTGTGAGATTTTGCACTTACGCGTCTCGAAATGTTGCATTCGCAAGTTTAGCATCGGTGGAAAGGATCAGAGAAAAGGCCTTGTTCGGTGGCAAGTTTACAAAAAGACTCGCTCCCTGCAAGTTTATAATACAAACTTTATAAATTATATACCACACTAAACCAACGTTATGATGTCAGAAATTAAAAATAAAAAGAAATAAAAGAAGCAAAATTAATGAAAACTGAAAACGAATGCAAAAAGTGAATTTTCAATTGGTTGTACTTTAAAATTTCAAAAAAGACAAATCAGATCCAAAAGTTCAACCGAGTTATTCTAAATTCATGATCCATCCAAGGGATTTGGATTCTTTGTCGAGTTTTTTTCTATTCCTCTATTGTCTCTTCACAATATATTGATTATCACTAATTATGACGTTTTAAAATATATTAAAAAAATATTTAAAATATTAATACAGTGTATTTTTAATGTTTAGCAAAAGACAATAAAATAAAAAAACAGTAGAAAATTTGGACTCCAATCCAAATTAATTTTGGTCAAGTTCAACTCAAGTTAGTCTAGGTCTACTCTGGTCAACTTTCTATCCAAGGTAACTAAGGTTAACCCTTAATCCAGATTGAAATTACATTTATGGGTTAATAAATTCAGTAATGAGACAAAATTCATTTTAACCCTGATCTATTTTATAAAAGATATTTGGAAACGAAACTATTTGAGACCCCTCATTTTTATTTTCAATATATCTCTGCTAGATTTCCAAATAGAACGACTCATGGTTCGGGTTATCTTGGACAACCCATGTGAAGTTCTTGTTGTACTGATGGTAACTTCAACCAATCATATTTCACCTCAAGGAAAATGAAAAGGTATATTTATAGTTTCACATTAAAACTATATATGCAATTTTTTCTACATTATTGATTCTATATTTTAGTTTTATCCATAGTTTCACACATGTTTTAATCGCATGTAGAATTCAAAAGAGATAATTGAGAATTAAATAATGAAAACATATTTAATTAGAACCAATCAACTGGATATAAATTGCACTCATTCAGCATTAAGTAAATTAAAAAATACTACTTCTAAAATAGTAAAATAAAATCACGACTTTTACAATTTTTTAAAATAATAAATCATATTTTTAAACACAATTCAGTATAAAAATTTAAAATTTATCCTTTCTTATAAATTTATATGTTTTCACTCTACAGCAACACCAATTGTACGTGTACATGCATCCATCACGGTCTTACATACACTCCAATCCTGTGTATACCAATCACATCAGGACTTCAATGTCAATTCGCCATTTGATTATATGGATATTAAAATAAGAAAAATGATATTTTTATCTTTTTTTCTTATTTTTAATTTATTATTTTAATTATTTTTTAATTATTTATTTTAATATTTTTAGTAATGTAATATGATAATTGAAAAGTGATTAGAATTATAGATTAAAAATGAATTAAAATATAATTATCTTTAAAATAAATTATGGAATAGAAAATGAAAAACCAAAAAATCGCATATTCATTAAATGTGTACGTTAAACTCTTTTCCTAAAAAATGTTCTATTTAATTGTCGTTTTGCCTTTGCCTTTCGAAATAATCATCATTTGGTTTGCTTTGTCAACCACTAACCAAGTTGTATTTTTAGTGTCTGAACAGTTTTTTAAAAGAACTTTAAAGATATTAAATAAATTAACTTATTCATCACTACTTACTTTATAAACAAGTATGTTGACGTATTTTTCAACACTATTCAGTTTAATTTAACAAAATTATGATATTAATATTCTAGTTTCCGTTTTGAAAATTGGTATAAGATCAGTAACAAAATTTATAGCGATGGATAAAATATTAAACGACAACAATTGTCGGTGACCATAGTTATGTAAATTTTGCCGTGCATATATTATTGAAAACTCTCGTGGATTCTTTAGACTTATGAAGTGGCCACGTGATGAAGAAAGTGTTTCCACATGTGGAGCCCATTAATTTTGTTCTTTCCTTTTCTTTTCCTACATCTCAAACAAAAGAAAATTACACTTTTACTTTAAAAATCTTACTTTCACAAAATTTGTGATGTTATTATATTTATCACTTTCTTGATACATTTTTTTTCATGTCTATTACATTCTTAAATCTATGTTAAAGTGTTGACCTTGACCATACAAAATTATGTTTTATTTATTTCTTATATGTATATATGCATGGGTAGGTTAGAATAAGAAAATAGACGTAGATGTTTTAACTAGAGACAATGGTACCTCGATTTGCTGATTGTTGTTAATGGTTAAATTGCTACTGAAATCTCTGTCTATGGTGCTAGCGGCGATGGTGAAGACCCAAGGAGCCACATTCACCGCAGAGCCAGGTGTTGGTCCATTATTTCCAGCAGAGGCAACTACCACTATGTTTCTAGAAATGGCATGGAAGGCCCCGATGGAAACTTCGTCGGTGAATATTCCTTCGGGGGTCACAACGTAACTGCCACCAACTGAAAGATTGATGACATCCACGCCGTCGTCGATGGCTTGGTCGATAGCAGCCAACACGTCGGCACCGTAACAACCGGCTGGGTCCGTCAGAGACCAACACACTTTGTACGCCGCCACTCGTGCTCTCGGGGACCCACCCTTTGCGGTGCCGTTACCCACCGCAAATACGCTTGCGCCTCCCACAAAATTGCCCCCAGCGGTTGATAGAGTGTGAGTGCCGTGTCCCATGAAGTCACGCGCTGTTTGCAGCGAGGGAACAAGTTCGCCATTGTAAGCCTCGAAAGCTTTGTTGAAGAATCTTGCTCCTATCAACTTTCTGTTCATACGCACGACTATATTATTAACAATATTTAAAAAAACAGATAATAAATGGTTTTGAATATGATATCTATGTATATAAATTGAATAATGTAAGAAACTCTGGACAAAGTAAAAAGGTAGATGAAAAAGAAAAGGAGAAAGAGAAAGGTGGTGGACTTGTAAAGTACTTTAGGGCATAGGAGAAGGGACACGAAATCGAACATTAAAAAATAAATCAATGATGGATTATGTCTTCCAAGGATATAAACAATTTGTAAAAGATCCCACGACATTAATTTCTTATTTCTTCTCCAATAATTGTCATTTCCTTTTGAAGTGAGTCCTTACTATTTCAGAATTTGTAAATTAAATATTGAAGAAAAAGAAAGGGTAAAAGAGAAGAACCTGTTGCATAGATTTGTCTGAGAGCGTGGAAGTTTGTTAATCTGACAAACATTACCCCCACGCCATTTGGAGGGAACAGGACCATATCCTTTATCACTGAAGCTCTCTGACTCTGGCCAAACACCTATCCAATGCTAAATTCACGATTAAAGAAAGCACTTCATTATTCCCATGCACATAATTAATAAATAATTAAGCTTACCAGTGTCGATGTTTGCGATTATTGTATTTTCACCAAAGCTTCCCTTTTGCCATGCAGAGTTCTTCCCATTTCTGTGTAGTCCAAGAAATTCCCATGAGCGGGTAGTATGCAGTTCATGTTTTTTGCTCAAGAACACAGACAACACGTTAGGGTTTTCTGCCTCATTCCAAAAACTGTGTCACAAACTATAATTTCAAACAAAACAAAATGAAAAAGAATGAATGGAAGCTATTGCATGCTCACTGCCAATATCTGCTGCTTCTTCCTCTTCCAGCAGTGCTGCAAACCCATTTATGTGTCTGTTGTATGAGTAAATAATCGCTTCTTTCGCTTTCTCCTCACTGTCAAACAATTAACTACACGTTAATTTCTTTATCTCACACTTAAGAACCTATTATGTTTGTTAGTTGTGTACTATGCATTCTAATCAAGTAAGTTTAATTTCAACACAGTATATATACCTACTTATTTTAGATGCTTGAACTGTAAAAGGCTATGTGAGAAGGACACACTAAGTGAAAATATAATCAATTATTTCAAGCGGTCAATCTCCAAAAAGATTCTTTCCAATGATTTTTGTCGCGTAGTTATATTACTAGGGTAAATATTCATTAACTTTATCAATCATTATTACTAATTTAATGGTTTTTCGATTATTCATATCATCATTGGTACCGATATATATTTAATGGGATTTTTTCTTTCTTTCTAACATTGTCTTTTTATTCTTAAAGATAATAATATCAGTAAATAATAAAAGTTTTACCCCCAAACATGTGGGTAGTGGATTTATACAGTTTAATTAGTTTATTAATGGGACAAGGAGTTACTCATTCTTATTTAAATTTTCTTTGTGAATAAATAAAGTTATTAACAAGAAAACATTAATAATTAAAATAATTATTATTTAGAGCTATGAAATTAAAATTATTTTTAGAGACATTAATTTTATTTAAACTTATATATATATATATATATATATATATATATATATATATATATATATATATATATATATATAGAGCGACACGTAACATGATAAAAAAGAAATTAGTCAGAACAAATAACTACTGAATAAACAGAATATGAGACTTTAATTATAACAATATATGATTGGGTCCTTGAAAAATGCATATATAATAGGACAATAATTGATGAAAACAAAATTACACGAGAAGCCATGATTTGATATATACCTTCGGAGGGTTGAAGCTAGTAAATGATAATGAGAATACGTAGCAGTTTGTAGGTCAAGAGAAGTAGGGTTGGAAGCATGAGAGTGTGTTCCCAAGTATACGATGTAACACTGCAAACAAAATCAAACATTTGTGAAATATAACACCAATGATGATGATGGGAAACTCAGCAACATCACAAACAAAATCATCATCATAATTTTGTGCTACTATTTTAGTATCAGATGAATGAGTAATAAGCAAAAGCAGTTTGCTTGCCTTTTTGGTGCCATGAACAGCTTCGAGGAAGAAAGTGAAAAGAAGAAAGAAGGAAAGTATAAGGCGGAGGAGAAAAATGGAGGTGCCCATGTTTTTGAAAGGATCTATTTGCTTGTGATGCCTACCAGCTATGAAGTGCATATTTATAGGACATCTTTGTTCTCTACCCTTAAATTTTCTTTTTGGTCTTTGGGAAATGTGCATGACATGGCTTTTGCTTTTAACACGTAATAAGGAGACAACTAAACTTTTTCTTTTCTTCATCCATCTCTGTAAAACCTTTTTTCTTTTTTTTTTCTCATCTATTTTATTTACAAGAATATATTAGATTATAAAAGTACGAATAAATTTCAGTTTTAGTTTATTAGGATAGAATTAAATGTAAATTTTTTATTTTAATATGATATAAGAATTATAAAATTAGAATTATTATTATTTATTGTTGATATTTATTATGAGCATGTGTTTATTTTTATGTTTTAGATGAGAACACGTTAAATACGTTCGCATTCATCGGAGATAAGATTAAATTACAATATATTAAAAAAATTAAATTTTATCTTAATAAATCAATATTTTAAAATGAAATTAAATTTAAATTCATAATTTTAATAAATATTAATTACTACATATTTTTCATTGTAATTGGATGTCAAATTTAAAAATTTATAAAATATCCAATTAAAAATCACATTAATATGCATAAAGTGCACTTAAATTTAATATCATTTGTAGGTGTACTGTACCTAGCCAAGCCCAATCAAGTAAATAAGTACACACGTTAAAACCACATACCATCCAGCATCCGGACACAACCAGCACTAGCCATCTAGACAGGTAGCCGGCCAAAACCGACTACT
>Ga0214544_1004219_pt1 | contig 29006 bp, 12 predicted proteins | sample CNSS3metaG_FD_160074 | JGI IMG/M metagenome (GOLD analysis project Ga0214544, IMG submission 160074) | Root nodule microbial communities from cowpea collected in UCLA plant growth center, Los Angeles, California, USA - CNSS3 | ecosystem: Host-associated > Plants > Roots > Nodule | place: USA...
TGCTTCATCTTCTATGCTTTCCATTTTTAATGTTTCTTCTTTCATTTTGGTTCTTTAAGTGTTGTTAATGTTGTGTGAGTTTAAGCTTGAATCCAACTCTCTTCTTCCTTTCATGAGCTTGAGAAATAAACCTTCACATCTAGATAGCTTGCTATCTTAATGTCCAGTGGGAATTTTCAAAAAGCTTTCTTAAATAACTTCACCATATTCATAACTCTAAAAGGAAACAAGATAATCCTTCATCATCTGGTAAGGATTCAAGGTAAGGTTGCATCCTGACACTCTAAGGAGTTAGTTAGTTTCACTTAGAGCGGACTGACTCTTATGGTGAGAGTAGTAGGAGGCCTGAAATTCATTAAGGGCTAACCTTTTGGTGAGGGAAATTGATTCATTGTAATACTTGTAACACATAGCCCAGGGGTGAGCAGAGGTATCCACCACAAGTGCAAGCATCCGTTGAATCCAACTAGATTGTATGTATCCGGATGAGTCGAGTCGAGTCCTTAGTGTATTGGTTTGAGAGTCATAGCATGTTGAGTGTTTTATATATGGTTGACTGTGAAAGTGTATCAGATTACTTGATGAAATTATTTTGGGCTCTAGCTTACCCTACTTTTATTGTTGTGTGTTTTGTTGTGTGGTACTCTCTTTTGCGATGATCATTAACTTGTTGGTGTAAGCAGATGCGAGGAACACCCGTGGGCAACAGGGAGGTGATGGTTCCGTTGCATAGTCCGCGTGGGCTGGACTTTAATTTCTTTATGGGTTTTTCTTTAGGGCTATGACCCATGTACTTGTTCGTCCTTGGATTTATATACTTTTTGTTAAACTCTTTATCCAGTTTTCTTTTGGGCATCATGGTGTGCCTTGGGTTGTGAGGAGTTGAGTTTTAAACTCCAGGACTGCGCTAGTATATTATCTTTATGTGACGCTTCCTTTAATTTTGCATATTAAATTAAATGGGGTGTTACACCACATGCACGTGAATAAAGAAAGCATAAGGGGTAAATAGTCTTTTATCAAATAATCCTCTTAATCTGCTCATAATATATAAGATTGTAAAAGTGTAACATCCCGCAAATACTAGTTTTCATTCGCTCTTAAATCAAGCCAAACGAATGCGTTTATCACCTCCTATTTCATCTTACCATTTTCTTTAAAACAGTAAATTATCTCAAACGAACACAACATTAATGTTTAAAGATGACCTTACTTTGTTGGCAAACCCAATTCCACTATTTCTTAGGCATCTAGTTCTATCACATTTCTAATTTTTGTCATAAGAACGAGGAAACCAAAAATCACTTCATTATATGCCAAACTACTCATTTTTTTTTCTTCTGTGTTTGGATTCGAAAGACTTAAAATTTCTATATTGATACATTTTCTACACACGATTCTTAATTTGTTTACGTCTAATAGAAGGAAGCGCTTTGAAGATGTTTTCCTTTTTACCTATATTAAATTTTGTTGGGTTATTTGGAAAAAGAAAAATTATAATCGTTTTCAAGAAAAGAAAATTATTTAATGACTAAATTATACGACTTTTATTTTTTTTTTCATGTGTAATAGAAGAAGTGTCTTTTAAGAAAAAAAAATCTAATGACCAAATTTTGATAATCTCAATGAGGTTTTGTTCAATAAATATTTATATGAGTTTAATAATTATTTTAATAGTTTTATTCATTTCAAAAATTCTCAGAACGTCTGTATTTTTTTTTTCTCCTTTTTCCCAACACTTTTTCTGACAGTGGAAAAGAATTAGATATAATATAATATAAGAAGCATATGGGTGCTTCGAACACATATACATAGAATAAAGATTTCAACCATCAGCTTGTAAAACAAAGGTGGTTAATGTCAGACCTTAGGCTCGTGACTAAGTGGACAGCTAGGACAGCTAGCATAACTTGCACAATTCAGTTGTCCAGAACTTTAGAGATAGGATTTTACGTGCAAGTTAGTCTTGACTATTGTTACGAAATTGATAAGCATTTCAAATCGTTCAAGTCATAAAATGAAAAGTGCAAACATTGTTTATACAAATACTTGTAAATATTTGTGTACCACTTTGACAACTCTTGCAATTCACAATTCAATTAGACAACAAATTTCATAAAATAAAAATAAAATAAAACTTTTTTTGTATTTTTATTAAATAAATGGTGTGCAACAATATATGATAAAAATATCATTGGATTTAGGTTTCATAATCCAATTCAAAGAAAAAAAATCAACAATATTATTTTAATTCCTACCCTAACCTTCACAACTTATGTAACAAGTCTTAATGTCTTAAGAACACGTATAAACTTGAATAATAAAAACTCTAATGTTTTAGCAATTTTTATTATATGTTTGCATTAAGATCAAAATTCTGATGTTAAAAATAATCAACGATGTACTCAATGTCTAGATGCACAATCAATTAATTATCTATTTTAGCCTACGTTCTAATATCGAGTCCAATGATTAGATATTCACAAATATACAATCAATAATTATCATGTAGTTAAAACAATAATAGAACACAAGAGTGGTGGAAAAGAATTATATTGAATAGTGAAATTCAGTAAGCGTTAAGAATACATTACACCTAACCTATGGATGAGGGAGTTAGCTACTCCATAACATTCTAAGTACTAGAACAAGAATAATGATGAATATCCCCCAGGAGAGTTTTATTCCAAAAATTCCTAAAAGGTTGTTCATTTTGATCTTTGTCAAGTCCCTTGTTTATAGATTTTTCGAATTGGACTAGGCCTATAGCTTTGTACTTGATTTTGTATTGGAGTAATTAACTATTTCAGTATCTCTTCTTGCTAATAACTTTGATAATCAAATTTTGTTGATATTCTTCTTAATTTCTTAGATATTTTCACTTATCTACAAAATATTAAATATGTAAACTAAATACTTATCTTTTCCAATTTTCTTAAATAAAACCTAAAATATCTAAAAAAATAATATTAAAATAACAATAAAAGATAAAAGCAAACACAAAATAAAACATGACCATGTCAATTATCGGCCAGAACCATAATTGGTGTTTAGGGTTCAATCTTATCTACCCCTTCCTATTTGGGAATCATAATTGGTGTTCAAGTTGGACAAGTCAATTGGTTGAAGAGAACCATAACATATATCTGAAAGCGAAACATATATGGATGATCTCCATATATGGATGATCTCCTAATACTTCTAATAAATGAAATCACCAAATCTAGAAGTGCTATCTCCATTTAAGAGAGAATTAACAATACACACTTCTTCCATGTTCGGTTGACATATAGTTATTTTAAATCGTGACTCAATTTGAGATGACTTTCTTAAATAAATTGTTGTCTATAATGAAATTAAAAATATAATATTTGTTGTTTTTACTTTGAATTGAATCATGAAACTTAATCTTAATAAATTTTTATTATATATTTTCTTAAACCAAATTAATTCTTTTTTATTGTATGAATTTTATTACTTTCTTAACTTTAGACTTATTTCTCATTGATCAAAATATTTTCGTGTTTGAAAATGTTTAACCTTCATTAATAAATAAACATAATTTTTCTTAAACTACATTAGTCTTTTAGATAATGATAATTGAACTTTCTTCTTTATTATTTTACGATCCGGTATATTTATCAATCTCATAACAAAATTTAATGGAGAAAAACATATATCTTCTTCTTCCGTATATAGTAATTCCTATAAAATATAGTATTACATTGAAAAGTTAAAATCACTATTACATTTACAAATTCCCAATAAATGTTTGTCTCATTATCCTTTAATCTTTTCCATCATAAAGTTCTCTGCACTTTTCTTTGAATTCGCATTTCATCCAAAAGATAAAAAAGTTCAATCTATGTTTGGTAAACAACAAGAGTCTCATTCTTTGGCTTGCAGCCACATTTCTACTAAGCTGTTCAGTTTCCATGAAGATAAAACTGGCCGCCATTGTAGTGTGGTCTCCACCTGAAAGTATAAACCACAAAAACTAATTAGGTTCTGAAAAATACCTAACATCGTTTCACTAATGTGTTAACTTAAGCAAAAAGAGACAACAAATTTACCTCTGTTTCACTAGAAAGACCAAGCTTCTTCTCACGGGATGCTTGGTAACAGTTACACTGCCATCCCTGTAATGATTTCAAGATTCATCAGTGGAAGTTATGAGTTATACTATACCAGTTTGTGCCAATGAAACAGTTCTTTCCAATGAAACTATGACAGATAAGCCATTATTTCAAGCATGGTATGCTATGCTCATTCAAGCACTATAAACCAGCCAAAAAAAAAACTCAAAAGGAAATAGGAATATAAAACTCACTTGATCCATGAAATCTTATATTTTTGGTCTTTCTTCTCAGGTGCACGCAATAGGTTTTGCTGAATCTGAACTTGAAGGAATAGAAAGAGAAATGAAGAGATTTTGGTGCTGCATAAGATAATGTAATTGAAGAAATCCCGTGGATGGAATGCAATTGTGTGGCACAGCAAAATGTGAGACGTAGGAAAAATTAAAAGATAAATTTAGGTCTGTTCAAGAATTGGCTTACTTAAAAACATCAATTTAAGATTCTTGAAAAATTGAACAAAAATACAAAATTAATGTTTGTTTCTCTTCAAATAGACCTAAAACACAAATTTTTTTTTTTTCAGACTAACAAACTTAAAATAGTATCTTTTATTTATAAAAGATTGACTGGCGAACTTTTTAAATTTGTTCCCTTATATGCAGATTTAAAAGTGTATTCTTGCACCAGTGATCCCTAAATTTATAAAAAAATTATATATATATATATATATATATATATATATATATATGATTACTTTAACATGTGAAGATAATCCCTATTTACATATATTTTAGAAAAAAATTGTGAAATAGTACTTAATATATGTATCGCTAAAAGGATGCACACGAAATGCTTTTTAATTTGAATAACTAAATAAAGCACAACAATATAAAAAAAGAGGTTGTGGATCTAATGAATCAAATATATAGAATACCTTTGGTATACTTCCTTGATTTGATTTTAAGATCAATATCATTATTCTCTTTGAAAACTTTATGTCTTCGTCTTCCATGTCTTCTTTTTTTTCATATTGTCCATTTCTCTAAGCCTAAATATTCAGAGACAACTGAATATATTTCTTTGTCATTGATTAAGATACGATAACTTTGATGAGAAACTCTATGAATCTCCCTTTTATATAAATGAAAAAAGAGAGCATATGAGTTGTTCATCGAACAAGGATTAATATTAATGTGTTTTAGTAATTTTCATTTTAAAAGGATATAAAATAGGGTATTGCTAACCAGTGTTCTTAGAGTATTGGTTAAAAATAATTAATATGCATTGGATCCTATAAAAGTATATAATTAAGTGTGATATTAAATAAAATTGGACCTAATAACCATTAATACAATTTTACTTTATTTAAAAGACAAAAATATTCATAAGTGTTGTATATTTTATTTAATATTCACCAACAAAAATTTTAAAAATAATTAAATAATAAAATAATTATATTTTAATATTTTAATGTTGCTAAAAATTAAATATAATTAAATATAAAATAATTTAAATTAATAGAAAAATCAACAAAAAAGATAGTGTTAAACATCTAAAAAGTTTATAAAAATAAAAATTTAGTATAAATATATATTTTTATTGTCTAAAAATTTAAAAAAGGATATCTTTATTTTTATAAAATCTGTTATATGCATTTATATTATTTTCATTAATATACTTAATTTTTCTAAATTTCAATATAAAAATATGAAACCAATACATATTGATTATTCTTTAACTAGTGTCTTAGGATATTGGTTAGCATTATCCTAATAAGAAAGTAATTAATATATACATTTAATTATTAAATAATGTCATTAATGTCATTAATGTAATATGTTACATTGTATTATTTGTTTACTATCATTAAATATTTTACACGTAAATAATAAATATAACATAAATAACCATAATTTATTTATTCATTTATTTGTGTAAAATATTAATATATGCATTGATTGAATTAATGTATTACATAATAAGTGCCCTGAAACCTTACCTATCATATCTCCAAAATTTCTTTCTTTCTTTCATGCTACGCGCAGATGCAGAAACTTCTTGTTCATAACTTAAATTTAACATACAGTATTATTTACCGTCGCAGTAACTATGATCATAAAAGGATTTAAAATAAGAAAATAATCAATATATACATTTAAATATTAAATAATGTAAATTAACGTAATATATTACATTGTTATGTTATTTATGTTCTATCATTAAATATTTTACACAAAATAATAAATATAACATAAATAACCATCACTTATTTATTCTTTTATTTGTGTAAAATATTAATATATGCATTGATTAAATTAATGTATTATATAATAAATACTGTAAAAAATTATATATTATATATATATATATATATATATATATATATATATATATATATATATACACTAGCGTAAACACAGGTGCTATCGCATCTGTGTGTATGCATTTTTTAAATATGCGTGATATTATATTAGTAGGTGATAATATTGTAATGTTATTAAAAATATATACAAAATTATATTTTTTAAAAATATTAAAAATAAAGTGAAATATATCAGAACAAATGAAAGAATAACCATTGATAAATAAAGAAGAAGAGAAGAAGCAAAGATAGCCAATTTTATAAAAAAAGCTTAATTACTCGGATCATACCCAGTTTGGTTTCAAAATTTCAAAATGGTACCCACTTTTAAGTTTGTCTCATTTTAGTACCCAAATTCGTAATGTGCATCAATGTAGTACCCTCCGTTAAGTTTTTGCAAACCCCGTTAAGTACCTTGTCACGTGTCAGCATCTGGTTTTTATAATTTTGTTTAATTTTTTTTTTTATTTTTTTTGTAAAAAATTGTCATGTGTGAAATCCTTATTGTGACATGTGGCATTGTGAGTGACATGTGCCAAGGTACCACCACGTGGCAAGGTGCCTTCCAAGTGTCATTGTCTTGATTTCAATTTATTCCCCACATGTGTCTATTTGTTTCAATTTAATACCCATATATGTTTCAATTTAGTCCCTGCTCTATTTGTTTGAATTTTGTTTAAATATATTTTTTTAAATAGAGAAATATTGTATCTCTTTAAAGACAAAATTTATTATTTATATAAATGTTATATTGATATTTGTTACTAAAAATGACTTATAAAATTAAGTATTGAAATTTATATTAAAATTAATGGTAAAAGTCATGAATAACATATTTATGTTTTGTTACATTGATATTTGTTATACTCATGAATAACAAAGTTTTGGTAAATTTGTTATTCATGACTTTTACTATTAACTTTAATATAAATTTTAATACTTAATTTTATAAGTCATTTTTAATAACAAATATAAATATAACATTTATATAAATAATAAATTTGGTCCTAAGGGAGACACAATATTTCTCTATTTTGTAAAAAAATATTCGGACAAAATTGAAACAAATCGAGCGGGTACTAAATTGAAACAAATAAACATATATGGGTACTAAATTGAAACAAATAGACATATATGGGAACTAAGTTGAAATCAAGACAATGACACTTGGCAAATACCTTGCCACTTGGAGATACCTTGCCATGTGTCACTGACAATGCCACGTGTCACATTTGACACGTGGCATTTTTTTTAAAATTCAAAAAAAAAATTAAAAAATTAAAAAAAATTAAAAGAAATTAAAAAAATTAAAAAAACCAGAGGCTGACACGTGGCAAGATACTTAACGGCGTTTGCGAAAACTTAACGAAGGGTACTACATTAATGCATATTACGAATTTGGGTACTAAATTGAGACAAACTTAAAAGTGGGTATCATTTTGAAATTTTAGAACTAAACTGGGTATAATCCGAATAATTAAGCCTATAAAAAACTTGTAAAAATAAAGGTCAATTTAAAAAGATTTAAAAAATTATTATATTTAAAGGGTAAATTTGGTATTTTGAAATATAGACACGAAAAGGGAAATCCCCTTTATATATTGTTATATATATATATATATATATATATATATATATATATATATATCCAATATATCTCTTCTTCTTTTTTAATTCTTCTACGCGCATATGCAGAAACTTCTTGTTCATAAATTTTATTTAATATGCAACATTATTTATTGTGACAATAACTATGATCATAAAAGAAAACATACAGTTAATTTTGACATAATAGATATATAGTTCAATATATATAGACACACACAAAATAGAAAAGAAGAAATATTGTATGAATGTTATGATCCATTCATATAATAGATATTTTATTTAGTATAATTAGTCGTAACGTACCCATATTCGTCCCAATATGTCTAAATGGTACCCGCTTTTAACTTTGTGTCTACTTAGTACCCAAATTAGTTAATTTGCATCAATGTGGTCCATCCCGTTAGGTTTTCAGAAACGCCGTTAACAGAGCACTAATGTGGCATTATAGAACGAATATGTTTTAATGAAATAATTGTATAGTGGCAATTTATGGTTAACGTGTCATGTCCTATTTGAATTTATTGTCCCCATTTGAAAGCCCTAATTTCCCATTCCCATCTTCATCTTCTTCTTCATCTTTTGGCCAGGAAACTCATTTGTTGCGGGGGTAAGGTGGTTGTTGAAGTGGGAAATGTCTCGTGGTTTTAGTCATCTGTGGTCCTCTTGTTTGTGTGGGTCACATAACCACAGCGTTTCTTCTCTTGCTATTGTATCTAGGTCACTAGGTGGAACACCACATTGCCATTGTGGCGAGATTGTAGTGTTAAGAGTTGTAAGAACAGTGGAGAATGGTGGGAAATAATTTTGGGGGTGCCCTCACTACAAGGTTTGATATGTGATTTTTGTTTTCGTTTGGGCTGAATTTTATTGTTCAAAATCATGTTTTGTTTGATTTTTGTTAACAACGGACAAAGCCAAAAAATACGTAATCTGGAGAAAGAGTTGATTGATTCTGAGAAGTGGCAGATGTACTTATTTAGGATAATTGGTTGTTGGATGTTTAATTATCATTCTCCTTCTGTGTGTATTGATAAAAAAATAGATGAAGGGTTCATTGGTTCTTTTTTTTGTAAAATCTGTGAAAGCTTAAGTGTATGAAGGATTGAATATGGTTTGTATTTGGGTATGTATTTATGTGTTCAATGAAGTTGTAATGAATGGATATTAAATGAATTAGAAGTTGAAATTTTTGCTCATGAAAAGTGCACTAGTACATTTAAGAGTTTTTACCTCGCAGTATATGTCTCAGATCCTGCGCACCCGCTACATATAAACATGCGGTGGCATTTTTGTAATTAAAGTCACATTTTATGCCTCGGTTCTTTTATAATCAAGGCAATAGGGACCTTATGCTTCGGTCCTCCTGCCAACCGAGGCATATAAGAAGCAATATGCCTTGGTTTCAAATTAACCGAGGCAGTATCGCATTGTAGGGTTAACAAAAACCCCAAATCTTTTCATTGCAGCAGCAACACTCGCGATTTTCTTCTTCTCCGAGCAACCCGCACACAGCTTCCACTCTTCCACTACGTGCAGCCGTTCGTTTCGACTTCACCGCCGCTACACCGCCACGACACCGTCGAGGAGGTTGTTTCGGGGCCGCCGTTGCATCTTCTTCTTCTTCGAGCAACCATCACCACTCTTCAAGTGCGTCGTTCGTTTCACTTGCACCACCGCTGCACTTCCACTTCACCGTCGACGAGATTGTTCCGGCGCCGCTGCATCTTCGTCTTCTCTGAGCATGAAGTTCGTCGTCACCGGATCTGGTGTTTTATGGGCTACTTTACAAGAATCAGCTACTGGTTGGGTCTTTTAATTGCTTTTATTTATTGATGGAAGTAAATGAAATTGCCATTGCTATGGTTTGTGATATTGATTGATGTTGATAATTTGAGGTCAGATCTAAGAATGAATGTTTATGCCATTTTGTCATTGTTTATGCCATTCCATGTTCTGGGCTTATGTTTGTGTTAAAAATTATGCTATTGGCAGTGATTGAATCACACAGATCCATTTTTTCTTTTAATTCCAGCAATAGAATTATTGTTTTACCTCCATCAAAATCCATGGTATTTTCTCTAAGTTTAATCTTACAATGCTTCACAACTGTTTCTTTTTTTCTCAGTGTGATTGAAGAACCCACAGGTAACGAGGAAAGTGAAGACCCAAGTTTTTTTTTATTTCTGGTACACAATTAGGCCTCGGTTGGTGGAAACCGAGGCAGTAACTATGCAATATGCCTTGGGTTGATAACTGAGGCATAAAGAAGTGTCTTTTTACCTCGGCAGTATATGTTTCGGGTGCGAACCCGAAGCCAAAAGTTAAAAATAATCGCTGTTGTTTTCCTTTCCTGCACTAGTGGTGTGTTCAATGTGTGGTATGAATTTAAAATTTAATCTTGTGTAATTAATTGGATGCACAGACATAACACTTGGTGGCATTCATTTCACATTCATAAAGTCTGAACTAAACATGGATGAAAATGCATTCATTAGATACGAAGTGAATATTAAGTGTTGAGTACATAAGCTGGGCATATCAAAATAATTTGTCTTCCAAAATAAGCCCAATATAAAGCAAGTAGTCAATTACAAATTACACTTTAAAACACAAAATGGAAGTCCAAATTCTTCATGAAAAAGCATTCAGTTGGTGGATCATGGCTTCCAAGTTGGGCCCCTTTTATATGTCAATTTTGGTCTACCATTTGTACGTGCAGGTGGTCTTGGTGGTTCTTAACTTTATTGTGTAGCACCTGGTTCAACTTGTTGTGTGTGTTGTACATAAGAGACAACAATTTGCGTTGTTGGATTGGTTGTTGTACTTGGTTGCTGAATTGGTTGTTGTGGTCCACTTGATGCATGTGATCCAAGAGGAGCTTCTGTTGGGGGCTGAATTGGTGTATCAGTTGTTGCCTCAGTTGGGGTGTGAATTGGTGCTTGTGTTTCAGGACCCTCAGTTGCTGCCGCAGCTGGGGTGTGAATTGGTGCTTGTGTACTAGGACCATCTGTTGGTGCTTGAGTTTGTTGACTGCTATCAGTTGGTGCCTGGGTTTAATGAGTTTGTGTTGGTGGCTGAGTTTCTGGATTAATTGGTGGCTGAGTTGTGACTCCTTTGGGGCTTGTGGATAACCATTTCTTCTATGACCTATTTGTCTACATATCCTGCACCTCTTTCTAGTCCCACCATGTCTTAGTTGTGTAGAATCTTTGCGCAACTCCCAACTGTCAAGTCTTCTCTTCTTTTTAGGTCTCTCTGGCAATATCCTCTTGGTGGTGGCAATACATCAATATTTGAATTCATCTCCCAAACATTAGGTCTGTTGACTAGATATATCAGTGGAATATATGTTTCTTCATACGTTGATGTCAAAAACCATTAAGGTATATGTTATTCTACATTAATATTGAGGAACCTCATAATAGTGAGAGAGTGGCAGCATGGAAGCTTCCATACTTTTGGGCATTGAAAATATCCCAAAGTGTCCATAACTATCTCTATCATCTCTAGAATAATCATTGTACTCAACATTGTTCAAACTTTCAGATGGCCAATCAGTGTCAGATAAATCCCTATCAGCTGCATGAGTATTATGACCACTAACTCCACCAAAATCAACTGAACTATGACCATCACTATCCCAAGAGTCATCTTCATCTTCATAATTATGGATACTAACATCAAGTAGGTCATATTCAATAAAACTATCACCTGTGGATTCACTACAACTACTTACATCATCCTTGTCTACATCACCTTCATGCGCATTTTCAACTTCTACACCCCCATCAACCTCACCTCGATGTTCCTCATTTTGACTTTGTACAACTTCATGAACCTGACCTCCATCATCCACATTTTCAACTTCTACACCACCATGAACCTCACATCCATCAACCTCATTTTCAACTTGTACACCCCCATCAAGCTCACCTCCATGTTCCTCAATTTCATTTTGTACAGCCTCATGAACCTCACCTCCATCATCCTCATTTTGAACTTGTACGCCCTCATCAACCTCACCTCCATGTTCCTCATTTTCGCTTTGTACACCCTTACTCACATCACCTTCAACATCACCCTGAACATCACCCTCTTCCACATCATGATGATATTCTAACATATTCCTTACCTCAGCTTCATCCACTTTGTGAACCACATACAAGTGCACTTGACCACTAAGTGTCGCAATATTCACCATATGACATGTCCCCTCAGTCATCAAACAACAACTGTAATATACCCTCCAAAATAGATCCTCCACCTACTGCATATCACATCTCCTTCACATTGGCATAACCCATCTCCTTTAGAATACCCAAAATCTCGGAATAGCTCCATCTGTCTAGGTCACATGCCAAAATACTCAACTGCCAACATATTACAGTGACCCATTACTCTTAAACCTCCCATCATGATGAAAGACGACTTCGAAATGGGAGTCGTCCATACCAACAAACAATAATATATCTATATTACCCTGTGAAATATCAATTTTCCCAAACAAAAAACCACATATTACATTTCATACCACTATGACACCAACAAAAGCATCAAAATAGACAAAAGCATAACTAACGAGGGACCACTTTTCATAAACACAATCACACTTTATGGACCACCACCATCAACGAAATCATAAAAAAATTATAACAGCATCGCATAACACCATTAAATTAAACCACACACACCATTCAACCACTAACCCTAAACCCCACCATCCCAAAACCAAATCATGCAATAAACGACAAAAAAAAATAATTGGTTTGCACACCTGCAATCCGAAATAGCAGCCAATTTGATGTCAATTGCAACTTCAATTTTGTCCACAATGCACGAAATCTCCCAAATTTAGAAAACCCCAACTCTAGAAAACCCCTCTTCTATTGCAAAAATCTTTCCAATTTTATGCCTTTTTTCTTTTCAATTTTGTCTTACGCTACACTGTTCCACATCACACACCACTCTCGTGCCACGTCATAAATTTTTTTCTCACTTACTAGGTCCACACAGTTATATGTTACCTTATTTAACAAAGTCAATGAAAAGGGACCATATTGATGCAAATTAACTAATTTGGGTACTAAGTAGACGCAAAGTTAAAAACGGGTACCATTTAGATACATTGGAACGAAATTAGGTACGTTGCGACTAATTATACCTTTATTTATCTTAGTTTTTAGTGGGAGGAGTTAAACCCATAATCTTTTACACCCTTTCAAATATCTCGAATGTTAGTAGAAGATATGAATCCACATCTTCTCCTGTACTTCCAGCAGTGGAACTTAGTTATAGTGTAGGAGGCCATGGCCCCACCTAGATTTTTAATTTTTTTTAAAAATTATATATGTAATATATTATATTAATATAAATTAAATTAGGTAAAATTTTATTTCTTTTATAAAATACTAGCATAAACACAAAAGTGTTGTGCCTATGTATAAGTATTTTCTAAATATATATAATATTATATTAGCAGGTGATGATATTATAATATCACTAGGTTAATATACAAAATAAATTTATATTTATTAAAAACAAAATGAAATAAATGGAGAAAATAAAAGAAAATAACTGGTAATGAATACAAAAGAAGAAGAAATAGTTGCTAGAATAGTTTTATTGAAAACATGTAAAAATAACCCTTAGTCTTTAAAAATAAATAATTAATTATATTGTAAATGGTAAATTAGAAATAAGTAATTGTGGACACAAAAGAGAAAATCCTCTTTATATATAGTTATAGATAACATTTAATGTTAATAAATAATAAAACATAAAATTGAATATAATAAAAAATAAACAAATCTATTAAGATATTTTTATATTCTTTTTCATTATCTTTGAGTTTCTCACATATTTTTACTCTCATATATTTTCTTTTTTTTTTATGAAGAAAAATATTAACTTAGACACTAACTCATTCTTTCTATTCTTGTTTCTCATATGTTCTATTCCATTATAGAAGATAAAAGAGATAACTCTCTATTTGTCTTACTTAATAGTAAAATATTAGTTTAATAAATGGTATTTTTCATTTCATGAGTTTTTTGTAGATTTATTTTTTAATGAATATATATAGAAGAAATTATGTCCTATATGTTTTTTCATTACCTTCTTACGTGTGGCATGATTTCATAAATTTTTCTTTTAATAATTAAGTCCCCCAATTTCTTATTAGATTTTGATATAAAAATTTAAACTAAAAAAAAGGTATAAAGATAAAGAATAAAAGAATAGATTCAATTATTAACAATGATAAGAAGGAATATATAGTGAACATGAAAACAAAATAGATTCTAATTTTTAGATATTTTGAATTCTTCACCTATTTTGAAGGATGATACTAAAAATCCAATTATTGAATTAGATAGATCGTTCGTTTGTTAAGATTCGAATAATATAGGTGTAGGTGAGGAGTTTCATATTACCTCTTTGAAACATATCTATATTTTGAATATATTATTTTGGCCCCTCCAAAACTTATATGTTCAAGATCTGCTACTGCACACTTCATCTCATTTTTTACCACTAGACCAATCTTACACTTTTATCAAGGAGAGTTATGACCCTTGGTGTCATGATATTATTCCATGTATTCATCATTATACCCCGCCCAAATTACATACGATACATATACCTCACGTGTACATCGTCCAAGAGTTTGCATCGCATCATCTTAATCAAGGTGGTTGAAATCAAGATTATAGTTAAGATCGTGAATGATTCATATACTTGTTAATTGTAGGATCGTAACACGGATATTAGATTTTACTTATACAAACATAATATATATCACAAAACACACATTTATAAAAATAACTAATTCCTCATCAATACTTAATCAAAGTTAAATTTACAAAATTCATCACACTTTCTCAATACTTCATTAAACTTAATGTTCATCTAATATAAATCATTCAAATTAAAAGAAAAACCAAAAGGATCTTCATTAAATCTATCTCCTTCAAGAAAGACATTAATATGAACATTCTCTTCCTCTAGAAGTGGGATAGCAAGAACATCTTCTTCACCACCACCTTGTGTTTGACCTTATGTTGGAGTTTTCTACTCGGTCGGTGAGTGCAAAGTAATGAATACTTTATCAATAAAACAATTATTAGTTTGTAGTGAGAGTAGAAACTAATCTAATTTTAACCTTTAGAATTTAAATAGTAAAGTACATGAATAGGAAAAGAAGAAATAAAATTATAGAGGCAAAATAAGGGTTTCATGGGTATTCAAAATTTGTAACAGAATAAAAAATTATATTAATTTTTATCTGGGTGGTGTTGTAGCTTTGTATTAATTTTAATTGGAAATAAATTTTAACAATAATTTTATTAATTTTTTATTGGATGAAATGTTGCAACAACACACGTAATAATGAATTTTTTTTAATTACATTAAAGTTTAGTTAGGTTTAGGTTTAATTTAAACTGAATTCATTTATTCAAGGTGAAGAGGCAATGGAACATAAAATTTAAAAACGAAGGTAGATTTATACAATTTTACGACGATCTTACAGATTTTACTAATTACGATTATACGTGGAATCTAGCTCGTAAATGCTATATAAAATCATAGAATCTTACAACTTTACAATTTAAATATCAATTTTAACTACCTTAATCTTAATGATATTCTATATTTACACACATGTTCATAATTGATACAACATTACACCATCAAAACTCAGAAAGTGTAATATTTTCTTAACCATTAGATCTTATCAGACATAATTACTTTGTTTGTCTTCCGGTCCAAAAACTTATGTTATAAATCAAGCTTATGGGTTGTATACAAAAGTGATAATATAAATAATATTTAATATATATATATATATATATATATATATATATATATATATAAATAAAAGAAGTGAACATGTTTCCTTTTATTAATAAAAACTAATATATTAATGGTAATTGGGTTGTCCCAACCCATATACAATAAGATTAATAACATTAAAAAAATATATAATAAGACACCATTTAGAATCGGTGTCTAAATTTGTCACTAATTAATTAGATATCAATTTAGACAAATAAATTCAGAGACCAATTATCAAATCAATTATACTTTTTTATTCATTATAGATAGTTTATAGAAATCAATAATCTTTAGTTTATAAATTGGTATATAAATGAATCATTACTAACCATTTTTATATCAGTAGGTACTCCTGCTTGTGCAAAGTTTCTAGACTATGTAGTTAAAATAAGAATAAAACACAAGAGATGATAGAAAAGAATTATTAAGAATACATTACATCCAACCCATGTGAATGAGGGAGTTAGTTACTCCTAGACACCACTACAAGAAATTTGCAAATTACTTAAGGGTTGGTTAGAGATTCCTCTTTATTTTACCGATTCATATATCCGTCATTAATTATCTAGAATTAATTTGGGAGTATGAAATTTTAATGTTTTTTGTCCGCTAATTTATCGATTGATCATATCTGTCTGTAATAGCTTAAAATTTCATATTCCTCACATCATTCCCAAACACAAACTCGTCCCCTTTTCAGTTTCATAAACAATGTTTTCCTTATCTTAAACCCCTCCCCTTTGGTGAGCCTACCATGCACTGTTGTCACGTTCGCATTTGTTATCGTGGCTTGAAGGCATCATTTTATTCGTATTTGTTGTCGGTTGTCAAGGAAGAGGTAATGGTCGTTGAAGGGTGTTCGCGTTTGTCAAAGAGCGAAGGCTCGAACAAGGGTGAATTTGTTTTCAAAAAAGGGTGATCAACTTCAAATGTATGATAATGAAATTGAATGCCTCTAGCATTCAGAATATGCTTTTACCTTCATATGTATTTCGATCAAGTTCTTTCTGTTCAAGAGTGTGTTTTGATCTTTGTCACACCCTCTATTTATGGATTTTTTTGCAACATGCAACTCGCTTGGTGAACTAGCTTGTTGGGCGAGTAAAGCATGATTTGTTGGGCGAGTAGTTTCGCTGCGCGAGTAAAGCATGATTCATTGGGTGGATTGCTCGAAGTTAATTGAACCTACAATATCCTGGATATATATCTTTTTTTAATTTTCTGAAACTCAATATCCTTGAAATATTTTTCAAATATTCTGACTTGTAATTGAAGTAACCAAATTTGTAGATAACTAATGTTATTGATAATATTTGAATATTCAATATTTCATTGATTTTGTTGATAATTTTTCTAAATATCAAAGATTTCAACTTATTTGCAAAATATAACCAAAAAATTTATCTTTTACACTTTTATTAAAAAATCTGAAATATCCAAAAATACAAAAATGAAATAACAATAAAATATAAAAATAAATAAAAATAAAAATACGATAATACCAATTATCAGTTTACTAATAGTCGCATAAATAAAAGCACTACAAGAAATTGTTTAATACTATCCTAAATTCAAAGTCTCAAGCTAAAAAGTTTACAAGTTTTTTTCATTTTATGTTATTAAATTTTGTTTGTTACACAATATATTTATATTTTTGGTTTTACTTAATATAAGAGTCAAATTCATACTTGGATTTGTAGTAAACTCCCTCTCGAATTTGAGTTTTTTCAACATTCATACATTCTCCTTGAGTGAAAATATTTCTCTCTTGCGAGTACTTTACTAATAACCTTTACTTGTACCACCATTTTTACTACACCGAGATACTAAGAAAACTTCATAACCTAATATCCTTCACCCACATAATCTCATTAAGACAATAAATTTATAAATTTATAAGCTATTTTTCTGTTTAACATTTCATTTTTGTAACATCTATATCATTTAATGAAGGCTTGGTCTTATACGGCATCAGAAAAAAGGGGACACCAAGTTGGAGACTAGTGTGTCGAAAGCCTCCCATGATGGCTAAAATTTTCACTTTCATATTGTTTCTCTATTTCATTCACATCTACAGATTTAAACGAACTAATTTATAAATTTTAATATACACTACTGCAGTAAAGACCTTTTGCCCCGATTATTTTCCTCATTTTGTCTTGGGTCTGGAACCAAAGCATATTGGGGTGAGACCAAAAGGCACCCCTTTTGGCCTCGGTTGTTACCTGAAGTCATAGAGTTCCATTTCTGACTCGGGTCAAAATAGAATCGAAGCCAATCATTCTCGCCGGCGAAATGCAGCAGCCACCACCATCTTCTTCCACGCATCTACACCATGCCTCGAGCAACCCTAATTTTCATCATCTCTTTCCATCACCATGGTAGCCGCCACCCTTGTCAGAAGCAAACATTCCGGCCAGCACAGTTTCGTCTTCTTCTCCGCAACGTAGCCAACATCGTGAGCCACCACCTGCAGCCAACAGAAACTCAGATCCACAACTTGCGCGAAACGTGAACGCACATCCAGATGCAGACCACGATCATCACGCCACCGTGAACGACGCACCAGATGCAGAGAGCAACGCCACCGCGAACGAAGGCAACGAACCACCATTGTTGTAGAATCACCACCACTGCAACAACGCAATGCCACCACCACCTTCGAACAGATCGGAGCAGCAGCGAATCCGCACCACCAGAGCCACCATTGCTGCATCTGGAACGTCGATGACATCACCACCGCGCCTGGAACAACCATGCCGGAGGGAGAAGAGAAAGAGTATTGTTGCAGAGAGGGGCGTGGGGAAGAAGAAGAGAAAGGGGGCTCGCGAATTTGGTGCCCTAATTACACCATATGGCCTCGGTTATTAATTGAGCTAAGGCATATAGCCCTATTTGGCATCGATTGAGACCCACCCGAGGCCAAAGAGGTAACGACTAGTGGGTTTTTGGCTTCGGGTCTGTGTAACCGAAGCATATGAGCCTCCTTTGACACCGGTTTTTGGCGAACTGAAGTATATGAGCCTCTTTTGTTTTGGGTTAAGCTGAACTGAGACATAAAAGTTGTCTGAAATTGCAAAAATGTCACCGCGTCATTATATACTTCGGTTCCTAGACAACCGAGACATATAAGACGAGGTAAAAATGAATTTCTACACTACTGATATATTAAAAGTTAACGTCCTAGACTATGAAAGATATATTTCATGAAAATCAATTTTGTACGAACTTTTTGAAATCGACGAATGTAAAGATATATTTAGTCCATATATATTATTACTGATAAAGAAGAAAAATACTATCTAATTGAGTAACCTAATTATTTTTGGATTTCTCTTTCCAAAATAGCACTTGAATCCATAATCAATTTTAAAGGTGAATTTTAGCTTCCTTCGCACTATTTTAGGGTTAGTCATGGAAGTCAACACAATCTTGAAAAGTTAAAATGCATGTATATTTACAAATGATGAATAAATGTTTTTCTTATTCTCCTTTAATCCTCTCCATCATACAGGTCTCTGCAATTTGCTTTGAATTCGCATTTCACGTAAAACAGTGCTCCAATTCATGTAAAACATACAGAAAAGTTGATTCTGTAATCTTCTTTAAACAAAAATCTGTGTTGTGAGCCTCCAACGATTCAATAGTGCTTAATGATTTTATATTCCCTCTTTTTCGCACTCTCTATAAATTTCCATCTGAAGTTGGAGCTCCAGATATTTGCGAGATAAGTTAGAGAAAAGGGAAAATGCACCGCTGACAACTTTGGCAGCAAAATTATTCCCATTTCTCAATAATCTCTCAAATCATGATCCTGTCATTTATAAAAAAAAAAAAAAAAAAGCTTAACAAAATGTTTTTAATTTGAATAACTAAATAAAAGAAAAGAATGAAAAATGGTGGATCTAATTAATCAAATGCTTATATATACACTACCTTTGGTATACTTCCTTGATTTGATTTTGCGATAATCTCATCACTCTTTCTAAACTTTATGTATGTGTCTTCCTCCTCTTTATCATTCTGCATGCTGCTCCCCATTTCCCTAAATACTAAATATTCAGAGACAGCGAAAATATTACTTTTGTGAATGCTTAAACTTCGACAATTTGAATAAGAAAAATCTGTGAATCTCCCCCTTTATATAGATTAAAAAAATGGAGGTGAGTATTTTAAGGAAAGAGATTAATATTAATTTTTATTAGTAATTTCCGTTTCAAAAAGACTTAAAATAAGTAAATGAAGGCGTTTGATTAATAAATAATGTCATTAATGTAATAAATGAAAGGATACGTTATATTATTTAAGTAATATCATTAAATATGTTACACGAAATTAAAATATAAATTAATGTAACATAAACAACCTTAATTTATTTATTTGTTTATTTGGGTAAAATATTAATATATGCATTTATTTAGTTTATTATCTATAACAATAAAGGAGATTTTTCTTTTGTGTCCACATTTTATAATACCCGTTTTACCCTTAGTTATTTTAAAAATTAATTATCTATAATCTATCTATAATTAATAACAATAAAGGGGATTCTTCTTTTTGTGTCCACATTTCATAATACCTGTTTTATCCTTAGTTATTTTAGAAATTAATTATTTTATAAATAATTTACTCTTAATCATTTTTCTACACATCTCTTTTGTCTTAAATCATTATTTAAATTTTCTTTTTACATATCTTATTTTTTTTAATTTTATATTTAACAACTATTTAAAAAATTATATATTTATTATTGATCTTAAATTTTTTGAAAACTAAAAAATGCGAATACACAGGCGCTGTCAGCGCCTATGTGTTCGCTAGTATAATTAATAGCGGTCATGTTTGTTCCTCTTTTCTCTCTACAACCCTCTTATTCTCTCTCTTCACGCATTTTAGACACACTATTTATCTATATCTTTTATCTTAAAATTTAGTGACACAAAATATTAAAAAATCTTTGATTAATGATTAATTTTAATAACAAAAAATAATTAATTACTATAGTGACAAATTTAGATACTAATTTATAAATTAAAAATTATTCATAACTAAAATAATTTCAAAATATTATAATTTGTATGTAAATTGGTAATTGAAATAGTTTCTATTATGAAATAGTATCTAAATTGGTCACTAATATTAGTTACAGATTTTGGCTACCAAAAGAATTGGTTCGTAAATTAATCTTGAATTAGAATTTTTTTTTTTAAATTGGTCTCTAAACATATATTTTTAATCATAAAATTGGTATTTTTAATAGTTCTTTTTGTAATGTACTAAGTTTGAAACTCGTGTGTGAACATTGGTTGATATTTGTTTTTGTGTTTATTAAAATATATTTAAAAGTTAAAAAAGGAAATAATAAATATTTTTATATTTGTAATTAAGTTTTGCATAGAATCAACGTTAAACATAATTTATATGTTTAGAAAATTATCTATTTTCATTTATATTATTTATAAATATATATATATATATATATATATATATATATTATTTATCAGAATAAAGAAAAATATCTTATTGAGTAATCTAGTTATTATTGACTTCATCATACCAAAATTGGTCTTGAATCAGTAAGCAATTTTCAAGATCAATTTTAGCTTCTTCTCTTTTATTGTCAAATCTTAAATGTGTATTATATTTAGTGAGCTTCTGGAACATTGAGGGGGAGATCCTCCAAGCTATTTCTATTCTAGTTTTGTAAATTTTGCTTAATTGCTTTTAACTTTTGTTAAAAAAAAAAAAACATAAACCAACAAATGCTTTATTCAAGACATCTTGTAAGATATTCTCACAATATTACTTAGAGAGGATCACATCTTTTTTAAATTAAAAAGATGAGCTTTGAGGATGAAATTGTTGTTTATGTGTCAACATGAGGAAAAGTTACAAAAGTGATAAACGATCAAACTTAAATAAACTATATCCAGAAAAGCTTCTATCAGAACACATTATTAACGAAATAAATATAAAAATATTTATATAAAAAATTGTAAGAGGAAAACTTTGTATTCTATTCGGTTAAAAGCAAACATTGAGTGTCATCTATGTTAATTCATCAGATCAAATTAATATTACATTCAAAACTGAAATCACACTTTCACACTTTTTCTTCTTCTTAATAACATGACAATTACTACCAAATGTAGTATTACATTGAAAAGTTAAAATCAGACATATAGTTACAGATAATCAATAAATGTTTCTCTTATTCTCCTTTAATCCTTTCCATCATACACATCTCTCTCTGCAGTTTTGTTTTTGGTTTGAATTGGGATTTCACCCGACGGATGAAGAATTGATAATTAAGCAAATGTCTGGAAAAGTATCTCTGAAATATTCTCTGCTTTCTTGTTCTTCATCTTTGAGAATGGAGCTCCAGATATTGGTGAAATGGCATAAACAATGCGGAAAACTTGTATACATGAGACAATTAGGTCAAGTCTCATATAAATACCTCCACCAACTCATTATTGTGATTCCCCAAACCACAATGCTGAAATTCATAATAAATGTTTGTGTTACCAAAATAGAATTAGTTTCAATTCAAATACTAAGTTTCACATATGAAGATAATCTTAACAAAAAATCAACAAATAAAAAGAATTGAAAAACAAAAATTGAATGTATAGGTAACAAAAGAAAAGGGATAAAAAAAAGTGAAAATTGAAAATGAAAATGAAAAGTACTTCACCATCTCTTTTTGATGTGCGGAACAGACGACCGAAATTCAGAAGAAAAAAAGGCTTAGAATGAGTTTGAAGCCAAAGATTAAATCATATATGTTCACTTTTCACTTTGACATGTTTTATGAAGATAATCCCTATTCACAAGTATTTTAGAAAAAAAAAATGTGAAAAGTACTCAATATATGTATAAAAAAAAATGCAAACAGTTTTTTTAATATGAATATAACTAAATAAAACACAGCAATGAAAAATAGTTGTTTGGATCTAATTATTCAAATGGTTATGTATACTACCTTTGATATACTTCCTTGATTTGATTATGAGAAAATCTGATCACTCTTTGTAAAGTTTATGTCTCCGTCATTTTCGTCTTTTTCATTCTGCACGCTACTGGCCATTTCTCTAAACTCTAAATATTCAAAGACAACTAAATCTATTCTTTTGTTTTTGATTCGAATTCGATAACTTTGATGACAAACTCTATGAATCTTGGCTTTATATACATGAAAAAAACAAGGAGATGGGTAGTTCATTGAATGAGGTTTAATATTAATTTTTACATTACTTTCCATTTCAAGAGGATTTAAACACTATAAAATAATTCTTAAACAATGATCAATTTTAGTGACTAAAATTAATTAGTTGCCATAGTGATCAATATAAACACCAATTTATAAGCTAAAAATTTTTGTAACTAAAATAGTTTCTTTTATAAATAAAAAATTGTAATTGGTTTCTAAAATAATACCAAAATAGTTTTTATTATGAATTGGTATCTAAATCGGTCACTAACATTCACCACAAAAGAATGTTTCATTAACAAGAAATTTTAGTAATAAAGTTGTTAGTCACTATAGTGACTAATTTATATACTAATTTACAAAATAAAAAATTATTGGTTACTAAAATAGTCACTATTATGAAAAAAAAAATTATAATTGGTCGTTAAATTGGTCACTAATTAATTAGAGACCAATTTAGAAACCAAATCCTTTGATAAAAAAAAAACCTTGATAGTTAATATTTTGTGACCGATTTCCTTTGGTAGCTAAATTTTAGAAACCAATTTAGAAACTAATTAGAATTTTTTATTCATAATAGTGACTAGTTTATTAACCAATAATTTTTGATTTTATAAATTTGTATCTAAGTTAGTCAATATAGTGACTAACAACTTTTTGTCAGTAAAATTGGTTTTTAATGAAACATTTTACTGCAGTGATTACTAGCCAAAGTGTTGACTACCAAAGAAATTAGTCTTTAAATTCGTCTCTAATTAGGAAAGTGATATCTAAATTGGTCTCTAAACATATTTTTGTGATTAAAATTGATCATTATTTAAAAATTTTCTTGTAAAGAAAATAAGTAATTAATGTATTCATTTAATTAATAAATAATTTCATTAATGCAATAAGTTAATATATATGTTATATTTCACATTTCATTAAATATATCAAACACAAATAATAAATATAACATAAATAACCATAATTTAGGTTTAATTAAATTTTAAGTCCATGATAAATTTTAATTAGGTGACGTGGTTGGCAAAGACTGATGTCTGGATGTTATCTTGCGTGAGATCCCCACCAGTGTAGGAAAGCGTTTTGGCACCGATTCCTTTAATAATTTTGCTTCGGTTCAACAACCAAAACATACCTTAACAAAGTAAAAAATGGTGGTTTTTTATTTAAAAAATTGTTTAATTAAAAAGGATATTTGGCTCAGTTATGACCAAAACCAAGACTAAATACCCTTAAAATTAAATAATTTTAAATTTAAAAAGGTATTAGGCTTTGGTTTTTACCAAAAGTACCCTCTTTATTTTTCAGTTTTGGCATAACCGAAGTCTAATGTAGGTGTTTTTTTAAATAATTTTTTTTTGTTTTTTTTCTTCCTACATTTTAAACCTACACAAATTGAGATAGAAACAACACAAAATATTTTATCAAACCTAGAATCATCCAAAATCCAAATACAACTATTAGTGTATTATATATTTTGTGTTAGGTTTACAGAGGAGGTTTCACTAGAGAGATACAACACCAATGAGACCTGAGTCCAATCACAAAAGACATTGACACCACTCTCAACCCAAAACCTTAAAGCCATGATGCGTTTATGGGCCTTGATCCTTATATGGTGCTCAACTTTCTTATTTTTACTCAATGTGGGACTTAGACTCCCACTTGGATTCCCAACATTTTGCACAATCTCTATTACGTGGTTGCCAATTGTACCAAATCGTACAAGTATTATAGTAGACAACTCCAGATATTGTATCCCAAATGGACTAATGTGGTTTAAATTAATTAATTTGTTATTGATAAAGGGTAAGAATACCAAAACATTTGTGGTTTAAAGAAAAAATAATTGTAAAATTAAGATGTAAAATATAATTAGAAATTGAGAAAATATAAGATAAAAACGTCAACGAGATTAGGTTTCAGGATTCCATTCAAAGTAAGGACATCTAACAATATATTCCTATTTCCGTCTCTCACACTCACATCGTTTGTAACATGCCTCGATTTTGTTGTAGACAAGCCTAAACTAAAATAATAAAAATTCTATGTCTAGTGATAATGTCCATTTTTACCTCTTTTTGTGTGTTTATTACCATGAATAAATAAACTATTTCCTAGCTTTTATCTTTTTACATAATAAGTGTCAAGAATAAGTAAATTTTCCATTTGAAATTGACACTTATCATGTATTGAATGGTGCTATTTGTATACAAAACAAACCTGCTTAGCTTAAGATACAAAATAAGATATTGAGAAATAGAGTTTTATGAATTATCATGATATTTTGTTGTTTTGCTGTAAAAATAAAAGAAAACATCACGTTTGGTACTGAAATTCCAAGTGTCTTGCTTTATTTATTTTATTCCTTTTTGTTAATAAAAGAAACTGAAATCACTCTTACATTTTCTTCTTCTTACATATATAATAACTAGTATGAAATATAGTATTACATTGAAAAGTTAAGATCACAATTACATTTACAAATCATCGATGTTTGTCTTATTATCCTTTAATCCTTTCCATCATAAAGTCCTCTGCACTTTTCTTTGAATTCGCATTTCATCCAAAAGATAAAAAAGTTCATTCTGCATACATTCTTTAAACAAAACCTAAACAACAAGAGTCTCATTCTTTGGCAATGTTTGCACCCACATTTCTACTAAGCTGTTCAGTTTCCATGAAGATAAAACTGGCCTCCCTTGTAATCTTATCTCCACCTGAAAGTGTAAACCACAAAAATTAATTAGCCTCTCAAAATTACCTAACATCGTTTCACTAATGTGTTAACTTTAGCAAAAAGAGACAACAAATTTACCTCAGTTTCACTACAGCTTCTTCTCACGGTATGCCTTTTAATAAAGGAAACAGTTACACTGCCATCCCTGTAATGCTTTCAAGATTCATTAGTACAAGTTATCAGTTATACAAAAAAACCAACCAACGAAAAAAAAACTCAAGAAAATAGGAACATAAAACTCACTTGAGCCGTAGAAAGCAAGAAGATAGTTGTGACAATGGTACAATTCCTTTGCTGTATACGGAAATTCAAAGGTTAGAGATTGAAAAAATGAATATGATTATGAATGTTAAAATGCCCATCAAACGTAATCTCACTTCTCTTCTGCACCAATCAAGAAGAACCAAATTGGACCAAACTCTTTGCTGCTCTCACGCTCAGCATCGATGACAGAAGACTGTGTTACAAAAGTAGAATGAGTGTGGAGCCAAAGATTTGATCATATATGAATACCTAAGTCCATATATCATTACTTTGACATGTTTTATGAAGATAATCCCGATTTACATATATTTTAGAAAATAATTGTGAAATAGTACTTAATATATGTATCACTAAAAGGATGCACACGAAATGCCTCTGTAATTTGAATAACTAAATAAAGCACAACAATATAATAAAAAAAACGTTGTGGATCTAATGAATCAAATGGTTATATATATATAGGATACCTTTGGTATACTTCCTTGATTTGATTTTGAGATCAATATCATCACTCTCTTTGAGAACTTTATGTCTGCATCTTCCTCCTCTTCATCTTTCTCCATGCTGCCCATTTCTCTAAGCTCTAAATATTCATGGACAACTAAAAATACCTCTTGTCATTCTCTAAGATACGATAAGTGTGATGAGAAACTCTATAAGTGTCCCCTTTATATAAATGTAAAAAAGAGAGCATTTGAGTAATTCATTGAACGAGGATTAATATAATGTCTTTTAGTCAATTTCGTTTCAAAAGGATATAAAATAAAAAGTAATTAATACATACATTTAATTATTAAATAATGTCATTAATAAGTCATTAATATTATTAACGTAATATATTAATTAATATTGTTGTATTATTTATGTACTATCATTAAATATTTTACACCAAAATAATAAATATAACATAAGTAACTATAATTTATTTATTCATTTATTTTTGTAAAATATTAATATATGCATTGATTTAATTAATGTATTATATAAGAAATATCATAAAACTTTACCTACATATCTTCAGCGGATAATGATATTTTGACAACTTCCTCTTATAACACCTAAGGAGATATCTTCTAAGTGATTTTAGAATATATAGAAACATGAAAATAGAAAAACAAGAAGCCACTTTATTTTAACTTAATCCTATGAGATCAGTTTGTACGATGGAATTTGCACTCATTTATATATTATATGTTAGATTAAGAAAACGTAAACGAGAAATAAACCCTACCGTTAACCCTATAGTTAATTAAGTAGTTGTCAATACCTCAAAGAATTAAATGCAGAAGCATACTAAGATTGGTCATTGGGAACAATAAATGAAATTTGGTATATGGTCTTCCTAGAGCACTTTAAGTTTCCTCTTGGTTTTCACTTCTGATGGGAAGGAAGAGAAAGAAATAGAAAATTGTGTACATGCTCTCATACGAGGACTAGGGATGTCAACAAAGTTTGTTGGTGTGGCACGACTTAGCTAGATGGCTTGGTGGAGTGTTTTGGAAAAAAGAAATTCGTGGTTATTGAGATATGGTGGTTTGAAAGGCCTCCAAATGTCCCTAAATGAGTGTCATAAAAGTCTTGGTGCACAAAAGTTTTTAGTTTAGTGGGTTTTGCACTTGGACAAGTTTGTTGTTATGGCACGGCTTAGCCAAATGGCTTGGTAGGGAGTTTTGGGGAAAAATGAAATTCGTGGTTTTTGAGATATGGTGGTTGGGATGGCCAACAAATATCCCCAAGTGAGTGCCATAGAAGTCTTGGTGAAAAAAAATTTTGAGTTCGGTGAGTTTTCACTTGGCCAAGTTTGGCGGTGTGGCATGGCTTAGCTAGATGGGTTAGTGGGAAATTTTGGAAAAAAATTAAATTTATGATTTTTGAGATATAGTGGTTGGGATGGGCAACAAATATCCCCAAATGAGTACCATAAAAGTCTTGGTGCAAAAAATGTTTGAGTTCGGTGGAATTTGCACTCGACCAAGTTTGTCGACGTGGGGCGACTTAGCTAGATGGCTTGGTGGGGTGCTTTGGAATAAAAGAAATTCGTGGTTTTTGACATATGGTGGATTGAAAGGCCTGCAAATGTCCCCAAATGAGTGCCATAAAAGTCTTGGTGCACAAAAGTTTTGAGTTTAGTGGGTTTTGCACTTGGTCAAGTATGTGTGGTGTGGCAACGCTTAGCCAAATGACTTGGTAGGGAGTTTTGGGAAAAAATCAAATTCGTGGTTTTTGAGATATGGTGGTTGGGATGGCTTACAAATGCCTCCAAATGAGTGCCATAAAAGTCTTGGTGAACAAAAGTTTTAAGTTCGGAGGTTTTTGCACTTGGCCAAGTTTGGCGGTGTGGCATGGCTTAGCTAGATGGGTTAGTGCGAAGTTTTGGGAAAGAATGAAATTCGTGGATTTTGAGATTTGGTTGTTGGAAAGGCTTCTTAATGTCCCCAAATGAGTACCATAAAAGTCTTGGTGCACAAACGTTTTGAGTTCGGTGGGATTTGCACTTGGCCAAGTTTGGCAATGTGGCACGACTTAGCTAGATGGCTTGGTGGGGAGTTTTGGAAAAAAAATGAAATTCGTGGTTTTTGAGATATGGTGGTTGGGATGGCCTCCAAATTTCCCAAATGAGTACCATAAAAGTCTTGGTGCACAAAAGTTTTGAGTTTGGTGGGTTTTGCACTTGGCCAAGTTGGTATGTGTGGGACGGCTTAACTAAATGGCTTTGGTGGAGCTCCAAAGGTGCATGAAGAGCTCCATGGGCAGCGGAAATGGATGAAGGAATGGAAGCAAGTTGGAAGGCACTTGCAAGCAATGGAAGGTGAAAGAGGTGATAGGATTTCCTAATCTATGCTAGCCTAGGGAAGGTGGCTAGAGGTAGAGAGAGGAAATCTCTAGAAAGTGGTGACTCTCAAA
>Ga0214544_1004226_pt1 | contig 28987 bp, 26 predicted proteins | sample CNSS3metaG_FD_160074 | JGI IMG/M metagenome (GOLD analysis project Ga0214544, IMG submission 160074) | Root nodule microbial communities from cowpea collected in UCLA plant growth center, Los Angeles, California, USA - CNSS3 | ecosystem: Host-associated > Plants > Roots > Nodule | place: USA...
TACCAAACTTACTCAATAAATCCAATAATCACAAATCCTAATTAAATCAATCTTTAAGCACAGAAAATTCAATTAAATCCCCAAATTTAAATATTAAATGAGGGCAAAAATTTGAACTCATCAATGGGATAGGTGTTTTTAAATTTGAAAAATTTCATCTTTTGGTAACGCATTTTTCACTTTTTTTTTTATCTTTTTCACCATTTAAAATTTAAACAATTCTTATTTTATATACCAACTTTGTTCAAAACTTCAAAAGAACTTTTGCAGTTACTTAAAGAGAATTGATGTTTTTAAAATTTTAATTTCTCATCTTTTGCTAATACTTTTTTAATTTTCTTAACCCTTTTCATTGTTTACATTTTAAATTATTCTTATTTTATATATAAAAGTGATTGAACATTTCAAAAGAAACATGTTGGGTATTATTGAGAGGGCATTGGTGTTTTTAAATTTGAAAAATTTCATCTTTTTTGGTAATAGTATTTTAAATTTTATTACCCTTTTGACCGTTTACAATTTAAATGATTCATATTTTATAGATAAAAATTGTTCAAAATTTCAAATAATGAAATTGTTCAATGCTCAGAGGGGATTGATATTTTTAAATTTAAAAAATTTCATCTTTTGGTAACACTTTTTTAATTTTTCTTACCCTTTTCACCGTTTACAATATAAATGACTCAGATGTTATATATAAAAATTGTTCAACATTTCATACGAAACACGTTTGGCAATACTCAGAGGAGATTTGTGTTTTTCAATTTTAAAAATTTCATCTTTTGGTAACGCTTTTTTCATTTGTTTTTCCACTCTCACCGTTTACAAGTTACATAATTCATATTTTATATATAAAAATGGTTGTCCATTTCAAAAGAAACACATTGGACAATACTTAGAATGGATTGCTATGTTTTTAAATTTGAAAAAATTCATCTCTTGGTAAAGGTTTTGTCATTTTTTTTACCATTTACAATTTAAATAATTCAAATTTTTTGAACATTGTTCAAAATTTCAAAAGAACAACTTTTGTGGTTACTCAAAGGGCATTGGTAACACTTTTTTTAATTTGTTATACCCTTTTGATCGTTTACAATTTAAATGATTTATATTTTATATCTAAAATTTTTTCAACATTTCAAATAAACCACATTGGCCAATACTCAGAGAGGATTGTTGTTTTTAAATTTAAAAAGTTTTATCTTTTGGTAACGCTTTTTTCTTTTTTTTTACCATTTTCACCGTTTACAATTTTAAAATTTCATATTTTTTATAAGAAAATTATTCAAAATTTCAAAAAAGGACATTAGCCAAAATTCAAAGGGAATTGGTGTATTATAATATGAAAATTTTCATCTTTTGGTAACACTTTTTTAATTTTTTTTTACCCTTTTCACCGTTTACAATTTAAATGACTCATATGTTATATATAAAAATTGTTCAACATTTCATAAGAAACACGTTGGGCAATACTCAGAGGAGATTAGTGTTTTTAAATTTTAAAAATTTCATCTTTTGGTAATGCTTTTTTCGTTCGTTAACCATTTCAAAAGAAACACATTTGGACAATACTTAAAGGGGATTGTGATTTTTAAGTATGAAAAAATTCATTTCTTAGTAAAGGTTTTGTCTAGTTTTTTTACCGTTAACAATTTAAATTATTCATATTTTATATATGAACTTTGCTCAAAATTTCAAAAGAACAACTTTTGCGGTTACTCAAATGGAATTAGTGTTTTTAAATTTCAAAAATTTCATCTTTTAGTAATACTTTTTTAATTTTTTGAACCCTTTTCATTGTTTACAATTTAAATTATTCATATTTTATATATAAAAATGGTTCAAATTTTCAAAAGAAACATGTCGGGTATTACTTAGAGGGCATTGGTGTTTTTAAATTTGAAAAATTTTGTAACATCCCATTTAATAGATAAACTTACTTAAACGACACGTCACACAATATAATATTACGAGCAAATGTTCGGAGTATAAAATCACTCCTTACAGATATCCAAGGTACTTGAAAGGGAAACCTGGGGCACACCATGATGCCAATACAAGACAGGTACCAAATTCAACAGTGACCAAATGAAGATTAAAAGACAAGTCAGTACATGGGCCATAGCCTTAAGAGAAAGCTCAATTAAAGGAATCCAGCCCAATCAGGCTATGCAGTAGAGTCACCATTTCCCTGTTCGCCACTAGGATTTCTCGCATCTACTCACATCAATAAATTGATGATCGTCGCAAAGAGAGAGAACCACACAAACAAGACATGCAACAAGGGTTATGGAATTACGTCCCGACCAATTGAGACACCACCATGAGGTCTCACCTAGAGACTCATGGAATTATGCCCTAACCACATGCCAACCATGTTTAACCATCCAATATGTACTGGCCAAGCATATAATTCTCATGCCAACATTTATAACCACCCTCCAATCATTTTCCATTCCAAAACCATTCCAAATTCGACACCTTTAGCCCATGAATTATTCCATACATACATCATACCCAAATCATGTTAAACTCACAAGTCATAAACCATAATTCATCTTTCTCATACCAAATCACTCAATTCATGCCTTAAGATGTATAATTAGTCCAAACATATGACCAACATCCAAAAACAAAGAAACCACAGAACAAACGCATTCCATGCCCAGCTCCTCGCTTAGGCAGAAGGGTCTCGCTTAGACGAGAGAGTCCACTCGCTCAAGCGAGCTCCCTTCGCTTAGGCGAGGGCTCGAAAAGGGAAACAATGGCTTTCTGCGCTCTATTGCTTAGGCGAGCCCTCCTCGCTTGAGCGACATTATGCCTCACTCAAAATAGAGACTCGTTGCTCAAGCAACAGCCCAATAATGCATTTCACAAGTTCACAGCAACACACAAGACATACCATGGTGAAATAACAGTAACTCAAGCAGAAAAATGTAATACAAGAGTGAACCCTAGCTTCCTTTACTTGGAAAGGGTTTAGCAAATGACTTCTAAACCAGACTCAACGAACCCAGCAGCCTCAAGAGCAGACTCAAGAGTTGAGAACAGTGACAAAAAAAGACATAATGAGATTACTACAGTGAGCCCAACAGAACCACGAGAACCAACTTAGAAAGAGAAGAGCACGGTTCAAGAACAACTTATATGAAGAGAGAACGAGGTTGGGCTAGCTTGAATGGGACGTAGGACCAAACCCTAACAGAGGATCTGTGGAGAGAATGAAGGGATAGTTAGGGTACTAATTTTGAAGAGTGAGCTGCAAATGAGGGACTCGGCAACTTTAGGGGCCTTTGCACCCTATGGGCCAGCCTTTAGGCCTAACAGTGTGGCAACCCTTAAACATTAGGGCACTAAATAAAAGTGGGCCTTACATTCTCCCCAACAAGAAATATGTTTGACCTCAAAAATGGAGACTTACCAGGAAAATAGAAGTGGATGTGACTTCCTCATATCCTCTTCTAACTCCCAAGTAGAGTCATCTGTCGTTCGATCCCAAATGACTTTGACTAGGTTGACTGGCTTCCCTCGTTGCTCCTCCACCCGACTATCCTCTAAAGCAATGGGTGGTACCTCCATAGTGAGATCCTCCCTGATCTACACATCCTCGGCCTCCAACACATGAGATGGATCAAACACATACTTCCTTAGTTGTGACACATGGAACACCGGATGGAGATTTTCCAATTGAGGAGGAAAAGCAATCTCGTAAGCCACGGGCCCAATCGTCCTCGAGATCTGGTGAAGGCCAAGGAACTTAGGAGAAAGCTTCCTTGAGCGGAGAGCCCTTCCCACACCAGTGGTTCGGGTGACCCTCAAGAATAAGTGATCTCCAGCCACAAATTCCAAGGGTCTCTTCCTGCGGTCTGCATAAGCCTTTTGCCTACTCTGAGATGCTTGCATCCTATCTCTCACCATTCTTACTTTCTCAGTTGTCTGCTCTAACAATTCTGGTCCAACAAGCACTGCTTCCTCATCTTGATACCAACATAGCGAAGTCCTACACTTCCTACCATATAGAGCCTCATATGGCGTCATTCCAATGCTCGCATGAAAACTATTGTTGTAGGTGAACTCTATTAAAGGTAGGACTTTATCCCAAACACCCAGATGATCCAGTACACACGTCCTCAACAAATCCTTAAGCGACTGAATCGTCCTCTAGGACTGACCATCGGTCTGGGGATGATAAATTAAACTCACAGTCAACTTGCTCCCCAAGGCACTCTACAAGGTTTGCCAAAACAGCAAAGTGAACAGGGGATCCCTATTTGATAGAATGCTCGAAGGTACTCCATGCAGCCTTGCAATCTCTTTAATGTACAGCTGGGCTAACTTGGCCATAGACATCCTCAAGTTCATCGCCAAGAAATGAGCACTCTTGGTCATTCGGTCCACTATAACCTAGATGGTGTCATGCCCCCTAAAGGTTTGTGGCAAATGCGTCACAAAATCCATGGAAATATTATCCCATTTCCACATTGGTATTTCCAAGGGCTGTAGAATCCCACCAGGTCGCTGATGCTCCACCTTTGCCTTTTGACATGTCAAACAAGATGGTACAAATTGAGCCACATCTTTCTTCATTCCCTACCACCAGAAGGTTTCTGATGTGATCCCATTAAGGCTCATAGCCTGGGCCATTGGGTAGGCCCATTCTTTTTAATTTCTTTTATTTTCTTTATTTTCAATTAAATAAATATGGTTTTAATTGATCTTGTGTTGCTTATTGCAGCCTTTATTTTTTCCAAGCTGCCTATTCTTAATTGTTGGTGTTGGGCCCGCGACCCAATAACATACCACACAAATGTCAGCCAAAATTATGAAGATCTTGTGTTGTAGCCCAATCCATTCAATCATGCGTGACTTGGTTTTCATCCGCACACCTCCACGCTGGCAGCCAATGCTTCCTTCAGCAACAACGTCAATTGGGCCTTGAACATACAACCTAAGTTCCTCCATGTATTCACGTTACAACATGGACCGAGACACCTGCTTCAGGTAGCCCAATTTGTTTCAGAAATCACGCGTGCAATCCATTTTCAAACAAAAATTCCTTTCGCCTAAAACGCACCCACGCCGCAAATGGGTTTCTTTATTACCAGCCGCTAGGGTTCATGAGAGGGCTGCACCCTTGCTTTAGGTTTCTTTCCACTTGCCAACCAAAACATTGTTCACGAGCATTAACCCTTAGCTGTTAGGGTTCTTCTCACGCTTTGAACCTTCACACCAGCCGACCCACCTCTGCATGCGTTTCACACTGTAGGACTAAGGTTCATCTCTGTTAAAACTTCTGTTAAGATTTCAAACCCTAGCCTCTAGAGACCATATTACTGTTAGGCTCTTGTTAGATGGTGATTTTCATTTCTTCACTTCTGTTTTCTTCTTTCTGGTTGCCATTCGTTTTATAAAATGGCAAGCCGTTTCTTTGTAATCCAACTTTGATGAATGAGATTTTCGGTAGAGATCACTCCTAACGTTCATCAGCTCACCCTAAACCCTATATTAGGTTTTGGCCTCTTAGGGTTTACCAAGCCAGTGAGAAACCAGAGCGAACCGAGTGATAACCTTTTTAATCAAACCTTTCTGCTACGTTTCCCTCGCTCTCCACGAATTTTGTGCTGAAATTGATTCACTGTCTTGTTCTCATTTTCTGAATCAATATTGTGATGCATTGTCATAGATCTCTTAATCTGTCGTTCAAATGCATGTCAATTAGGTTTAATTTCGTTTTCATAGTTAGCTTTCACATTTTCGGATCTGATGTTTTGTCTTAGGTTTTTGTGTAGTTGTTTTATATGTCATTAATTCCATAGATGTGGGCCTACAATGTGTTTTGTCACTGTTTCGCATCTCATTCAGTTTCTGTTTTGTGTTTGAATTATTTGTTTCTGTATTGTGTGTGTTCTGTTTGATCGAGAGTTGCTCTTAGATCTTTAGCAACTATCTACAGTGCATATTTTTCACTGTTTCATGTTTAATTCGTGCTGAGTTTTTGCTTTGTTTGTCCAATTGAATTCCCGTTCTGTTTCACTCTTGTGTTGTTTCTGCCATTCATGTGCTTGCCAATGATTTTTGCTGACCAAACCAATATTGAGCTATTACAATATATTTGGCTTTGTTCAGATTGCCTGTGAGGTTTTGTTCATGGGATGGCATAGGCTATGATTAAACCTTGTTCTTCAGTAGTTGTTTTCCTCGACTGAGTCATGTCTCGTCATTGTACACTGAGTTTTGGTGTTTTTGGTCAGCCATGCTAATCTCTTTGGATTAAGTAGTTTGATATGTTGCCAGTAATGTGTACTGTTGCTCAGTTTTGGACCACTACATTTGTATATTTTTGATTCGTCAATCTGGTTTCCCTTGGCTCTTGCGATTGCATTCTCATTGCTCTAACTATATTCATATCCAACTATTTGAAGTAAAATCACGATGATCTTTGTTGATATTGGCAACTGCATTGGTTTTACTTGTGTGTCTGCTTAATCACAATTTTTTGTATTTGTGATTGGCCTAAACTGTGCATCTCTCATATATTTGTAGTTTCATTTTTTTTTGCTTTGTTTATGTTGGCCAATTTCTTGGTTTAGTTCACATCTGTGTGCACTGACCGTGGGATTACTTGTGAGTTCCACTTGCTTTTATTTCTATGCAGTAGCCACTCTGTGGTGCCATGATTTTCGTAGTCTATGACTACTTTGGCCAACATCAGTGTTTCAAAATCGGTTGCATATGTCTGTGTTGTTCCATTGTGGACTTTGTTAAGTGCAGTTGTGTCATCTGTGTGATTCACCACATCAGTTTTGGTTGTGTGAAAAAGTTTTGTTGTTTGGTTTCTGCACTGCCATGTCAAATCTATTTTTTTTTTGTGTCCTTGTGTGATACTTTCAAAATTGATTTTTGAGTTGAATTAATTGCTTCTACTATGTCATATGCACTTGTTAGTTGAATTAGAATGGGAAAACTAAACTTGCTGTGACCTGTAACATCCCGTCCGGATATTATGAATTTACTTAACAAACTAAGATAATAATATTGAATGCTCATTTATTAAGCTCCATTTTCCAAAACATGGGAAATATAAAACTTTATTACATACGAAGTTAACTCAAATCCAGAAAATTTAAAACTCAATTATAATGTCTACGGGTAGTAATATGAAATATTACAAATTTTTTAAAAACTCATAAAATATAAAAATCTGAGAAAGTCCTCTCCCAACTAGCACCGCTCCGGCTCTATGCCTCACCAGATCCACCTGTAACATCGACTGCTCCTGTGTACCACGTACACGATCATCGCCAAACACAAACAGATAGGGTGAGCTAACAGAATAAAATATATGCATCAATTTATATAACAAAACACACACAAATCCAAGGATCATCGTCCTTTGATCTCATATCACATGGCCACCACCATGTAATCCATGTTCTAAATCTTTGGTTGATAATCTCAAGCTATCATTGTTGTCCAACCTACAAGCCACCACTAGTAGAACACATTCGAGAACACTCGCAATTCCGTGCCACAACTCGAAGAATGCTCGTGTTACGCTTCATCCTGAGCCACAACTCCAGGAATTCTCCAGCATCTGACCCTTGAGATATCGCCCAATGCCTCGTATACCACACACATCCAAAGCAAGCAAATCATAACGTCTGCTTCATCAAAAGTTGCTTGGCGCTCCACACGAGTCGCCAGGCGCAAAAGACTTCTAGATCGCTTGGCGGGGGACATGTGCCGCCAGGCGCCCAGCGCCTCTAATGCTTTTGTTTCTACAACTATCGTCTGGCAGAACAACCCTTATCGCCAAACGCCACACACTTCAATTCTTTACTGGTTTCGTAGCTATCGCCTGGCGGTCGAACACCCCCGTAAGGCACTACACCAGTACTTGCGCAGTACTAGCTTTTAATCACCTAGAACAAAGTAAAATCAATCCATTCATATTTCATATATATATTCTTCCCTTTTAAACCCATGCTAGCACTCAATTCTAACTTATGAATAACGCATGCTCAAACAACTATAAGCAGCAACATTCTAATAATTTAAGCACATGATCTTAGCACCAATGCAAATTAATATTGACACACATGCATTCACCAATAACCAATTCTCAACATGTGACTAATCTAAAGGGACATTCAAATTGATAGAGGCTTACCAAACGATCCAATCCTGCTTCATTAGAAGTTACTTGAAATTATCAAGAGCTTATTCATGTATTTTAAATACTCCAAAATCAGCAATATTGAGTAACGTATATCTATGGCTACTGACCTTCAAATCAAATCTCCACCGTTAAAATTGAAGAACTACGTGTTGTGGACCAGATTTCAAAATTTCACCTAAATCGGACGGTTAACGAACCGGGAAATTCAGTTTTACGAAACCTGCACGAACTAGAAAAATGGTGGCGCCAAGCGCCCAAAAATCAGGAAGGTAGCGCCTGGCGGTACAAAAGTAGCGTCTGGCGGTTCCTGTAGCGCAAAAAGTATGAAAAACAGCATTTTTCGTGAACAAAACACCCCCGCGTCGCCTGGCGGCAGCTCTTCACCGCCAGGTGGTTTTTTAACAGTAACCCAGAAACTTAGTTATTTTAACTTGAGTCGCCTAGCAGCAATTCATGCGCCGCCAGGCGCTGCATACAGTTCTGGAAAAAATCCCAAATTGTTCTGCATCTGTGTAATCCTTAAAACCCCAAAACAACAATTCTAGCATTCGTCTTGACATAATTATATTGTTCCCACATCATATTTATTCCATTCGGATTATTTTCGTATAATTATCACATGTAGAATTTAGCCTCACTCTCACAAAATCCCAAAGTGCATTCCGACAGTGACAGAATGTAATTTCCACTACTGCAACATCTTTCGCCTGGCGGCGCATACTTACCGCCAGGCGGCACATCAAATTCTGGGCAAACGCCAGATTTTTCCCGCACTCGTAATGAACACTAAACCCCCAAATCTCGTTCTAGTCAATCGAGCGCATAAATTACAAACAAATCGATTTCATAAGTTTATACATTCAAATCATGAACATGAACCTTGCTCATTATCCAACCATCACAGAATCCATATTGAATCGTTGAACAAGAACACAAGGGTTCACGTCGCCTAGCGGAGTCACCCTTGCCGCCAGGGGGTTCATCTCAAAACCCAGAAATTGGTGTCACTATCAAGCATCGCCTGGCGGGCCTCCAAAGCCGCTAGGCAGTTTCTGGAAAATTTCCAGAAACTCGACCAGTGGAAAATTAACGCAAAAATAGGCACCCAAACATACATCATACAACATAAAATCATACAATTTCATATAGACAATTAGAGCAGCTCCCCTAACCTAGATATCCTTGCTCCCAAGACAATTTGTTGCAATTCTTTATGATCTCCAATGGTCTCCCTTTGACTCTCCACCCAAAAACTCTAAATCTTTCTGCAATCCAACTCTAGTGCTATCAAAATCTGCAGCCCATTACCCTCACAACAATACAATGTTGTTTTCCTCTCTAATTCCCTTCTCTCTCACCATTACAACCCAATAATTACCCCATTTACTAAAAAAAAACAAATTAATTGGAGTAAGGTTAATGGTCATTCAAGAACCATTATTAGATGGTTTTCCATCCCTTCCTTGGCTGCCCATTCAGCTAGGGTTTCCTCCACCCTTTCACATTCATGCCAAAAATTAGTTTAGCAAAGAGAAAGCTTAATTTGGGTTCACCAAGGTTTGAACCCATAACCCCTCAATCACAAAGACAATTGCACAACCAATTCAACCAATTCATATTTCATGATAATTCTTATAATTCTAAGGTTTTGTTATCACTCAACATGATCATGCACATAAATAAAATAATAACAATTAAATAACACATAAATGACATACATAATACTCGAACCTAAGTCCTCTCACACAAACCAAGCACTCTCAACCACTTAAGTTAGTACTTTTCCATATCATAACAATCTCCATTAAATGCCATAAAGGCTCTCCTACCCATATTTATTAAATAATTATTTATTTAATTATTTAAATTTCACGGGTCTTACATTCCCCCCACCTTATATAATTTTCGTCCTCGAAAATTGAGCTCACCCAGCAAAAATGCAAATAGGACTGCCTCAACTCCCTTTATCTTGAAATTCTCCCTTCCTGGTTCCTACCTTTTTTTTTTATTTTATCCTTCACCTCATACGTTTTCCCACTTTTTCCTTATGCGTACTCGCATCTTCGATCAAAAGATTTTCTCAAAGGTCCTACCCAACCCTTGCAAAACAACAGATCAAGTTTGACCTTGATTCTGTTGGCAGCCACTACAGATAACACAGACATATCGAAAAACAAACGCAAACCTAACAAGAAAGGTATAGGAGACAACTCACCCTATCATTTTTCTCTCTTTTACCTAAACCTTTAGAATTAAGAAAGGAAACTATCTCAGATATAGTCATGAGTGTGCACCCTCATCACTCTACCAAGACATTTTCTGTTCTTAATACTTCCAGTTCACAAGTTCCTTTCCCTGCGCACCAACGCTTCTTGGATGGAACCTTTCCCCTTGCGCACCAACGCATCGGGAAAGACAAGTAATACCCCTTACCTGCTCGCCAAAACCCAGTAAGAGCATTACTTTTCTTAGGTCTTATAAGCAACTACCCTTGCCTGCTCACCAAAACCCAACAAGAGTACCACTCTTACCTGCTCACCAAAACCTGGTAAGAGCGCTGCCTTTACTAAGACCAGTAAGCAACAACTCTTGCTTGCTCATCAAAACCCAGCAAGAGTATCACCCTTACCTGCTCACCAAAACCCGGTAAGAGCGTTGCCTACCTTGAGACTCAAAAACAACAACCCTTGCCTGCTCACCAAAACCCAGCAAGAGTCCACCCCTTACCTGCTCACTAAAACCGGGTAAGAGGGTTAATTTCCCTGAGCCTCACCAACACGACTCTTGTTTGTTCAACAAAACCCAACAAGAGCCCAACCCTTACCTGTTCATCAAAACCCAGTAAGAGTACCACCCTTAACTGCTCACCAAAACCCGGTAAGAGCGTTGTTTCCATTAAGATCCATTAGCAACAACCCTTGCCTGCTCATCAAAACCCGGCAAGAGCCTCACCCCTTACCTGTTCACCAAAACCCGGTAGGAGCGTTGCTTCTCCTAAGCCTCACAAACATGACTCTTGTCTGTTCAACAAAACCCAATAAGAGCCTAACCCTTACCTGTTCACCAAAACACAGTAAGAGTACCACCCTTACCTGCTCACCGAAACCCGGTAAGAGCGTTGTTTCCATTAAGACCCATAAGCAACAACTCTTGCCTGCTCACCAAAACCCAGCAAGAGTATCACCCTTACCTGCTCACCAAAACCCGGTAAGGACATTGCTTTTCCTGAGAATCACAACAACCACCCTTCCCTACTCATCAAAACCCAGCAAGAGCCCACCACTTACCTGTTCAACAAAACCCGGTAAGAGTGTTGCTTCTCCTGAGTCCCCATAAACACAACTCTTGTCTATTCAACAAAACCCAACAAGAGTCTCACCCTTACCTATTCACCAAAACCCGGTAAGAGCATAACTTTTCCTAAGCCTCACAAGCAACATTCCTTGCCTACTCAACAAAACCCAGCAAGGAAATTGTCACTAAGCTTAGGTCAAAGTCTTACAGTAACCCAAAACTCCATTTTACCCGACTCTCCAAGTCCTAAGGGTAGAATAGCAACTCTTTTTACTCGACTATCCCTAGTCTTCAGAGTAAAAGTACATGGTTTTAAAGGTATGAACGAGTTTCAAGCATACATCACACAAACTAGAATAACATGTTTCACTACTCCAAAAACAAATAATTCAAACTTTACCTTATTGTTGTCATGGCACTTTAAACTCCCCCACGTTCAGGGCAAGATTTCGCATAATGACCTGGCTTGCGACAATTGTAACACTTCTTCTCTTCCGGCACTACTCCCGAAAGTTCTGGACAAACTCGCCGAAAATGGTCTCCCCCGCACTCAAAACACTTCACTGTCCCTCGTCCTTCACGTTGAGGTCTGGTGTAGGGTTTCTGTTGTCGTTTCTCATTGATGCTATTGTTGTTAGGATGTGCCCTCATAACCCGACTTGGACCCCTCTCCAGTTGTTCCACCGTCTTTGCCTGTTCCACCAAAACAAGGAACTCTCGATCCTTAGAGGTACGAGGAATCGACGCAACTTATGGTTCAGACCGCCCTCAAATTTTTTGCAACGCCATTCTTTAGTGACAGCCTGCGAGTACAACCTCGCCAAGTACTCGAACTTATCAGTATAGGCCTGCACCGTCATAGTCCCCTACTGTAAAGTAAGGAATTCTGCTTCCCTCTCATATCTGGCATTGTCAGGAAAGCATTTCTCCAAGAATCGTGCCCTGAAATTAGCCCAAGTCACCTGCTGTTCGCGGGTTTGCATAAGTTGTTGCATCCCCACCCACCAGTACTCAGCATCCGCCACAAGAAGGAATGTGACGAAGGTCAACTTTTGTGCATCAGTGCACCCAAGCGCTCGACATATCTTTTCACACTCCCTCGTCCATGCATCTGCCTCGTCCGGAGTGGCCCTGCCTGTGAATTTAGCTGGCTTGTGCCTCATGAAATCTTCCATAGTCACAGGACGAGTAGGTGCAACTCTGGCTCTGGGTTGTGCTGCATTAGGCTGCATCGTGTCCACCATCCGATGAATCGCATGTGCAATCCCATCAGCCCCAATATTATCCCTCTTTCTCTTGGTTGCCAAAGCTTGCTCACGCCACATTTCAGCTGGATGAAACCACACAACTTAAGTCATGACTATGCAAACAAAAGGTTTAACACTAAAGAATTAACACATTGACTCGTAAGCGGAACACGATAAGCTCACTCCCCACAGACCCCAAAAATCTTTTGAAAACCATTGCTCTGATACCAAATGAAACATCCTGTCCAGATATTACGAATTTAGTTAATAAACTAAGATAATAATATTAAATGCTCATTTATTAAGCTCCATTTTCCAAAACATGGGAAATATAAAACTTTTATTACATCCAAAGTTAACCCAAAACCAGAGAATTTAAAACTCAATTATAATGTCGGGTAGTAATATGAAATATTACAAATTCTTTAAAAACTTATAAAATATAAAACTCTAAGCAAGTCCTCTCCCAACTAGCCCCGCTCCGGCTCTATGCCTCACCAGATCCACCTGCAACATCGACTGCTCCCATGTACCGCATACACGATCATCGCCAAACACAAGCAAATAGGGTGAGCTCACAGAATAAAAGATATGCATCAATTTATATAACAAAACACACACAAATCCAAGTATCATCATCCTTTGATATCATATCACATGGCCACCACCATGTAATCCATGTTCTACGTCTTTGGTTGATAATCTCAAGCTATCATTGTTGTCCAACCTACCAGCCACCACTGGTATAACACATGCGGGAATACTCGCAATTCCGTGCCACAAGTCGAAGAATGCTCGTGTTACGCTCCATCTTGAGCCACAACTCCAGGAATACTCCAACATCTGACCCTTGAGATATCGCCCAAGGTGTCGTAGACCACACACATCCAAAGCAAGCAAAACACAACTTCTACTTCATCAAAAGTTGCCTGGCGCTCCACACGAGTCGCCAAGCGCAAAAGACTTCTAGATCGCTTGGCGGGGGACACGTGCCGCCAGGCGCCCAACGCCTCTAATGCTACTCTTTCTACAACTATCGTCTGGCGGGACAACCCTTATCGCCAAACGCCACACACTTCAATTCTTTACTGGTTTCGTAGCTATCGCCTGGCGGTCGAACACCCCCGTAGGGCACTACACCAGTACTTGCACAATACTAGCTTTTAATCACCTAGAACAAAGTAAAATCAATCCATTCATATTTCATATATATATATATATATATATATATATATATATATATATTTTTCTTTTTTAAACCCATGCTAGATCTCAATTCTAACGTATGAATAACGCATGCTCAAGCAAGTATAAGCAGCAACATTCTAATAATTTAAGCACATGATCTTGGCACCAATGCAAATTAATATTGACACACATGCATTCACCAATAACCAATTCTCAACATGTGACTAATCCAAAGGGACATTAAAATTGATAGATGCTTGCCACACAATCCAATCCTGCTTCATTAGAAGTTACCTGAAATTATCAAGAGCTTATTCATGTATTTTAAATACACCAAAATCCGCAATATTGAGTAATGTATATATATGGCTACTGACCTCCAAATCAAATCTCCATCGTTCAAATTGAAGAACTACGTGTTGTGGACCACATGTCAAACTTTCACCTAAATCGGACGGTTAACGAACCGGGAAATGTAGTTTTACGAAAACTGCGCGAACTAGAAAAATGGTGGCGATTAGCGCCCAAAAATTAGGAAGTTAGCGCCTGGCGGTACAAAAATAGCGTTCGGCGGTTCCTGTAGCGCGAAAAGTACAAAAAACAGCATTTTTCATGAACACCACACCCCCGCGTCGCCTGGCGGCAGCTCTTCACCGCCAGGTGGTTTTTTAACAGTAACCCAGAAACTTAGTTGTTTTAACGTGAGTCGCTTGATAGCAATTTATGCGCCGCCAGATGCTGCATACAGTTTTGGAAAAAATCCCAAATTGTTCTGCATCTGCGTAATCCTTAAAACCCTAAATCAACAATTCTAGCATTCGTCTTGACATAATTATATTGTTCCCACATCATATTTATTCAATTCGGATTAGCCTCACTCTCACAAAATCCCAAAGTGCGTCCCGACAGTCACAGAATGTAATTTCCACTACTACAGCATCTATCGCCTGGCGGCGCATACTTACCGCCAGGCAGCACATCAAATTCTGGGCAAACCCCAGATTTTTCCCGCACTCGTGATGAACACTAAACCCCCAAATCTCGTTCTAGTCAATCGAGCGCATAAATTACAAACAAATCGATTTCATAAGATTATACATTCAAATCATGCACATGAACCTTGCTCATTATCCAACCATCACAGAATCCATATTAAATCGTTGAACAAGAACACAAGGGTTCGCGTCGCCTAGCGGAGTCACCCTTGTCGCCAGGGGGTTCATCTCAAAACCCAGAAATTGGTGTCATTGTCAAGCATCGCCTGGCGGGCCTCCGAAGCTGCCTGGCGGTTTCTGGAAAATTTCCAGAAACTCGACTAATGGAAAATTAATGCAAAAATAGGCACCCAAATATACATCATACAACGTAAAATCATACAATTTCATATAGACAATTAAAGCAGCTCCCCTAACCTGGATATCCTTGCTCCCAAGACAATTTGTTGCAATTCTTTATGATCTCCAATGGTCTCCCTTTGACTCTCCACCCAAAAACTCTAAATCTTTCTGCAATCCAACTCTAGTGCTTTCAAAATCTGCAGCCCATTACCCTCACAACAATACATTGTTGTTTTCCTCTCTAATTCCCTTATCTCTCACCATTACAACCCAATAATTATCCCATTTACTAAGAAAAAACGAAAATTAATTGGAGTAAGGTTAATGGTCATTCAAGAACCATTATTAGATGGTTTTCCATCCCTTCCTTGGCTGCCCATTCAGCTAGGGTTTCCTCCACCCTTTCACATTCATGCCAAAAATTAGTTTAGCAAAAAGAATGCTTAATTTGGGTTCACCAAGGTTTGAACCCATAACCCCTCAATCACAAAGACAATTGCACAACCAATTCAACCAATTCATATTTCATGATAATTCTTATAATTCTAAGGTTTTATTATCACTCAACATGATCATGCACATAAATAAAATAATAACAATTAAATAAGACATAAATGACATACATAATACTCGAACCTAAGTCCTCTCACACAAACTAAGAACTCTCAACCACTTAAGCTAGTACTTTTCCATATCATAACAATCTCCATTAAATGCCATAAAGGCTCTCCTACTCGTATTTATTAAATAGTTATTTATTTAATTATTTAAATTTCACGGGTCTTACATGACCTCTGGCTCCAAATGCTAATAAGTCAAAACCACTTTGAGCATTGAATGAAAAAAAAAGAATTCCTGGAAAAAGCACAATTGCTCAGAAAAATCTGCCACGGAATGTTATGGAATGAATTGAGTGTTTGTGTTAAAGTGCCCTAGTCACCACAACATAGTTGTACTTTCCATTTCAACTCTGTTTGCATATGTTCTCACTCTTGATTCAACTTATTTTCTTTAGTCTTGTTTGATTTTAGTTTTGTTCATCTTCCTCTAGATACATTCCTTAGGTTCTCTTTTGTGTGCCTCCTTTCTTTGATAGCTTGTTTTTTTGCTTGTCTTTGTTGGCTATCCTTTGAGTTTGTCTATTACATCCATCACTTGATGTTGTCCTTGCCTCAATTTGAGCTTTTATTGTGTTTCTGACTTTTACTCTTACACATTTGATTTGCACTTGGTTCTATTTTAATTTCTGCACTCTCACTATTTTGGCAGCCTTTGTAGGTGAAACCTCCTCTTCAAGGTGGAGTGGTGAGTGAATATATTGTGAGAGTACACTGCCGAGAGCCTTCATAGGAGCATAGCATAGCTTTCTTTTGTGTTTTGTTGTTTTGATGTCACGGACTTTGTGTAATTTTTCTTCAGTGTTATGTTTTTATTTGCTTCATTTGGCTTAGGTGGGAAAATGCTTTACAACAATCCCATCCTTAGCAAGGCTTGTAATAGTTTAAGCGTGTAGTGTGAGGTTCAAGGGGTTCCAAAGGCCACTTGTATCTTCACTTAGGCTTAAATTTTTGGTCTAGTTTATGTTTTCATGTTTGTTCAGTTTCTGTCTTTATGTTTTCAATGTCAAGGTTTTGTGTGATTTGTATGATTGTTTCTATGTTTTAGGTCACCGTGATATCTAGGTGTAATGTGTTTCTCACCTAGTTGACCTTCTTTTGGTCTTTAGATTTCACTCTGTTCATGCACTTTGTCAAATTGTTTTTCACACAATCTGTTTTCATTTGTATTTTTATTGAGAATTTTTGTGAAAGATATTTAGAGATCTCTGGCTAGGAAAGGCTTGGTTTCTAAGCTTGTCCATGAGACTCACCTCCCTTTCCTAGGAGTATCTCTAGAAATCTTTTCCATTATTTTCTCTTTAGAAATTCATAAACTTCTTTGTGAAAAATTGTTTTGCCAAAAGTGTTTCAAAATGAGTTTTTCTTCTTCTAGCCGTATGCATGTAGATAGGCATAGTAGTGTACATTTAGGTAGGCATAGTAGTATTGAGTTGCATCATACCATTCATAGTGACATTCCATTCTTTGGGGAAGATATAGGACCAATATCATTTAGAGATTGGATGTGGGATACTGAGAAATTGGTGCAACCAATGTTTAGTAAATATAGTCACATAGACATTCTTAGGCATGTTACATCTAGGTTTGTAGGACATGCATATGAGTGGTGGCAAGAGAGGGAATATAGAGTGAAAAAGGGGAGAACATCATGCATCAATACATTTTATGAATTAAAAGTATGCATGTGAAAACATTTCATTCCCTCTTCATTTAGGATCACTAAAGTGCAACAAGCTAGGATAGAAGACTTCATTGACATTGGGGATGCATTCATCCAAAACATTGCTAAGTTTTCTAGACTAGAAAAAGATTTTAAGCATAATTTGGATTTTCTCTTGAGTGAACAAAGAGAGAGACAGAAAAATATAAGAGAGAGCAAGCAAAATTTCAAAAGCTTCGAGAGTTTGAAAAGAAGAGAGAAAAAGAAGAGCTTGAGAAGCTTTGTGCTAAAAGAGAACAAGAGGAAAAAGAGATAAAAGACAGAAAGAAAAGAGATGACGAAGAAAAGGCTAAAGAGGAGAGTCTAAGAAAAGCAAATGCAGAGAATGAGAGACAAGAATTAGAGGAAAGAGAGAAAATAAGACACGCGAGTGAGCTTGAAATACAGTCGCAAGTGGTAGAGTTAAAGATCATTTCAAAAGTAAAAAGAGAACTAATTGTTAAGGATTTGGTGTTCAATCCTTCACTAATCCCTTCCATTAAGTTCCAATTTTAAAAGGGAGTTCTCCCATCTTTAACCTCTATTCACTTTATCATTAAATCTTTCAAGTTGTTTTTCTCTCAAACATTTTGTTGTCCATCTCATTCTCTTATTTCATCCTCCTCCACATCTTGTGCCAAAACACACGTTGACTCTAAAATTCTTTTCAAATATCATCTTAGTCTTAGTGTAAGCCATTGTTTTAGTGAAGTGGGCCTAATACCAACTTTTTCAAAATTTATAAGCCCATTTTCATAAATTTCCCAATCAATTTTACTGCATGGTCATTATGATTTCATTATAATTTTGTTTGATGATTATTGCAGATTTGTTTTTGATCCTGGTGGAATTCTAACTTTGGTTGCTATGGGCCTTTAATAACCCTCTAAATCTGAGGACAGATCCTATTCAAGGGGGAGGGGATGATGTGATCCCATTAAGGCTCATAGCTTGAGCCATTGGCTAGGCCCATTCTTTTTAATTTGTTTTATTTTCTTTATTGTCAATTAAATAAATATGGTTTTAATTGATCTTGTATTGCATATTGCAACCTCTATTTTTTCCAAGCTGCCCTATTCTTAATTGTTGGCATTAGGCCTGCAGCCCAATAACATACCACACAAATGTTAGCCAAAATTATGAAGATTCCTGTGCTGCGGCCTAATCCATTCAATCATGCGTGACTTGGTTTTCATCCGCACACCTCCACGCTGGCAACCGATGCTTCCTTCAGCAACAATGTCAATTGGGCCTTCAACATACAACCCAAGTTCCTCCATGTATTCACGTTACAGCATGGACCGAGACACCCGCTTCAGGTAGCCCAATTTGTTTCAGAAATCACGCGTGCAATCCATCTGCAAACAACAATTCCTTTCGCCTAAAACGCACCCACGTCGCAAATAGGTTTCTTCATTACCAGCCGCTAGGGTTCATGAGAGGGTTGCACCCTTGCTCTAGGTTTCTTTCCACCTGCCAGCTAAAACAGTGTTCACGAGTGTTAACCCTTAGATGCTAGGGTTCTTCTCACGCTTCGCACCTTCACACCAGCCGACCCACCTCTGCATGTGTTTCACACTGTAGGGCTAGGGTTCATCTTTGTTAGAACTTCTGTTAAGATTTCAAACCCTAGCCTCTAGAGACTATATCACCGTTAGGCTCCTGTTAGATGGTGATTTTCATTTCTTCACTCCCGTTTTCTTCTTTCCGGTTGCCATTCGTTCTATAAAATGGCAAGTCGTTTCTTTGTAATCCAGCTTTGATGAATGAGATTTTCGGTAGAGATCACTCCCACCGTTCATCAGCTCACCCTAAACCCTAGATTAGGTTTTAGCCTCTTAGGGTTTACCAAGCCAATGAGAAACCAGAGTGAACCGAGTGATAACCTTCTTAATCAAACCTTTCCGCTGCGTTTCCCTCGCTCTCCGCGAGTTTCAATCGGTCGAACGCCGATTGGAGAGGCTTTTTGCGAGTACCACGACGGAGGAGCCTCATTAGTTTCCTTGAGGTTCTGATACATCTGAGTCATGCCAGGATGCAAGCTAAGACGACATTTGAGTCTCCCAACGAACACAAAATTGATTTTTAACAAATTAGTTCTTATAAAAAGAAATAAAAACAATAATAAAGAAAATAGATTGATTCCATTGATTTTTCAAAATAGATTCATCATCGATTATCTAAAGATTATTGCTCAATTAATTATTGTTGTAAATTTACAAATTAATCAATGTTAAGTCTCAATTAACTTGTTGGCGTTCTCACTTTTAACCAAAGTACAATCTCAATTAAAAGTGAGAACTTTTAGATTATCCATAGTAAGTTCAACCAAAGTACAGTCTCAATCAAATTTACTATGCCTAATCATGTCTATTCTTTTATCTTCTCACCAAATAAAAAGCTTAATTAATCAAAGTAAAGTCTCAATTAATTTTCGTTAGAGTAAATACCTTTAACCAAAGTAAAGTCTCAATTATTGGTAAAAACTCATTCAATCACATGAAAGTTTCTAAATAAAATCAAAGTAAAGTCTCAATTAAATTTAAAAACCCTTGAACTCATATGATCAACATTCATATAGATTTAAAATCATTATTTTTTACGTGATTCAAAGGCAAAAGACATAGATGAATTAAAACCTCAACAATAATAAAAAGAACAAAGAAATTAATTCATTCTAACCTCAAAATCCATAATGAAATTACAATGGAATCAACCCAAGAAGTTTAGCAATTCATAGAATGCGAAAGTAAAAATAGAAGAATGAAGAGAGAGAAAGGAAACGAAATTAGGCCCCCCCTAAAGGGTTCCTAAACTCCGAAGTCCCGAGCTTGTTTCTTCTGCTTCTCCCTTAGTCTCTTTATATAGGAATTGGACTGGGCTTTTCTGTTGCTAAAATCTCTCAATTATCTTTTAAAATAAAGATAAAGATAAATATTTAAAAATATTTGGAGAGATATAAATTATTTGACAAATATAGTTGGTTAATAATTTATGATATAATTAAATAAATTAATTATTTAAAGATATCTGATAAATTATCACCAAATAATATTTGTATTAATTTTCTAAATAAGCCATTTTTAATCATGTAGTCCAAATTTGCAGAGCCATCCAAAAATATCAATATTTGCAATTAAACCCCTCTAGTTTGACCAATCTTTGACCATATTTGAATATTTGACCAGAGTTGACTGTTTGACCAGCTTTGACAATTTCAGTGTCCATTGAGAGACTGACACGTGTCAAATCTTCTCTCTCCAGAATTAGGGTTTGCTCCTCCTTTTTCCTTCCTCTATCGTGATTTCTGCCGCTGGGACTTCCGGCAAGGGTGTTCCATTTTGATTTGATGCAGGAACGTTATACAGGTTCGAATCTGGTGCTGCAATGGATTTGGTGCTGCAATGAATCTGGTTCACACGCGTTCATGGCGGTCCGGTAACAATGGCTGACGGAATCAGGTTTCCTGGAGCTTTCATGGCTTGTTTTGCAGTGAGCGACTTCAAGAGCGGTGCTGTTTCGTTTCCAGTGCAGGGATGGCGTTGCGGCAACGAAAATGCTGGTGCGTGGTGCAGATCTGTGGAGGTTCGTTCATGGTGTTGCTCGTCGCTGTTGTGCGTTGCAGGTGCGGTGGCTACGGTGGCGGAGCTTATCTTCTCCTCTGGTGGCTGCTGGTGCGTGAGTATAGAGGCGCTATTGCAGTGTAGTGGTGCGTGGAGAGAAGATGGAGGTGCTGCTCACGAACGGTGGCTGCTTGCAACGTTGACGCTGCAGTGCGAGGCTGACGGCGGTGGGAGGCGCTGAAATGGTGGTCCAGCGACATGGCTTGTGCAGGTGCGTGGTGGCCGTGACTAGTGGTGGCTGCCGGTGAGAAGGATGGAGGAGATGATGACGTGGCAGTGTATGATTGGCCAGAGTTGAAAGTTGGGGATTGCCACATGGCATGATCTGAGTGAATTAGGTTTAAGTGGTAGGAAGGGTGTAAATAGACATGTTTGGGAGTGCATAATAGGTTTTTGGTGAGACCCATTTAGAAAGAGGGGAGTGTATAAGTAAAAACTTGGGGTGCATAAGTGATTTTTCCAGAACTTGTTAAGTTCAGCTTTATTTAAAAGTGGTTTATAATTTCAATCAATTTATTTTCCCACCTTGAATGAGCTTAATCTTAACTTTAGCTGCATCAACAAACATTAAAATATCCAAGAATAATTCCAAGCTAAAAGGTGAGGGGAAGGCAATCATATAGAAGACACACAAGCTAAAATTCCACTTCAATATCCACCACCTAAGATGCTACCATATCATACAAACCATTCTAAACTCCATAGTATGGACCAAGAACCTTACCCAAACCAAGAGGATGGATGCACCAAAGGCTTGGATGGCTCTAGATACCAATTGATGGAAGTCCTTGGTGTAGGAGAGGAAGGAAATCCATGGAGAATGATGAGGAGGAGATAGAGTGCAGCAGAATTTAGAGAAAGAGATGAAAGTAGCTCTCAGAAATGGAGAATTTGGTGAAGATGAAGAGTAGAAGTGGAGTTATGGTATGGAAGGTGGCTAGAGGAGATGAAGGAGAAGGTTAGCCATGTATTCTCTCAAATTAATAGAAGTGTGGAGTGATCTCAAACACTAGTATCTATTAGCAATTCAGAAGTAACCATTACAATAGTTGAGTGGCTCTATTTATAGGCACATAGCCGACCAAATGAAGAGAAAATGCAACAAAGATGAAATGCAAATGTAGCTTGGAGAAGAAGCTTGATTGGAGACCATGTGATGTAGTAGATGAGTCTTCATGATGCCAAGTGGCATATCACACTCTCCTTGCCCAAGTCACACGCACCATGCTTCCATCACATTCTCCTTGCTTAGTTCATGCTTTGCTTGCATCCAAATGGAGAGTCACTCAAGCAATTATCGGCCAAAGGTAGCAAATTGGGATCGGCCAAATTGATCCGAAAAAGTTTTCTAGCTTTTATTGAAAGCAAAGCCTAAACAATGGCCCAATTTAAATCTAGACTACTTCCTTCATGCATCATCTCATATTTTAGAGATTTCTTTAGCCCATGTGAATAATGTAAAAAGCCCATGATTGACTTGATCATCTTTTGAGAGACCCATGTGAATCTTTCTTATCATGCTTCTAGTGATTGGGCCTTGATGTGGGCTTGGGCTTGTTGATGCAATTAAGCTTGGGCTTTTTGGGGTCACATCACACCAAGTCTTCTAGAAAGTTCTAGAACCCTCCTTTGAGAGCCTTGACCATGAAGACTTGCCACCTAGATGGCTTGGACGAAAATTCACCCATGTGCACCCTAGGATGACCTACTTTCTAGAACATGCTAGGTTTCTTTTGTAATCCTTTAACTTAGTTGTTTTGCTAAGGGGCCCCTAGACTTGTCTATTTAAGAGGACCTCTAACACTTGTAGAGGGGTTGAACATTTTGGAGAAATTAAACACCTTTGTGTATCAACCATTGTGGGAGTCTTCCTCCTCAAGCAGTGAAGTTCTTTTAAGCCTTATCTTGAATCTTGATTCAAGTGGCGGCAGACATCCACTCATCTTCAAGGTTGCCATGGCTTCTTCTAGCCTAGCCTTATAGTGGCCTGCTTCTCACATTTTTATCATTTCTTTCCTTTCCATTTTATGTTTTCTTCTTTCTTTGTGTGTGTGACTTGGGTTTTACTCTTTTTATGTGTTGTCCACTCTTATTTGTTTTGAATCAATCCATTCTTCTCTTCTCTAGAACCTTGGAAAGTAACCTTCACATCTAGATAGCTTGCTATCTTAATGTCCAATAGGGATTTCCTTAGTTTTCTTAATCAACCATCACCATATTCAATAATATTCTAAAAGGAACAAGATAATCCTACATCATTTGGTATCTAGAGCTTAGGTTGTCCTTGAATATGGTGTTTTTATGGTCTAACCTTGTCTTGTCTAGCTATCTTTGAATGGTCCACATAAAAATAGTGCTGGTAGCAACGTGTGCGATTTTCAAAAAAATACTGCAGTTAGCTTAGTGGTCGAAAAGTAACATTCTTTATATCAAAAGAAAGCTCTGTGATCTATTTTCCAACAAAAAAAGAATGAACGCATTTGGACTTCTATGGAGAGCGTTATGATCAAATAAGTGAGGAAATGTCAGAGCTACCGAGAATACGAAAAACAACGTTTTCAGGTTATGTTGTGGCAAATTTGGCTTCGATTTTGTGACTCTTTTGCTCCTAAATGTGATTGGATAACATGTCTTTGGATGCTTAGTCATTGAGCTTCAAATCCATGAGTTTAAATGCATGATAGCTACATGTTTATATCTTTGTGTATGCCATTTTGAGTCTTTAAATGTGCCTAACTTTTGATTGAGTCATATGTCATATGTTAGCTTGAAGTTTTCTTGTTTTTGTTATTCCAAGTATTTGAATATTGCATTCACCTTATGTCTTGTTTGATGTATGCTCCTTGAACTTGATTTTGGCCTAAAAATTTGGGAACTAAGTGTCCAAGCCACCCAAAACACCTTTCTCATCATTTTGTGAAACTAGTTTTTGAAAGAAGAAAAATTTTGGTACACTTTTACAATCTTACCGAGAGCAATATGGCTCTTTGATGAGCCAAAATTGTGTTTCCACTAAGTGTCGTGCTACTAGTTTTCATATTTTGGTGTTGGTGATATTGGCTAATTAGTTCCATGTTTAAAACTTGGCTATGATCTTTCTTGGTGTATGAATGATTTGAGACTTGGTGATGCAGAGTTCAAGTATTTTTCCAATAGAGTCTTTTCATGTGCTTTTCTTGCTTGTTTTGATTAAAAGTTTTGTCACCTTGATATCCTTTCCTTAGAGTTTAGCTTTCTTGGCTTTAAGTACTTTTATTGCTTGTCTTTAGGTTCTATGTTTTGTCGTAGTAGTTTTCTTCCTTTGCTTTCCTTTGAGTGTAGTGGCCAAGCCACTTGAACTTGTCTTGAAAAGGTTTCCAAAAACTTTGAAAGCATTTCACTCCTTTTTGGTGGATTTGAGTGTAGTCTTGCCTTGTTGCTTTGGGGGAGAGTGATCTAAACACTTGGGTGAATTTCTTTGGACCATACTTGGTCTCAGGTTTGGTTACCAATTGTCACTAACACCTCCCTTTCTTGGATTTTGAGTTTTGTTGTAGGAAAGTGAGATGGTTACTCCCATGGCCAATCAAGGTGCATTAGTAGACATTGGTAAAATCTTACAAGAAATGGACCTTCAGAGACAAGAATATAGAGAACAACAGGAAAGAACCCTTCAAGTTTACATGAAACAAATGCAACAACAAATTCAACAAATTCAACAACAATTGCAATCATTCCAAAGAGAGGCTAAGAAAAGAGAGCATTCTAGGCGCCAACCATCACAAAAGAAGGAAACTCCAAAGATTCCTAAGTTCTATGGTGGATGTGATCCCAAAATCTACCTTGATTGGGAAGCTCAAGTGGAACAAATTTTCAATGAAAATCATGTAAAGGATCAAACACAAGTTGATCTAGTAGTGTTAGGATTTTTTGAGTGTGCCAAAACTTGGTGGCATAAAGTTTATAAAAATTATGACCAAGGGCCACCCACGGCTTCTTGGATGGACATTAAAACCCTTATGTGCTCTAGATTTGTTCCTCCCTCCTATAGGAACAAATCTATAGGAGTGTGAGTGAGTACTTTAAAGAATTAGAGTCTCAAATGTTTGGGGCTGAACATTTTGGAGAATTTATACACTTTGTGTTTCAACCTTTTATGAGAGCATTCCTCCTTAGGGATTGGAGTTTTTTCAAGCCTTATCTTGCCTTGGAAAGTGGCGGCATACACCACTCATCTTCAAGGTTGCCATGGCTTCTTCTAGCCTAGCCTTGTTGTGGCGTGAATCCTCCATTCCTCCCCTTTCCTTGCTTTTCATTTTATGTATCTTTACTCTTCTTGGTTTATATTGTTACTATTATATGTTTTTCCTTTTGGTTTCTTACTCTCCATCAATCCATCCTCCTCCTCTCTAGAACCTTCGAAAGGAACCTTCACATCTAGGTAGCTTGCTATCTTAATATCTAGTGGGGATTTCCTTGGTTTTCTTAATCAGTCATCACCATATTCATTAATCTTCTAAAAGGAACAAGATAATCCTACATCAAATGCCCACGGCCCAAATGAGAGGAAATGATTGGTGGATGCATTTCCATGAGGATTCTAGGCCAAAAGAGGAAGGAGACCAAGTAGCTTTCAAAGGAATCATCTAAAATGTCAAAAGGAGATATGTTACATGTCTACTTTTGCTTTTACTTTATGCTTTTTGCTTTCCTCTCTCCTTTACATCATCCACATGCTCCAATCACCATGCGCCACCTAGCATGCTCCACTTTCTTTAATTACCTACAAAAACAAGACAAAAAAAGATTAGCATGTTGGGTTAAGTTAAGCTAATCTTGGTCAAAGGTCCACTTCGGTCAAAGTCAACAAGTCAACCAAAATAAGTCAACTAAAACCAACTTAGGGAATTTAAACTAAAGTAATGGAAAACAAAGATAAAGGTGATGGAATAAAAGACTCCCCTCTAGACATGCTTCTAGTGATCCTTCTTGAGGGTGCTTCTATGGAGGTATCATGGTTTGTCACGGCTTCATCACTTTCTCTCTTTGTTCTTCTTCTTCCTTTGCTCTTTGTTCTTTCTCTTCTCACTCTTTTTGCTCTTTCTCTTTTCTTTCTCTAAGCTCTTTCATCTTTTGTTTTCTTTCTCTCATCTCTAGCTCTTTTCTTTCTCTTTGCTTTTTCTTCTCTTGCTCTCTTAGCTCTTGCTCCTTTATCTTTTTTAGCTCCCTCTCCTGTCTTGCTTTCTCCCACATTTCCTTTAGTGCTCTTTCCGCATTTTCTCTCTCTTGTCTTGCTTTTTCCCATATTTCCTTTAGTGTTCTTTCCGCCTTTTCACGCTCCTTTCTTTCTTCTTACTGTTGTCTAACTTCGAGCTTTTGCCTAACACTCCTTTTCACATCTTTCAAGTATACAATGTAATCCTGGAGTTCTTGAAGAGTCATGTACTTTGCGTTCCAATTAGGACATTGATAATTTTCATGTCCATATCCTTCACACTTAGTGCACCTAATAACACTTATTTTGTCGCTTGGCAATGATCTTCTATCATGTTTGTGCTCCCTTTTAAGTTCTCCAAGTTTGTTATTCAGCTTGATAATTATGGACACAATGAAGTTGATATCGTTTATCAAGGTCGAACCTGTATGGAACATTGTGGAGTGCTCCAAAATGCTAATTCCTGTAGTGAAAGAGAGGAAACAAGAACTAACACAAAACACAATAAGTGGTTAGCACAAGTAATGTGGATAAAATTATCAAATGGGCCTCACCACTCCTTACGTGTTTACACTCAATTTCACTCGTGTTTCACTCTCTAAGTGTATTCACTTGCTCTCAAGTTCCTGTCCATTTCTTCAAAGAACCTCCAATCAACCCATCAAGAATTCAACATCAAAGTGAAAGATGTAACGGATCTAAGCTCAACTCAGGAGGCCAAACAAAGGAAAACTCTAAGACAAAACCAAGGAAATCTGAAGACAAACTAAAAAGCACCAACTCAAGAAATGGCTAAACCAAAGGGAGTAAATATGTGACAAACTAAGACCTTTGCAACGAGAAAAGCACTTTAAAAGACAAGAGTAATCTAAATAAAGTATTTAGAATTACTATTGGAAATGTGAAACAAAATACTCAAGCTAAATTGTGATGAATAATTCAAACTCCCACAAGCAATACTTCCAATAAGTTAGCCCAAGGTACATTGTCCTATAACACAAGAATCCAAGGAAAAATCAAACTCAAAAAGAAAAGTGATAGAAAATGAACTCAAGCAAAGCTAGAAGTTCAAGAAAAGAGACTTATACTCACAAGAATATTGACCCAGAAATAAACACAACAAGCACCATGTATATCCATCATAACAACATCCAAAACAACTCAAAAAAATATGTCGAAACAGCCAAAATCACGGCCCAAAAACAAGCAAAAATCTGCACCGAATGGGGCTGCCAAGTGGTAAGAATAGACAAAGGTAAATGCAAGAAGGCAGTAGAAATTAAACCAGCAAAAGTGACGAAGCACTACAATTATGCACCACATAAAGACACTACTGGATCCCATTTGCAGCCACCGAATGATAAGGAGCACCAAAGGTGGACACATCCAATCACACCCATAGCAAGCTGCAGCACTTCCAATACATAATTATGCGTTGCTGTCAATTGCCTACATCCAATTGGCTGCAGTGAAAATTAAAGGCACCACTCAATATTTGGTTACACCTTGTGTGATGGTTCCAGCCACTTCCAACTCCAATTTCACGTGGCAATTGTGCTTCTCCGATCGGCACCATTTCACAATGGAAGTGATATTGTTCTTAATAGGACAAGAATTTGGCTGCTGTCTTAGTCCTTGAGAATGCCAATACAAAGAACTAAATTTTGCAGTTATAGTAGTAAAAGGTTCGCTCAAGCCTTGACAATTTTGCACCGCTCCAATTAACACACTATTGCACCAAGGATGCACCAAACTGTTGTTACGCTTCAAATTCAAACTTCACCTAATATTTTGGATCGGACCAGCTATGGATGGATCACATGGTAAATGTTGTCAAACCAAATCCTAAATGAAATGTTTGTTGCTGTGTCAAAAGATGAGTGGTCATTGTCAATTGTTCAAGGAATTTGCACCAATAAAGTTGTGGTCCGTTTGGATCACTTATAGGCTGTTTTGCATCAAAAGAAATTTTGCATTGCTTCAAGTTGGCTATTATAGCCTGCCAATCCAGCCACTACCGCACTGCCTCGCACAAGCAAGGTTCTACAGCTTGCACTGCTTGAATTTTTCAGCCACACGATCTAGAGAAACAATGCCAGAATAATTTCCTTACGGCACCAAAGGAACTAGGAAGTGATTTTGCCAGTTTCATACATCAAAAAGGATGGGCTATTGTGATAACTAAAGGCGCCACTCCAAATTCTACGTTGCTGCCACATACAAAACAAAATTGATAACGCTGTCGTTGACGCGTTCAAATTAATACTACTTATCTATAACAACTTCAGTATTGTTAAGAAAGTAGTCAACAAAATAGTAAGGGTAAAGTAACCCAAAGTCGTCTCCCAACGAACACGGAATTGATTTTTAACAAATTAGTTCTTATAAAACTATACAAGAGTTAGTCAAATAAAATTATAAAAAAATATAGGGGATTAAGATAAACAAAGATAGAAATAAAATTTAAAAGATAAAAAATAAATAAAAATAATAGTAAAGAAAATAGATTGATTCCATTGCTTTTTCAAAATAGATTCATCATCGGTTATCTAAAGATTATTGCTCAATTAATTATTGTTGTAGATTTACAAATTAATCAATGTAAA
>Ga0214544_1004234_pt1 | contig 28950 bp, 14 predicted proteins | sample CNSS3metaG_FD_160074 | JGI IMG/M metagenome (GOLD analysis project Ga0214544, IMG submission 160074) | Root nodule microbial communities from cowpea collected in UCLA plant growth center, Los Angeles, California, USA - CNSS3 | ecosystem: Host-associated > Plants > Roots > Nodule | place: USA...
TATATATATATATATATATATATATATATATATATATATATATATATATATATATGAAAATGATATTTTAATTCATTTTTTTAACTTATTTTTAATTTATTGTTTTAATCATCATTAGATTATCTTTTTTTATTTCTTTTAGTGATGTGATGTGATGATTTAATGGTGATTGAAGTGGTGAATTAGAAATAGATCAAAAAAATGGATTAAAGTATCATTATATATATATATATGTATATATATATGTGTGTGTAAGTTAAATAACGTAATAGTAGGTTTTGCACTTAAGATTTCATATCTATAGAAAGTTGTTTATGGTAAATTTGTCTTTTGATAATTATTACAAGTTATTATTGTTCAAAGACTTTTTTTTTTTGTGTACGAAGAACTTTGGAAATTTCTTTTAGTTCAGTTTAGTTCTTCAATTTTATATATGTGTGAATTTAATTCTTTTAACAAAATTTTGTTAAATTTATTTGACGTTTCAAATACCTTTCATGACATTTTTAAATAGTATTGAAGTGAAAATATGTCAAATGGTATTAACAACTCAAATGTTATAAAAAAAATCGTTGTAAATGTTAAATAAATATAAAAAACTTTGATTAAAAGAACTATATTCAAACTATATTTAAAAATATTAAATTTAATTTTTATAAAAAATTAAAGGACAAAAATATATTTACCCAAAACAAAGAGATATCATTTATTCTTTGTATTCCGTATATTCTCGTTACTTGAGCATTACCATAATCTTTTCGATTAACATAAATAAGGAAATTAATACAATTTTGTTTTTAATTTAAATTTTTATATTTATTTTCTAAAAGTTGAAATATTTTTTATTCTTAATTCGGCTTCAAACATCGGTATTTCAACAAAGGTTGAAAGGTGAATTTTTAAGATGCGTTTATCGTAAGGACTCAATTTGAAGAACTGAAATGATAGTAACAAAGAAAAAGGGAGTTAAAAGTTAGGTTGGTTATATTAAAAAAAAGATAGCGAATGATTTTATTGATATAATATATTTAAAAAAAGTTAAAAAATGGTATTTATGAAATTTTTAAATTGTTTTCATTATCCAAAAGTAATTTTAATTTATATAGCTTTAATATTTATTTATAATTTTACTTTTACTAATGTTATTATTTTAATTTTCTAATACTAATAGTAATATTATAAATTTTCTGTTGTTATTTATTTTAATTTTATAAAAAATATGATTATTATCATTTTAAGTTTTTATTGTTAATAACTTTTTTATTTATTAATATTAATACCATTTATTTTTATTAATTTTTATTCTTTTATTAATAACTTCTTGTTTTTATTTTTATCATTTTATTAAATTATTATTATTAATTAATATTTTTATTATTACTATAATTAATATTCTTTTAATTTTGTTATTTATTCATTAGTATTATTATATTGTAATATACATAATTAACTATGGTGCGTTATATAATGTAACATAATTGATTATGCATATAACGTAACATGTAATGTAATTTGAAAATTTTAAATTTGGAGATTTTAACGTGTAACTGGAATGGATAAATGTGTAATTGAATAAAGTTGACATGACTTTTTTTTTTTGGTATAATTAGTCGTATAGTACCCAGTTTGAGGTTAGGATGTCAAATAGGTACCTAGTGTTAAAAAAGTGTCAATTGCATCCAACTTTTAAAAAAGTGCTTCAATTAGGTTCCTTTTAGACAGAGATGACTAACTTTTTATTTTATTTTATTTTTTAATTTTTGAAAAAAAAAATAAAAAAAATGTCACGTGTCAAGTTCCTATGTGTGACACATGTCAGTGTCACTGTCAGATGTCATTGTGTTGATTTCGATTTAGTCTCCATATATGTTTTTTGTTTCAATTTAGTATCTAAGTATGTGTATCTGATTCAATTTTGTCTCAATTTTTTTTAATAATTAAAATATTTTTGTAATCCATTTTTTATAAGATTAAAAATAATTAAGTATAAATATTTTTACAAAATTAAGTACTATTATTTATATTGTTCCCCTTCAATTTCAGACCAAATTTATTATTTATATAAATGTTATACTAATATTTTTTATTAAAAACGACTTTTTAACATATTACTTTATTAATTACTTTTTTATTAAGTACTCATTATTTTTTTTAAATAGAACAATATTGTCTCTTACTAATTTTAAACCAAAATTTCTATTGGTTTGAATGTTATACTAATTTTTTTTATTATTAAAAATGACTTAATAAAATGACTTTTACCACTAAATTTTAATATAAATATCAAATACTTAATTTTTGTTAAACTTTTATACTTAATTACTTTTAATCTTATAAAAAAATGGATTTTAATTATTAAAAAAAATTGGGACAAGATTGATTGAGATACACATACTTAGGTACTAAATTGAAACAAAAAAACATATATGGGAACTTAATCGAAATCAACACAATGGTATCTGATAGTGATACTGACACGTGACACTGACAATGCCACGTGTCACACACAGAGACTTGACACGTGATATTTTTATTTTATTTTTTCAAAATTTAAAAAAAAAATAAAAAAATTTAAAAAATAAAAATAAAAAAAACCACAGACTGACATGTGGCACATTGACTAACGACGTTAGTCAACTCTGTTTGAAAATGACCTAATTGAAGCACTTTCTCAAAAGTTGAGATGCAATTAACACTTCTTTTAAACCGGGTACCTATTTGACACTCTAGTCCCAAATTAGGTACTATAGGACTAATTATACATTTTTTGATATCGAGAGAAATCGAGAAGTGTACACTGCATTTATTTATTCGCTGATGAAGAAAATTACAAACACAAACCATCCTAGTTCTTCCTTTCGTGTTCAGAGTCCATCTTTAGAAACTAACAGCAATAATAACTATATGGTCATTAAAAAAATAAATTTTTGTATAAAGAGAAAAAAATAAAAAAGTAAAATAATAAATATAAAATAGATATACAAATTTATTGGACTTGGAAGTATAATGAGGTGACAATAGATCTGTAAATGGAGCAAGATTTGCTCTAAAAAAAATAAAAAAAGGGTTTTTCAAAAAACGATAGAAAAACTTCAACACAACTCAGTACAGCATATCAAATTGTAAGTGCATAACTAAGAACTGTGAAGAGAAGGAAGCAGATATAAGAATAGAGTGAATTTGTTTTCAGAGATGTGGGGCCGGAAGAAGGTTATTGAGAGTAAATGACTTGGGATTCACGTCAGGGAACACGTTTTGTTGACCAAAAAAAAAAGTAATGAAAGGCAAGGCTTATTTTTCTTTGTTAAAGTCATGAATCATGGTCTCTGGTCTTCTATTCTCGAAACTGCTTTGAACTTGATATTTTGTTTTGTTTTGTAAACGGTCAAACATTTCGGGGTCATTTCGCCTACACTATTACATCTCCAACTATACGCCCATTGACCATACAAAATCATGCGATGCCAAATTAGTTGAGACGTTAAAAACATTTATTTAATTATATATTTCTTAATTGATGTGTTAATTAAATGCAGGATGTGTTGCGATGAAGGGGAGGATTAGGTTTCATAAAGAAACTGTGTTGAAGAAGAGTATAGTATATTAGATGAAACGTGGGAGAGAAAAGGAAAGAAAGAAAGAAATAGTAATAATAGTTTGTTAATTGGATTTGGAATTGGGGAGTTCAGCTGAGCTGAACTTGTTATGCTGCTACCATTCCTTTGCATAAAAGATAAAGATGAAGAGGTCTCTCAGAAAGTTGGGAGTTCTGACGTTAGAGAAGCATCACCACCACCGTGACCGCACTAACATTCTTCCTTTGTCCCAGTTAGAGGACCTCGCTCAGGCTACCCAGGTTTTTCTTTTCTTTCCTTCCCTTTCAATTTTAATTTTAGGGTTCAAATTCTAATTCATATTCAAACTGCAGGACATGGAAGACATGAGAGACTGCTACGATAGCTTGCTTTCGGCTGCTGCCGCCGCCGCTAACAGTGCTTATGGTATCTCCTCTTTCATCCCCTTTCCATTTTTCAAGACATATCAATAATAGTAACAATTCCGATGGAAACTTTCTTTTTTCTCTTCCAGAATTCTCAGAGTCCTTGGGAGAATTGGGCTCTTGCCTTCTTCAGAACACCGCCTTGCATGACGATGAAGAAAGCGGTACTATTCACTCATCTCTCCCTACACTACCAAACTCACTCATCATACCCAACTACCTACTAACTTTCTCTTTCTCTTCCTATTTTCGATTTGATGCGCTCATGCAGGCAAAGTTCTCATAATGCTCGGTAAGATGCAGTTTCAACTCCAGAAGCTCATTGATAAATATGTCAGTTCCTACTCAATCACTTCTAACTTAAAACTTCAACAATCTCTCTCTATGCTTTTCTAATCCTTTTTTTCCTTTGCAATTTCAGCGCTCTCATATTACCCAGACAATTACCATTCCCTCGGATTCTCTTCTCAATGAACTTCGAATTGTTGAGGTTTCTTCTTTCTTTTCCAATCTTTATCTCCTCGATTCAAATTTCGACTACCCTTCTTTATCTGCTGCCTAATATTACCACCCTTTTTAACTCTCTAACAGTACGCCGCCCATCAACACAATTATTTCCATCAATATATTTCATCCAAACAAGATTCCTAGCTTCTTTTTTTCCGACAAGTGTTAATATGTTAGTTTAGACAATTACCACCTCCGACCTCATTTCTCTACCTTCACCTCCAACCCAACGTTATATCCCCCAACAACATTCCTAGCTTATTTGTTGAATTTACCATATCTTGCTCTATCCTTTTTGCGAATGATTATTTATTGTTTTTTTTCCTTCACGTTGAAACAGGAGATGAAGCGACATTGTGACGAAAAAAGGTTTGGCGTGTTGTATTGGATATAATTGTCTTTGAATGTTATTCGTGCCTTATCTTTTCGATCTATAATCTGCAGAGTTGCATATGAGTCCATGTTAACAAGATATAGAGAAAGAGGTAGGTCTAGAAGCGGAAGAGCAGAGACTATTTCCTTGCAGCAGTTACAAATTGCTCGTGATGAATATGATGAGGAGGCCACCTTATTTGTTTTCCGCTTGAAATCTCTGAAGCAAGGTCAATCGTGGAGCCTTCTAACACAGGCAGCACGCCACCATGCAGCTCAGGTTTTACTTGTTCCCAATATTTACTTTTCAGATGTGGGAGAGTTAATTCATTTTTAATGTTTCTTTCCTTTGACACTGCCTCCTTTATCCCCCGAAACAGTTGTGTTTCTTCAAGAAAGCAGTTAAATCTCTTGAGACAGCAGAGCCGCACGTAAAATTAGTAACAGAACAGCATCACATTGATTACCACTTCATTGGTATTGAAGGAGAGGATGAGGATGAGGATGAGGATGAGGATGAGGACGAAGATGAAGATGGTGACAGCCATGATGAGAATGATGATGGGGAGCTGAGTTTTGACTATACACAAAATGAACATGAGCAAGATGTTTCTACATTAGACAACTCAAAGAAGGTGACTACCTTTCGAAACTAGTAATGTTTTTTAATGTCTTTTGAATATTTCAATCACATTGAGAAATGAACACGAGAAAGATGTTTCTACATTAGACAACTCAAAGAAGGTACTACCTTTCGAAACTAGAAAAATTAGTAATGTTTTTTAACGTCTTTTGCATATTTCAATCACATTGAGAAATGAACATTACGATGATTGAGTAACTATTCCAGCAAACGTACATCAATATGAGTAGGAGTTCATTGAGCACACAAGTAGTGATAGAGGAACGGTGTGATGATGTTAAGTAGGCTAGAGTGAGAGGGAAGGAGAAAGAGGTGTTTCTGTTATTGAGATCCAAAGACTCAAGAAGAATGTTCTCATACAAGGGCTTCCCCTTTTCACAAAGCATTGGGCTCAGTTCAGATTAATATTCCCCTAGGATACTTCGTTTGTATAGTTTACAATTTGTTATCTAACCCCTCGGGTTCAATTAGGCCCCCTATCCCTTACACCCCACCTAAACCTCTCACAGAATTTCGTATTCCTTCTGCTATACAATCCCAATATTCTCTCCCCTCTCTTTATTTTCATTCCTAGCAGTTGTGGTTTTATAGCCTAAATTGCTAAAGAATAAATGAGTAAAATAAAAATTTGGGGTGAGGGAACATTGTGTTATATTGTTGTTTAGGGACCAAAGTCCATGAGAATCAGACTTTCTAGGTAGAATAATCATGTTCTTATGTGCAGGAACTTTACATCTGTAATATTTGTTTTCAAATGTGATTTTATTGTTTTTGTGGGCACAACTAATTCAGTTTGGATGGAGAGCTGGAAGGGTGGATTAAGAACTAAGAAAATCCAGAAGATAACCTGGAATATCAATATCTCTTTTCTATACATATAGTTGTATGAAAGTTGTATATTAACCTTATGATTGTCAATATTTTGGATCATATCCATACTTCTGGTTTTAATTTTTGTCTATAAAAAGCTTACATTGGCCTAATTACTCTCATTTTGAATGTGGAGTCATGCATGCTTCTTCAACCTGTAAAAGCAAAGGTAAGAAAAACTCACGGGATTTAGGACTGGAAATACTTCACAGGCTGATATATATGACCCAAGTGGAGGCCTCTTGATGCATTTGAAGCGAGATTAGTTAATTTCTTTATAATCTAAAATTTTTGAACTCTTATAAATGAGTTGTTTAATGTGTAGGAAAACTTGGATAGGCTTCGCAGGAATTCATTCTCCTTCAGGGTTAGGTCAGCGAGCCAATCTGCCCCACTTTTTGCTGATAATAAATGTGATTCTAGAGAAAGGCTGAGACAGATGCGGCCAACTTTATCACGGAAGTTCAATTCATATGTGCTGCCTACACCAGTTGATGCAAAGAGTTCCATACCTCCGATGTCAAGTAAGCAAGTACCTTCCAAAATAAAGGCAAATTTAGATGAGCCTATGAAGAATTTGTGGCATTCATCCCCATTGGAACAAAAGAAATACGGAAACATTTTTGGAGATGGGGCATTTTCTGGTCCGAATGTTAGGACTGCGCAGTCTGTAGTCAAGGAGAGTAATAGCAGTACTGCGTACACAAGATTGCCACCTCCTTTAATTGATGGTAATTTATCCTCAAATCATGATTTTGTTACTGCTTACTCTAAAAAGATTAAAAGACAAGCCTTTTCTGGTCCATTGGTAAGTAATGCTTGGCCAACCAAGCCTGTTTCTGTAGAGAGTGCCCAGTTGTTTTCCGGACCTCTTTTACGGACATCAATTCCTCAGCTTCCATCGTCATCATCTCCAAAAGTATCTCCTAGTGCTTCTCCCCCTCTTTCATCTTCACCTAAAATAAATGAGCTTCATGAACTTCCAAGGCCTCCAACCATTTCCGCATCCAATTCTAAGCTTTTAGGTTTGGTGGGTCATTCAGGTCCATTGGTGTCCCGAGGTCACCAGCTTTCTGCTCGAAATAATTTGGTTACATCAAATGCAGCATCTCCATTGCCAATGCCTCCTTCAGCAATGGCTCGAAGTTTCTCCATACCTTCTAGCAGTGCTAAAGTTGCAGCATTAGATGGGTCAAGACCTCCAGAAGACCCTAACAGATCATCAATATCCGAGTATGTTGATTCTCCTCGTCCGATGTACATTGCTTCATCTACTAGTTAGCCATCATGAGACGGCTGTCAGACTGTTGCTCGGGTTGCCTTGTCTGGAGACTGGAGGTAATATTTAAAATGGAGTATTTTTGTTTAATTATTTGTTTTTTGTTTTCATGGTTTAAGTAAGTATTTGTTATTAATTATTGAATGTAATTGAAGTTTCATGTTAAATGGAAAAGTCTTCTTCTCATTACCTGGTTTCAAGAGAAAAAATATGGACACGAGGGTTATCACTCAATCCCATATATTAAGTTCTTGGAAAGCCCTATATTTATTATGTTCTTTCATAGACACCTCTTTTCATATTTGAAATGTGAATTGGCATTGAATCTATTTGAAGTGTAAGCACGGGATCTTTAAGCTGTTTGAATTGGTAGAAAGGATTTAAATTAGATGACATTAATTATGTTGTTTGGATTTCTTATAACCAAATGCTAGCGAGCACCTCAAGGGTGTTTGATTAAGGAAGCAAAAGTAGAAATATTTAATGAACTCGAAAACATGTATTAGACTGAAATTTGAAAACGTAATAACATTTTATACTTCATTCGTCAAGTATTTATAGGCCTTTAATAGGATGAAAAGTAGATGTTCCTTACCATTGTTCAAGTGGTACTATTTAGCAATACGCTTCTTAAAACTATAAATAATGGAATGTAACATGACGGATTCTATGCCATCCTATTCAACCAATGCTCTGATTTGTCTTCACCCTCTTGATTCCCCTCCTTCCAAACTTTGGGTTGGTGAAACAACAGAATAGAATCTCTATTCTAATTTAGTTACCCCCAGTCCATTCTTTTTCATCCCAATTTGTAGAAGCCTGCATGGTATGTTTTTACACATAAAACCAAAATTGGCTTACTCTGCTCGTAGTACACAAATAATCCTATAAGCAAAATTTGTTTAACCCAGTTTATTTCTTGATTTCAGGGATGTACATGCTTATATTCATAATATTCAATGGCCCAGGTATGGTACTTAAGCAGATTAACTGTTTTTAAGAAGATATGCTCTATTCAATATCGTAAGGGTCAAGTTTTGTTTCTCAGTTTGGTACAGTTGCAAATCTGTAAATATTCCTTTATAATTCTTTTTCTGTCGTTATTATTGTTAATTCACCCAGCAATGGGGCCGATAATTCTATTTTTTATTTTTAGCGAAATAAATGACCATGTATTGAGCTGTCAAATTTTTCATTTAAGCAAACTATTTAGCTCCTTAATGCGAGAAAGTGACATAAATCATTTTCCTAAATCATTCTAAATCTTACTACAACACCCTCTTAATCTTTTTAATTACAACACTATTCAATTTTAGGAAACCCATTGGAGTATTCACATTCAATTTAATTTTTTTTCACTAGAAACTTTTGTTAAAAGCTCTCTTGAGAGCCCGGTAATGCCACTGCCAATTGCTATGCTTGGATTCTTTATTCTTTATTATTTATTTAAGGTTATTTTGGAGAAACTACATGTATAAGTTGTTTTACTCGTTTCTTTCTCCGCAATAAATACATGTGTAAAATAGTGTAAAAGGGATAAGGTATAATAGGGGAAAAATGTTAATGAAATTTTAACTATAATAGGGGGAAAATGTTAATTAAATAGCAGCAATAAATGGAACTATGGAAGTTTATATTTAAGTTTTTCTTTCAAATGAGTCTTGAGGGAGTCCTATGGTGAAAATATTAAAAAACATTTAACCATTTCCAATTTTTTTAAGAAGCTCAAAAAACATGTCATAGTAAATAATTTATTTTGTCTCTCAAATTAATGTTGTCATTTTAGAACCTGACTATAATATAATTATTTAAGGTTTAATTAAATTTCAAGTTTATTCAATTGAGTTATTAGCTTTTTTGGTTATTGAATATTTAACATTTTTTGTATTTTTCATTTCATTCTTTACGGTTTAATTTATTGTTGATGGGATGACTTGAGTTTTTTGCCTCGTCACTTAATTCTGTTGTTAACATAATAATTTGTTTTCATTGTTGGACGAGGATAAACAAAAATGAAGAAATCGTAAAGAAAACCTAAATATGACGCAGTTGGCAGATTATGGAACAAGTGTGGGATTCGATATCAGAAGTGAAAGCAAAAAACATGTTGGATGAGGGTAAATGAAAATGAACTTAAAAAACAAAAATGAAAACGTAAACATGATGTTACGAGAGACTATTTGCTCCTTGTACAGCAAATTTGCTCCACAGCAAATTAGCCGAATCACATATCTCCTAAACTCATTTCATTATTCATACCACTTTCAACAATTATGATTTGTACCATAGTGTTTTCTCTTACTAAGGCTCTATAATTTAGAATTCAGTATACACGTTACTCAACACATCATATGATTTGGTACAGTGAAATCAAATTTAAAATTTGAAAAACAAGACTTCACAGACTTAAATGTTCCTAATTTTGCTACATCAACGAATTGTTAGTACAACAAATCTAACTATTGTTCCCCTCTCTCCCAATGTCATGTTTAATTTTATTAATTTTGACTTTTGTCTTCGTTTTTGTTTATACTCATCCAACATGCATGTTTTCATTTTTGCTTCCTTTTTAATTTTTTTTTCTGACGTTTGCTCTTGTTCTACTTATCAATCTCAAACCTGTTCCACATTCTCCCAATACCATATTTAACTTTTCACATTAATTTTCTTTTCATTTTCTTTTATCCTCGTCTAACAATAAAATTAATATATTATGTTAATCACAAAACTATATGCTTGAATATTAAAACAAAATAGCATGAGATAATTAAGAAAGAAGAAAATATAACAATTATGTTACCCACTTAACTAAGATAGTGTGTTGTCTATACATTGTGGACATGTTATTACGTTGGGTCAAATGAATTAAATTGATGGTAAAATTGTGTTAGAATCAAACGCTTACCATTAGGTCGTAACTTTTTTTACTCAAGAGTGTAACAGTTCAAGTGTCACAATTTGATTATGACCCGATCCACTCAAGACAATTGATGTCACATGTAACAATTGTCTTACTAGAAATCTCACTATTGGATTGTGACTTGACCCACCTGACTTTCGTTATGAGAAAATTGTGCAACCTGCAATAATTTTCCCCTTAACAATTGTCCATCAGGAATCAAACTCGTGACCCTGACTCTGATATCAATTGTTAAGATCAAGTATTTACCACTAGGCCAAAATCTATAGCCTTTAATCAAGATACAACTATTTTTACTTAAGAGTATAACAATCCAAGTGCCACAATTTGATTATGACCTAGTCCACTTGGTCTCTGTTCACAGGACAATTGATGTCACCTGCAACAATCTCCTCATCAACAATTGTCTCATTGGGAATTTCATTATGGGATTGTGACTTGGCCCACCTAACCTCCGTCGCGGGACATTTGTGCAACCCGCAACAATACACCATACTAATAGGATAATCGTGACCGTGGTGGTTGTGGCGGAGGCCAAGTGATTGTTGTGGGTTGCACAATTGCCCCGTGGTGGAGGCTAGGTGGGTCAAGTTACAATCTAAGAGTGGGATTCCTAGTAGGATGAGGGAGAGATTATTGCAGGTGACATCAATGTTCCCGTGTCACAATTGAATCGTGACATATCACATCATTAAGTAATTTTCATCTCAAATCTATTCATTTCTCACTATTTTTCCCTTAATCTAAACAACTCTACTTTCACACTCTTTATCCCTCATATTCATTCTCTCAAATTCATCTTCAAATCCAAACACAACCTAAAAATAAGCAATACCACAATAGTTTCACTATCCTCTCATTTACTCCTCCCTCAAATTCATCCTAAACAATAACCAGATACTTTGATACTTCTGTTAACCGTATAAATTTTTATTTGTTGAATCATTCAATATTACTAATATAAAAACACATAAACCACTTATTAGATTGATTTCAAGAACATTTAGAAATGTAATGAAAAATTTAATTACATATAGTGAGCACACAACAAAATACTGGTACAAAAATAGAGTTTGCTGAGTTTCTTTTGTTTTATTCTATACTAAGCATTAAAAATACACTAATTTTGTGCTTTAAAGATATTTGTAATATATTTTAAAACTTTAAAATCAGTGATCATTAATGTATTTTCATAATAAAGAATAATACATAAAAATCTGATAGAAAATTCAAATTCATAAAAATACCAATACAAATTTATAGCATAATTATTTGTATTGATGAGTCTTGAACATTTTTTTTCCTTTTTTCAACACTTCAATAATATTTCCTAAAAAAATAATAAAGTTATCATTTTAAAAACCATGAAATAGAAAAAGAAACGGTAATTATTAAATGCATATTAATAAAAAGAAATAAAGTTTTTTTATATTCATAAATACATTAAAGATAAGATGTTAATGATTCCTCAGTACAAATGAAATGTATATATTATCAAATTAATTTGAGTAGAAAATTTAAAATAAACTAAAAAGTTAAAATTCAAATTATGTCTTTCAATTTTTTTTAAATAAGTAAATCACTATTCTCTCTATATATATTTAAAATTTTACAATTTTTTTTAATTTTATAAGTTAATAATATTATAATATCCTAATTTTCTTATTTTATGTTTTTATAATTTCATAAGTTTATAATTTTATTACACGCATCTACAAAATATGAAACTTGAGTTTAGTTTATCCATATAATTTTTGGCGTGAAAAAGTGAAAAATGTCAACAACTAAATAAATTGATGAAACAAGACAACGGTATATTGTTAGATTATGAATCAAAGATCAATTATAGACTTTCAAAATGTTTAGTAGGGTATGTCAAAAAATTGAATGTTCAAAAGTTAAATACGTATTTATATATCTAAACCGTTCATTAAAAATCCAACATTACATATTATTCACAAATTTAATAATCATAACCATATGCTATATAATTAATCCTAACAAATAATACAATTTATTGATTAATATTAATCTATAATAATACAGAAATATAAAATAATAAATTTATTTAATAAAATTATATAAAATACAACACAAATCACTTACTCAACAAAAAGTTTTTGAAAGTGGACTACACCTTTTGTTCTTTTTTATAAAATCTTTAAAATACATAGAAAAGTAAACTTTTTAGAAGTTAAAACTAATTATAAATGAATATTTTTTTATTTAAAAATAATAAGAAGAAAGTGCCTACAAATTAATTTATATAAAAAATAGTTTAAATTTATGAAAGAAATAATTTTAGTTTTTACTCATAAAATATCCAGTGAGAAAAGTTCATAACCTAAAATTAACTCTCAAGTGTTGTTATACATGTCGCATGCATGATCTTTATATCATCCCTCGTCAACAAATAAGGAATTAAAAGAAAAGTAAAAGTAGAAATTGTTAATTTATTATAGGCTTAAATATCTTTTTTGTCCTCATTTTCGTAGTGTTTGTTGCGGATGGTCATCATTTTGACAGAATGTTTAAAATGGTCGTCATTTTGATCGAATGTTTAAAATGATCCTCATTTTCGCAATTCGTGTTCTTTTTTGTCCTTTTCTGTAACGTCGTTTAAATCATTAACGGAGCATTATACAGGTGACACGGTTTATATTAGGGTGTATTACGTGTACTGTACATGTGTGATAATTAGATATTTGGGGATAAATAAGTGAGCTAGGGTTTTGGTAAAAAATGTTTAGGCAGTTGGTGAGTTTTGACAATCTTGTTCCTCCATTCCCAATTAGTGTTATTGCATTCTTCTTCCTGCAATCCCATTATATAGGTATGTTACAGTCCCAATCTTCTTCCTCTACCTCTGGTTGTAATCGTTGGAAGCAACCGTGTTGTATCACTTCGTGCACGGTTGGTGGTTCAACGAGAAATGGATTAACACCGATTTGTAGCTGCGGAGAGATGGCAGGCAGCTTTGAGGATGGCAAGAACTCCAAAGAATATTGGTAGAAAATTTTAGGTACAATCTGTTTTTATTTTTGTGTTAATAATAAATTGGTTTTAATTTTTTGTTTATTGATTTACAGAATGGTGGTTCCAATAATGTGGGCTGCAACTTTTTCAAATGGTGGTGTTGATGAAAAGGATGTCATCATCATGACACAAATGAGGCAAATTAATGATTTGGAGAAGTCATTGAAGGTTGCTGAGAAGAGGCTGCAATTAGTAATATGGTTCACTTGTGTTGTTATTGTATTATTCGTACTGTTATTGTGTGTAATATTTTAAAGTTCAATCTGTTTTGTACTATTGTTAAATAAAGAAATGAATTAGTTTGATTATGTTGATATTAGTCCCAACATGTTCAAAATGACATCTTAATCTGAACATTGAAGTAAGTGATATTGATCTAAGATTGGGAAAAATTAAATTGATCTAAGTCTGGAAGAAGTTAAATTCATAACATTAATTCATCCTCATCAAAATGCACTACATCAATGTTTGACAAAAGTGAAATTGAACGAAGTTGAAGGAAAATCAAAATGCAGTACATTAATAATGAATTCTACATCAGAAATTCTAAAAAATAACTAAGACGTCTGTAGCTGCTATCATGGCCTCCTCCTAATCTGTAATTTCATCCTAAACTGCTGAGATGGTTCTTCTAGTGTTGTAGTGGTGTTGCTTGACTATCCACTTCATTCCTTGATGGTTGAGTTGGTAGTTGAGTTGTTTGAGTTTCAGCAGTTGGTGCATTATCAACAGTTGGTATTCCCAACAGTTTGGGCATTTGGTGCAGTCTCAGCAGGTGTTGCAGTCTGCTCATCCACATGCTTATCTGGGCCATTGTTCCTGTCATGTCCAATCTGACAGCATGTGCTACATTTTTTTCTATGACCTCCTTTGATGATTTGTGTGTTATCCTTTCTCAACTCCCACTCTTCCAACCTTTTTTTTTTGTCTTTCTGGTAAGATCCTCTTATGTGGTGGATGAACGTCAGGCTAGGGAGTTTTTTCTCATAAGACTTCACCATTGACTGCTGGAAAAATGATTGATAGATTGATATATTTCTTCGTAGATGGATCTCCTGAAGCATATTGGTATGAAGTCCTCAACATTGACATTGATGAAATTCATTGTTGCAATAACATGGCAGCAAGGGATAGCAATCAAAAGTCATTTCCTACCGCTGCAATGTTGAGCATTCACATTCACTGTGTACTTATCTTCAACCATGTATATGTGCCTCACTTCAAATACCCCCACTGAACCCCACCTACATACACAAACTACACAAAATCATGGAAATAATTTAGAAACCATGCAGAACATCACAACAATCGAAAGACAAACAAACCCCAAAATAGAATTATGAAAACCCTAACCCACGAGCAAACACAACCCAAAAAACCCTAAACCCACTTATCTCGTTGATGATGATTAATTGGAAAATTGGAATGAAGAGCGCAACTGCAATCCAATGATGAAATGACAAGTATTAGTTGCTTACTCTGCAAATTGGAGCTTAAGAAAGACGAGGATGAAGAAATTTTCCCGAGAAATTAACGTTAATTAGCCATATGTATAATACACCCTAATACAAACCGTGTCACCTGTACAATGCTCCGTTAATGATTTAAACGACGTTACATAAAAGAACCAAATAAAACACGAATTGCGAAAATAAGAACCATTTTAAACATTTGATAGAAATGAAGATTATTTTAAACATTTGATCAGAATGATGACCATATGTAAGAATAAGAACTAAAAAGGTATTTAAGCCTTTATTATATTTTCTGTAATTTTAGTTGAATAATAATTATAATGTAATAAGGAAATGGAGGAAAATGATATAAAATTAGTAACGGTTATTGAATTTTAAAAGGAAAAAGAAAAAGAGTGGACCAAAATGGTGAGTGACAAGCATTGACATTGAAGCAGTACTGGTAGAAGTACTGACCGACTAACCAGGAGTGAACAGGCATCAATTTGCAAAGGGTAAAGGGAAAAGGGAGATGGAGCGGAAATGGAGCAGTGAATCTGGGAATGTGATGTCGTCGCCATCACACTCACGTAATGGTCATTCTCGTTCTTCCTCCCTCACCCTTACTGCAACTGGAATTTCAACCGTCAAAAGGACTCAGAATGTTGCTGCCAAAGCCGCTGCTCAGCGCCTCGCCCAGGTCATGGCTTCTCAGACTGCCGACGACGACGACGACGACGTCGACGATCTAGGTTTCCGCTACACTGCTCCCCCACCTCTATCTCTCTCCAGGAACTCTGCTAAGTCCACTGCCGCTCTCAGATCGCCATCTCCTGCCGCGGTCCGATTCTTCCCATTCCACTCTACATTTATCCCATCCATCATTAACTAACTTCCTTTCCTTATTCGCCTCCTAACTTAATCAGGTACCTCGAAACCTCCAGGAAGAATCAACGTATCTTCGCGCAGCAGCAGCAGCAGCACCGACTCCACCTGCTACTAACAGACCACCGCTAAGCCTCAAGATTCCAGCTCCTGTTCCTTCCTTAGACTCTCCCATCCATAATAATAAGCCCAAAGATAAAAGGTAAATTCTCATTCCCTTCGCATTTCTTTCCCTTTACGTCATATCTTATTCTATAACTAATAGATCCATACAATGCGTACCCCTTCCCACATTGTTTTCCCATATTGCTGCTTCCGTTTATGTGTGTGAATGTGTATAATAATGCATGCCTGTCCACCCCCTAAACTACAATTACAATTCAGGATTCCATTAAATTTACAGGTTTCCGTTTGATACTGGACTCGTTCTACCAAAAGATTCAGGACATCAGCGTGAGGCTTCTGTACTTCGCGATGAGGTTAATTACCTTTTTTGCCAAATTTTGTTTTCCTGTTTCTGACTTTCAATGAAACAGAATTCAACGTGTTACTTTCCGAGGCCCACGCCCTTCTAAATTCACTTAAACAAATCTCTGCTCTACCTGCAGGTTGATATGCTGCAGGAAGAAAATGAAAGTATTCTAGACAAGGTACTACGGTCGACTTTGTTTTGAACTCACATCATTCGTAAGTATTCAAGCGTTTCTACCATGCAGCTTAGACTAGAGGAAGAGAGATGCAAGGAATCAGAGGCCAGAGTTAGGGAGCTTGAGAAGCAGGTGCTGGCATTTTTTTTTAATTCTTAGTATGCAGTACTCTAGTTTCCGCACTTGATAATGGCCTTCTGAGTTGATTGTTGTCTCCTTTTTCAAGGTTGATACATTAAGAGTCCCTAATTCATACTTGCTTATTATCCTGCTTCTGATTAAGAATTCCCTATTGCTTTTGATTTCAGATTCTGTCTATTGTTTAGCATAAATCATCATTTTTACCTCGCTGGATTGGGTTGTATTAGTGCACCTAGTGGTTATTTTTATGAGTTTCTCTCTAGTTAATTGAGCTTTCCTTTTTAGTTTTGAAATTTTATTACTTGGCTTAGATATTTATCTTTATACATGAGTGTATGTGTCAACGAAATTTCTTTCATGTGCAGTTTTTAATTTTCATCTGACTTTGTAGGTTGCTTCCCTCGGAGAAGGTGTATCTTTGGAAGCCAAACTCTTGAGCAGGTATGTGAGATAAAGTTAAAACTGTTGCAAATGGCTTTTCATTCGCTTAGTACGGTGTATGACATTCCCTTATTACTGAATTGCAGAAAGGAAGCAGCATTGCGTCAAAGAGAGGTAGTGTGGTGGTAATAAATTGAACTGTGGAGCTGCATGTTGTACAAACACTGAACATAGTTGATTTATGCATCAAGGGGAATCAATATATTGTTTAGCAAAATAGTTTGGTATTCCATTTCTTGCTTAATCCACTTGTGAAAAATGCTTTCAGCAAAGCTTTTTATTTCACAGGCTGCACTTAAGAATGCCAAAGGCTCAAAGGATGGAGTTGATAAAGAAATCACATCTCTACAGGCTGAAATTGAGGTGAATATGCCATTTTTTAACATTCTCAACACAGGCTGCTATATATGTTTAATTTTTTTCTTCTGAAACAGAATGCAAAAGTTGAGACTGAGGCTGTAATGAGACAGCTTAATGGAGCTGAATCTGAAGTAAAAGCTCTTCGATCAATGACTCAAAGAATGATATTAACTCAAAAAGAAATGGTACATATTTCCACAGTAGTAGGAGTCCATTGGTATTTATTAATTACTTAGAAAACTTGTTATATATAATTATTTTCTTGTCAGGAAGAAGTTGTTCTAAAGAGGTGTTGGCTTGCTCGTTATTGGGGTTTAGCTGCAAAATATGGTACGCTACTGTCTGTTTTAACTTTTTCTTTTCTTTTCTTTTGGGAGAAGCATTATTGTATTTCTTGTGGACATGACTAATCGATCATTTTATTATCAATTGGTTCTATATGTCAATCACTTTTGACAGAACCTGAATATGCTTTCTCAGTTCTTTATTATAGTTCTTTCAGCATTTATGTATGTTAGTATTATCATTAATCAGTAGAGTGATGTTAAGTTAACAAATTGGTATGTAGCTACAAAATAAACCAAACTGGTGATATATCGTCCTTTTTTTGTTTTTCTTCTGGTGAGAGGCAAAAACATCTCAGCTGCACTGGAATACATTACTGAAGCTTTTAATACGAGTTTTATAATTTTTGTATGATTGCATGCATATAGAATTATACTTTGTCTATATATCAAGTTTGAATTCAGCTGATCTAGATAAGTGAATAATTCCATGTAGTGTAACTTCTTCCATGGTTATAGGCATCTGTGCAGATGTTGCAGTTTCGAAGTACGAACTTTGGTCATCCTTAGCCCCTCTTCCATTTGAGGTCGTTGTTTCTGCTGGACAAAAGGCAAAGGAGGAATGCTGGGAAAAAGGCATGAAATAAAGATTTGGACTGTACAGTTCATATTAGTTTGGCTGCATAGTAGGGCAAATCCATGCTCTATGTTATATTTTTTCTTACAGTGATGATTTTCATTATGTGAATTCCAGATTATTGTTATGATTTTTAAACAGATGATGATGCAATCGAGAAGAGGAGCAAACTTGTTCCTGACTTAAATGATCTTACTGGAGAAGGAAATATTGAAAGTATGCTTTCTGTTGAAATGGGACTAAAAGAGCTTGCTTCTTTAAAGGTTTTCAGAAATATTTTAAATGACTTAAATATTTTGTTATGGGAAATTCAGTCATCTAAGTAATTTTTGTCACGTTTCTCTATGAGGTTGAGGATGCAATTGTGCAAGCATTAGCTCAACAGCGGCGTCCAAATTCTGCTCGACAATTAGTCTCAGGTATGTATTGTTACTGTTATCATTATTTCCTGTGCTTACATAGCTTGAATGATAGATTGAAGAAAGGCATATTAAAACCCACTCAAACACATTTTGTTGAAAGTATTAACACAAGTTAGCTCTTAAATAATGTCATTATCTTAAGAAACTTGTAAAACATTAGATTGACATATTTGGTATCATCATGAACACTCTTAATAAACTTTCCACATTGGTTTTAGAAAAAGAGGGAAGAAATAGACAAATATTCAACAAACCTTACATTTATTCTTCAAAAGACAACCATATCACACAAGTACAGTCATCAATTAATCTCACAAACCACATAGCCCCGTGTGTAGAGTCATTAATAGATCACCACACATAAGAATGCACAAGGTCAAAAGTGCAAGACTTTTATTGCGACGGGGAGGAAATGTTGCAATAAAATTGACAAATATCATAGTGAAAAGACTTAACTGACTGATTTGAAATGTAGAAATAAGGACTTAGCATGGTGAAGTTTCAGAGTTTGCTTGTTGAATAGAAGACAACACCTTTTTGCTAGTACACCATCAATCTTCTTACTCTTCACGAAGTAGCACCTACTCTACTCTTGAGCAGGTCCTACAAGACACAATGAAAACGGAAAATGGTCAATACAATATTCAAATTTTGTGTGAGCTAGTGTATAGAGATAAGATTGCTGGTCAATTGGGGAACATGTAAAACTTTGTGCAAGGATTGGGATGACTAGAGTTTCAGAAAATCATAAGAACCATAACAAAATCAGGAATACTATTTGGGAAAATATTGATCTGCTGCTAATAAAAGCTTTATATTTACAGCACAATATTTATAAGAAACTGTAACATATAATTATATAGTAATTATTGAAATATAACATTTAATTAAATACTATGACAGCCTAACAGAAAGATTTGTGTTGTACAATTGTAATTTCTAATTAAAAATAATTATCACAACATAAAGGGTATGGAATTCCGCAATTTGCCAAAAAATAGCTAATGTCATTGTTCAGCCATAGTGTTGGTTAAGATATCAACCTCTTTAAGAGCTGCAGAAATATACGGAAGAGGTGTAACTTGGCTAGCTAAGGCTTCTCTTATATAATGATAGTCTATTTCTATATATTTGGTGCATTGATGAAACATGAGATTTGTTGCAATTTGAGTGGAACTTGCATTATCAACATAAAGAATAGGATCAGATAGAGAAGCAAAACCTCCACTAAAAGATTGTGCGACCACATTCTCAAAACATGTAGATGACATAGCAAAATACCTAGATTCAGTGGAAGATTTGTATTTTGTTTCTTACATTCCCATGAAATATGCGTCTCCTAAAAAAAACTACCACCATGCAGTAGAATTTGGCAACAAACCCAATCAACACCATTGTAAGCCTAGGTTGTAAGGATTTCCTCGAAGGAAAAAATCCTGCACATCATGGTGAGGAGTAAGCTATTCAAGGAAGACTGGTTGCAAAAGCTGGGGCCAGGATAAAAGAAAAGAATTCAAGAAGAAAATAATGAATACAAAGTAAGGATAACAAAAAGAAAGATTAAGGAGCTTGTGGAGGTGCTAATAAAATCCAGTCAGTTACATAATTAGCTTAGAGAATTGATTGTTCTTGGGTGGAAATTTGGTGACTTGGAGAAATAAGAAACAAAATGTTGTACTACGGTCTAGTGTAGGGGCTGAATTCCGAGTTGTGTCACATGGGGTTTATGAATTACTATGGTTGAGATTCTAGATGATCTTAAAGTGGCATGTGAAGAGCCTATGATTATTTTTGTGATAATAAGTCAACTATTAGGATTGGTCACAATCTAGTTCAACATGATAGGATCAAACACATAGATAGATCTACACTTTATTAAAGAGAAACTGGATATTGGCTTTGTCACTACTTATGTCCCATTTGGGCTTCAGTTAACAAATTTGTTCACCAAAGGTCTTTCCAGCGAATGATATCATGTTCTCACATGCAACTGGGAATGATAGATCCATTCACCATCTTGAGGAGTGTTGTTAGTATGATATTAAGCGTATTACTACAAGTTGTTAGAAGATTTTAGAGATCTCTCTATAATTATTAGTGTAGGGCTAGAGTTCTATATATATTGAGATTGAGGTACTGTTTCAAATCAATCAATTGAATAAAATTCTTCTTTCTTTCATATTGATCCTTTCAAGTCATTCTTTCCTTTATATGTTGTCTCTTTAATTCTCAACCTTGTTCGTATATACAATTGCTTTGTTTATATGATCATGTTCTTGAGTTGTTTCAATATGGGTTTCAAACCCATTTTCATGTTCATTTGTTCTTTAGGATTTTCTATGATCCAATTGGTTGAATCATCTTCATAGATCATTCTAGGACAACCTATGGAGAAAAATAATCTCCCGTTAGTTTGCCTTTGGTTCTTGAACCTAGTGTGATGGATTCTGCATTCCATATGGGGTTCATTGCATTGGTGACCATGCAAGGAAGCAAATGACGTAACGTACAAAAACAAGATGAGGACACTGAGGGGAGGATGTGCTTTGGATGACTGATGTACATGTCACGAGATCTTAGGATGATGTCAAGTAGATGAGGCTTCCTACTAAACTTTGATAAAGCATAGGACAGTAGATCTGTATCATCTTTATGATATTGCATGTTAACTTTCAAAGAGTACCTATTGGATCAACACTAGTCAAACTTGCCAAGATTAGTACTTGAATATATTTTTGTTGGTTCAGAAAAACATCAGGCTGCTGATGTAATTATACTCTAAAAAATAGGTTAGATTCCCACTATATTTAAAAGTGGCATGAACCATACTTTAAAGCTTAGTAGTCAGTCTTGTCAACCACATAAAGTAGAATGAGAGCTATCCCCTTGGTATTTGTGAAAGAAGAAAGAATAATTGTTCTGGCTGTGTAAAAGAGAAGTTAAGAGATGTTCTGCAAAATTTCTTTAACCAATCTTGAGGCGCTTGTTTAAGTCCATACAAAGAGCACCTTAGTTTACACACATCATGAGGAGAAGAACTAGGCATGCCAAAATGAAGCTTCATATATATATATTTATTCTTTGAGATCACCATTATGAAAAACATTACATTCATTTTATACAGTTTCCAAGGTTGAGAAGTAGTAATAACTAGAGTGGTTTGGATCATGGTCGATTTGGCAACTGGACTAAATGTCTCTTCAAAATTTATACCCACATTTATGTGTAGAGGTATTAGACAAGCTCTGTAGCAGTCCAAAGTACCATTAAGTGAAGCTTCATAGAGAAAACCCAGTTATCTCCGACTAGGGTGACATTGGGACGACAAAGGGCAATGTCCCAAGTGTGATTTTCTTCAAGTGCCTCAAGTTCTTCTTGGATTACCTTTCTCCAACACTCTTTCTGCAACATGTTTAAAACATGAATATGAATAGAAGATGAGGTAGTCAACAAAGATGTAGGAAAAGAAAAACCATATAGATTAGGTGGTCTAGAAGGTCAGCTAAACGATAGAGGAAATGCTATGGAAGAATCTAGTATTGGATCGTAGTCTTGGAGGGCTCCAAAGTTATGACAAATCTTTCAACTACAAAATCAGGTTTAAATCATTCCAGTGGTTTAATTTAGAAGAAAATTGAGGCAACAAAGATATTGATAAAGATGGTGGTTCTGCATATGATGGAATGAAGTACGATTTTTCAAAGAAAATAACATTTATAGATATTCTTATACAACACATGAATCATAACAAGCAGAATCTTTTTAAGAATTAGAAAAGAAAATTTAATAGATTGAGCCCTAAGGTTCACAAATCAAACACAACCAAATGTATAAAATTATAAAATGAAGGAGAATGGCCATACAATTTATACAAGGGAGATATATTATCCAAAATTATCAAATGAACAGTTGTAGAAAGGGCTTCACATGATGAGGAATTGAACATTCAAGTAAAGAGTTCTTATCATACTAAGAAGATAACAATTCTATCTCTCAACAACATGGTTTTTGTTCCTGTGTTCAAGGATAGGAATGCTAAGAGATGATTCCTCTGTCTTGAAGAAATATTTGAAATTTATAAGGCATACATTCTCCACCAGAATCAGGTTTTTAAAATTTTTGTATGTGTACAAAATTGAGTTTGAACATAAGTTACAAACCTTATAAAAGAGGAGCACACTTTTTTGCCTCATATAGAAGAAAATAAATCCACTTAAAGTTATTGTAAATAATCCATAAACGTGGAGAAAATAGTTGTAATGTGCATAGGAAATAATAGGTATAGCGCCCCAAACATTACTTACCACGAATGATATCAAAACAATGAGTTGCAACATTTGGAAAAGGTGGGGCTTTACTTTTTCTATGTTCGTACATCATGCAATCAAAAGAAACACAAAGGGAAAAATGGATATTTACTCCCCAACAGTCTAGATTTTTACAAACATGAGAATTTGGATAATCTTAACTCTTATGCCACTCTTCATTTCCAAGTTGAACGTCAATACGAATAAGAGAAAATAAAGGCAAAGAAGGAGAACATGTAGACGAAGATATTGAATAGGAAATAGTCATCCAATTTTAGGGTCCTTCATAATTTTTTTCCTGGATACTTGATCCTGCACAACACAACTAGAAGAAGAAAACCGGGCATTACAATTATAATCAACCAATTTCCCTACAGAAATAGAGTTTGTGGAAAGATCAGGAGAAACAAAAACTATAGTTAAAGGAGAAATCTTGCTGGCAGCGTTGATAGGCAGGTAATTGCCATCAGCTGTAAGAATTTTTTGAATTCTATCATATTTCCAATCATTGGAAACAAGGTTATTGTGTTGGCCATAAGGTTTGAAGCTTTTGGAATAAAAAATATCTAGGTTGAGAAAATTGGGAAAATTTCAAGATCTAAATTCACATTTTAAGATGGTAATAGAGTCCCTCCTTAATCCGTTAAAAGATGGTCATCCACCATGCTATTCATGTACCAATAGAGCTGGACATGACGGGGTGTATTGGGAAAAACCCAAGTTCCACATTGGATAGAGATAGTACCAAAATACAATATATAAGTGGGGGAAACCCCCACCTTGTAAATTTTGTTGGATTAAATTGGGCCTAAACCCATGTTCTAAGAAAGAATAATAAATTGAATTACCTAAGAGTCCACAATCACAAAAAGACAGAGAGCATCATCTTCTGTACCATTCCAGGGTGAGGGTGTTTGGGTTTAGCAAAGGTATAGAAATTGGCAAGAAAGTAGTACTAGAGACACCCATTGTATGCAACTCCTTGTTTAATTCCATGTAGTGTGGGGCAGACAGAAATAATGTATAGTAGTACTAGCGGTAATTATTACCAGTTTATGTCTCAGCCATTAGAAGAACACAGGGTTGTTGTCAAGGAAATTCTCGTTGTTGTTGTTCTCTTGGTTCTCACTTCTTGTGAGCTCATGGGGTATTGGTGTATAGTTTTGCTCCTGTTATAAATAAACCTTTCTTTTCTGTTAAGTTTTGACTACCGTCCTCTGTAACTAATCTTGTTACAGATTGAATTAGGATCAGGTGCATTCTATCCGAGTCTCTCTAGAGTAGTTATATAGCTAATTTCATCATTCTTGTACTTTGGTTTTTTATTTTCCTATAATATAATGCAGTTTCTTTTTATTCTATTTACAAACATTAAATCTGTCATATTAAAATTCGGCATTCTTATGTACTAATAACATTCTGTACATTTTTTACCATTGCCAGATATTAAATCACCGGGGGACCCTAAGTTTATAGAAGCCTTTGGTAAGTTTTCTCCCACCGAGTATTAGCTGAAATAGCTATGCATTGTCCCTTTTGTGCAAAAATGAAGATGACATGTTAAAGCTATGCTAAATATCTTGGTTTTTATGTAGAATTGAGTCCAGAGGAGTCTGAGGATGTTCTTTTCAAGGAGGTATTCTGTTCTCTTATGAACTATTTATGCTCTTTATCACATTAGCAGCTTCTTGGAATGTTTGTATATTACACTGTATTTATTTCTTCTCTATAAGAAGGCATGCTTTTCTAGATTCTGGATTACACCATTCTTTGGTTTTAATTTTTGTAGCATGTACTTTTTAATGATTCACCTCCTCATAATGTTAGTGGCTTGCATTTAGTTTGGATCTGTAAGCAGTGATGACATTTACTCTCACGGTTCTCTGTTTTACTAGAAATGTGTGCTTTGTATTAGTGAAACATGCTGCCTTATATGTGAATTTACTCTTCGTGGACAGGCTTGGCTGACATATTTTTGGAGAAGAGCCAAGGTTCATGGTATAGAGGAGGACATAGCCAAAGAACGTCTTCAGTTTTGGATTGGTCGGAGTGGGCATTCACCTACATCACATGATGCTGTTGATGGTAGCGCTTAGCATTTTTGTTTTAATTAATTACTACGTAGTACACGTGGATGTTTCAATCCAGTATTTTACTATTTGGTTTCTGATGGGCAAAAATCTCATGCACATTGAAAATTATCACTGGTAGAAATAGCAAAAGAGAGCAATTTAACATGGCTTGATAGCTCTTGCCTTCGTCCACGGGAATATCTTAAAAGTATTTATTATCTCAAATAGGATTACAAGTTTTGTGGATTAACTTCAGAGTACCCTTCTCATTACAAGACCCGATTTTCGGGTTGGGTGATATGTTCTTTCTTTACATGACCCTTTAATACAGGAAAGGACCATGACTTCGTTCATTAATGACACTAGTGAGTTTTACTTATCCAACCGATTTACTTACCCCTCCTTATGGTAGTGGAGTTCTCCAAGAGTTAAGGACATTCCAATAGCTTTTGATATGTTCCTCTAAATTTCCGACCACTTTACATTAGTTTGGAAATTTGAATTGTTCTATAGTTTCGTAGAAAATTGTCCTGTTATTGTCACCGGTAACATATTTCTTGAGTCAATGCCTGCTACTAATCACCTTTAACCATGGTAGATGTAGTTGAATTACACTTCTTACATGCAACAACTCTCAGCTGGTAGGCCTAGAGTCTAGATTGGTTAATGACAAGGTAGGGAGAGTCTTTTTTTTTTTTGTATGTTTATAATGGAGCGTGCTTATTTCGGACACATCATTACACTTCAAAATGCTTCATTGTGCTTGAAATTTTGATGTATTGCAATTCCAATGGTCTGTCTAGGGTTTTTTCGTGTCCCATACCATGAACCAAAACCATAGCTAACTGTTCCTTTCTCGTGCCTTATGCTTTTTATAATTATTTTTCGTGCCTTTTCTCCTATTGTGTCAGTCTTCTCGTAAGCACATAATGGATATGCTTTAGTTTTTCCTCCATTGACAACGTTGGCTAAGGGATCAATTCTTGCTTAGTATTATTGAGAAAATTAGCTCTCTATTACTTACGTGGATTTTTCAAATTCCAGTTGAGCAAGGACTTTCTGAGCTGAGGAAACTGGGGATTGAACATCGACTATGGGAGGCATCCAGAAAGGAAGTTGACCAGGACTTAACTATTGCACGAAAGTGGACTTAACTTTAAATGTGTGCTTAATTTGCTTGAGAGATTTGCTGATTTATGCATATGAATTGTGAATTTTATCTTCTGGAGAGTGTCACCTTTCATTATGTTTAAATGAGTTTATTCTTGCTGTTAGCTCCAGGTATAGTGACTGATTAAATTTAGGAACGGATGAAGTCATCGCTCTCCTTTTCCACCTTTGACGGCATAATTAACAGTTATAACCTGTCAGAATAATAATCATAGAAAACCTCATCTATAGGTGAAGGGTATTAGAAAAGAATACGTCAGAAAGGTAAGAAAGATGTAAACATGAAACTGATATTATATCTTAGTTCACTTACCTAAAAGCCTAGAATTCTAGTAACAAATCAAGAAAAGAGCATGAAGTGAATGCTTTACAAATCATATATCCTACACTGCCACCACTTCTGCACAAGCTTTTCTATCTAACACAGCTTCCTGTTGTTTCTCCTCACTTAGACTTAGACAGACAACGTAGTAGAAGAAAAGGGTGGTTGGTTAATGGTTGGGTTATCAACCATTTTTCCGCTTTTTTCACCTTCCATTCCTTTTCGTAACCTATTATGGAAGCACACCTCGGCGCTGGTGATTTCATTTTAGTTTACCAAAACTTATTATTTCTTAAAATTCATTTATTGAAGAATTCTAGACCCTTTTCGAAAACTTTTCCCACAATAATATATCTCATTGGGAGGTCATTTAACTGGGCTACTGGAATAGTTAAAGATTAATTTCTGATTATCCACTTTTGAAGAAAGAATGCATTATGGTTATCCTAAAAAGGTCAAACCATATTTACCAAGGGAGGATGATGGTAATTTGAATTTCACCAAAATAAAATTTACTAAATACCATAAACTAATAATATTTTAGTCATATTTATTTTATTTTTAAGATTTCTTTATAATAAAAACATTAATTTGACAACTTGAATAACAGCCTATTAAAATATTATTGTTAGGTAACTCTTAAAATATCATCACTTAGATAATTTATTATCATCATTATTCTTATTATAATTATTTATTATCAATCTTATTATTGTAGTTATCAAGATATAGAAGATGACAATTTTAGAAATGATAGGTTTAAAAACGGTGAGACTCGATTATTTTAATATTAAAAGGTTTTAGTATGAATAGAATTGTTATAAATAAGTTTCATTATTTTAAAATACATTATAGCTCTAGAAATCACTTTTTTTTAGTTATTTGACTTTTCTTTAAGAGTTCTTCTTCTTTACTTGTTTGTTTGAAGATCATAGACTGCTAGGGTGATCCTCTTGGCAAGTTCTTCCATTCTGTCGGATCAGTTTCTTCAACTGTGTAAGTTGAACATCTGTTCATTTTCTTGTGGGTTTTCTCTATTCTAACTTGCATGTGACTCTTCTTTGGTTGAATGTGAGGTTTTAACATTCTTTATGAATCTCTACTAGTCAATGATCATAATGATATGTCCTGATCATTCTTATGTTGTTCTTTGGTACAAATAGAGAATCCTATAGAGCTAAAGGTGTTTTGGTATTCTTAACATAGTTTGGGTCTTCTGAGCTTTTTGGTGAGGTAAGGAAAGTTAGGTTAACTAAGTTTTGACATGATTAAATGATTGCATGTGTGATTTGCTACTGAATTGTTTTAAAGAAATGATTATGGTTGTTATTTGTATGGTGAATTGAAGAACGAATTTGGTAAGGAAGTAATTGGCCTAAATTGATACATTTAACCACTGTTTTAGTGGGGACTCTCCCACTCTCTTCTGACTATTCATATATTATTTTATCCGACCTAGTTTCTACTACCATAATTGTGGATGTCAACGGGGCGGGTAGGGTATGTGTAGTAGTTCCCCCGTACCCTACCCACTGGATAAATATCCGTCCCGTATCTGTACCCATATCCGTCGGGTATCCGTTATGCGGGTATCCGCCTATTTTTTTCATACCCGCGGGTATCCACGGGTACCCACGGGTATTTATAAAATTATTTATAAAATAAATATTTAATCATAGATTCAAACAAAATAAAATAAAATACATCATTGTCATAAATTTTAAATAATGTTCAAATAAACTCAAGTTCATACAAGTCCAAATAATTATAAAAGTAGATATAAAATGACGTTCAACACAATGAAAATTTTTTAATTAGTGTTTTGATAAAAAAGTTCACTTTCTCCAATTGATTCCTAAAAAATAAACAAATAATAAACCTTAATTGTCACATGCCAAGTATTCTTATTTTGATTTCATCATTTGACAAAAAGCATACCATAAACGTCATTGTCTATATAGGATTTGATGTATATGTCCAATTTCAAATAAAGGAAAGAGAAGAATGTCAAGGGGTGTACTTAAAAGAAAACAATATACCAATACTTTTGAAGTTTGAAAAATGAAGACATAAGACTAGATGTGCAACTTAAAAAAAATTAGGCCAAAATATTTTTTACTAATATATATATATATATATATATATATATATATATATATATGAGTACTTTTGTGAATTAAA
>Ga0214544_1004236_pt1 | contig 28938 bp, 9 predicted proteins | sample CNSS3metaG_FD_160074 | JGI IMG/M metagenome (GOLD analysis project Ga0214544, IMG submission 160074) | Root nodule microbial communities from cowpea collected in UCLA plant growth center, Los Angeles, California, USA - CNSS3 | ecosystem: Host-associated > Plants > Roots > Nodule | place: USA...
TATATATATATATATATATATATATATATATATATGCTTGTTTAACTGTTAGCTCACCCTATCTGTTTGTGTTTGGCGATGATGGTGTACACGGTACACGAGAGCAAATGATGCTGCAGTTGGATCTGGTGAGGCGTAGAGACGGAGCATGGGATAACTAGGGAGATTTTCTATAGCGTGGTTTTATTATGAATTTACAGACTTGTATATTTGATTTATGAACATGTAGTTATTTTATAATTGAGTTTATATATTGAAGTTTTAAGATACTTTATATGGTAATAAAAGAAATAAATTTTCTCGCATTTTTGGGAAAGGATGTTTAATAAATGTCGCTGACATATTATTTATGTAAGATTTATCTATTTTGTTATTTAAATCCGTAATATCCAGTCGGGATGTTACACACTCCATCTTTATGCCTCGCCATCAAGACATGATCATCATCAAATACAAACAGTAAGCGTGAGCTCAAAATAGAATAAAATATGCATAGACCACATGAGAAAAGACCTTATAACACAAGGTAATTATGCTTCCATAATCTCATAACCTATATGAGACCAATGCATCAATCACATCGTACATATACTTAACCATGGTCTTAGGGATATCATATGCTTCCACGAACTTGACCATGGCCTTAGGGATATCATATGCTTCCACGAACTTGCCCACTCGTGGTCCAACTCTACAAAACTCCCCGCTCGTAGTCCAACACGCATGAACACCACCTGTTATGAACCTCCCCGCTCATAACAGCCTCAAGTGTGAGTACGGAACATACAAACCTCCTCACTCATATCCCCACACAAGAGCACATCCAATACGACCTTCCTTGTATGTATTAATCACGCATTTTCAACTCCATTACGAATCTCCTCACTCGTAATCCATGCAAGCATATCTCATACCAAGAACGATCACCAAGAGGCATGCAAAACTCAACTCAAACACACACTGTTGTTGCACTATCGCCTAGCGCAACCTAAGTGTTGCCAAACAAAATTGCAGAGTAGACCGTCGTGCGGTACAACAACATCGTCGGGCGCCACACCTTCGAAGGCTCTCCCTAGTTCACCTATCGCCTCACTCCATTAGTGCCTACGTGATTAACTAACATTTATTTTAATAGACCCAACTTATTTTATACTATAAAATAAAAATTTTATATTATTTATTATTATATTATCTTAAATATATGACTTTAAGATACATTTACAACCAACAGTTTTCGCAAGTCCATATAAAATATAATATTATAATATCTCTAATAATTCCTTACGTATAGAAATAGATTTAAAGGCTATGTCACGTATTTCTCATGATGGCACCACTTCATATGTCATATGTTATTGTTATGGATAAAAAGAAAACCCCACACCACAATGTGTAACTAACCTTAACTTTAACGAAATTTTCCCAAGAAATGGACACTCACACCGAATCTTTATTTTAATACTCATGTTTTAGCATTTTCGTTGCACCTAATAAAGTTTCATACAACCTATGCCAAAATATTTTCATGATGCTTAGCTTTAATCATAATATAATCTCCTATACCAAAAGAATGATATATAACCCAATGTTACTACTGTAAGAAACAAAATAACACTTATCATTAATATAATTAAACTACTACACCCAAAACATGTCCATTTTAAATCAACATATACGCCCCAAACCTTACTACACCAATTTTAAATTCATGTATCCATGCAAGACATCAACAAAGAAAAGTAGAAACCAAATAAAGCACACCAAATTTGCCTTGATTAACTTAATTTATGTGTCACCTCCTATACTATCTTAACTCAAGGAAAAAAAGGAAATCAACACCTAAAAGAATTTCCTATGAACCTTTTACTATGAAATAAAGGTACTACACTGCACTTGCACCGCTTCAACTGCATATCAATATTTAATCTATTCTAAACCATGCATAACTTGCAATTGATACCCATTTGACGAGTGATTTTGAACCAAACTGTTTTAAAAAAACTACTGAATATAGTACCCTAACACCATGCTGATTTAAGATAAAGAAAAAAATTATAGAAGGAACTGAACGATTACCTCACCATGTGCCATGTTTGTGTCACTTTATATTTCATCTTTGTATTATCGACATGAAATTGATCATAAAAAGAGTAGCTTCCCTAACACGAATACTTAATCCAAAAGTCCATTTCTCATCTTCTCCATGAATTTATCCATTAAAACATAGTTATGATGATCACAAAATAATAAGAAAAAGATAGCTTCTCTTACCTGGATTTCCCGTTCCAAAAGTACTCCCAAGGTTCCTCTTTGCACGACTTGGATTCAACCTTGCTTTTACCACTCAACCAACCCTTTATTCCCTCTTTAGATCAGGTTTTGGTGCCCCAAAAAAAATCCTCTTAGCTACCACACAAATTTTTCCTCTTTTTTTCACTAAACAAACCTTTTCCCCTATTTTTCAGCCCTAAAATTAATTTAATAAAAAGAAAAAACGAAAATGGCTTAATTGACATTCAAGTGACATTACTTGGAGGTTTTTTTTCCCTCCAACTCCCACAAATATCATTCCTCTACTCCCTTCGGAATAACTAGGGTTTCTGGTCACCTACAAACATAGACAAAAATAATCAAGTGTAAAAAGAACTATTTAGTGCTCGCCAAGGTTCAAACTCACCTCCTTTCAATTATCAAGCATATGCACAACTAACAAGCCATTCCATGTTTCATGACATTTCATGCATGCGTACAATTATAAGATCTCATCTCATGTCTATGTATACATGCAAAAGAAAACAATTAATTAAAATATCAAACAAATGACATACACAAGATTTGAACCCAAGACCTCTTCACAACCATTTAAGTTATCATTGCTCCTTTGCTATGACTTGACAATTAATTCTCTTAGAGGTACTTCCAATCCAAAATTGTTGCTAATTAAATATTTATTATTTATTTAAATTTCACGGGTCTTATAGACAACCCTGGTCAATGCCTTAACCCAAAAATGAGAAGGAACTGAAGCCTGAAGAAGTAATGCTCGTGTGACATCAAGCAAGTGCCTATTCTTTCGCTCTGCGATGCCATTTTGTTGAGGTGTATATGGACAGGAACGTTGTGAAATAATGCCTTTTTGTTGTAAGTACTCTTGAAATGCAACAGAAATATATTCCCCATCGGAATTAGTGCGCAAAATCTTAATGCAAGTGTGGAATAAATTCTCAATGTAGGCCAAGAACGTCTTGAACATGGAGAAAACTTCTTTTTTAGAACGGAGAAAATATATCCAAGTGAAGCGACTATAATCATCAATAAATGTCACAAAATACTTATACTTGGCATGTGATAAGATATGTGGTATACCCCAAACATCACTGTGAATAATGTCGAAACATTTGTCAGCACGTTGAACATTAGACTGAAATGGAAGGGTTTTTCTTTTAGCAAGTTTGCATACAAAATAGTGAAAAGATGAATCAAAAATGATACTTTTATTGCTTTAGAAACCATTTTTTAGTAGATGAGACAAAATTACAAGATTTTGGTGCCTCAACTTTTTGTGCCAATCATCATACTTATTTAAGACTCTAGTACAATGAAAAGACAAAAGTCTAGGTAACGTAAATTGGAGTGGAAATAACCTTCTCACTTTAGGACCCTTCAGGATCACCTTCCCCAACACTTGATCCTATACAACATAACCACCTTAAGAGAAATTAATAGTACAATTGTCATCCGCCAGTTGTCCAACTGAAATTAAATTAGAAACAAGTCCAGGAGACACAAATACATTACGAAAGGAAGGTGTAATATCACCAACAATAGTGATGGAAAGAGTATTATCATCGACAATTTGAATATTTTGAGTACCATTATAAGTACGAACATTGGTTAAATATTTAGAGGTACCAGCTATATGATTGGAGGCGCCAAAATCAACAAACTATTGTGAAGATATATTGTTAGACTTACCCTGGATACCTAACGTAGATAATGTTGAAAGCACCATTTGTTGAACCTTATCTGATGTTAAAGCATCAACATGGACTAGGACAGAAGAAGGTGTCTCCGTCATGGAACTAGCTGGTTGAAAAGCTTGCACTTAGCGCCATGGTGGGCGAGTGGGACAATTTATGATGATATGACCATGTTACTTACAATAGTTACAAAACTTTTGAGTGCAATGGCGAACAATATGACCAAACTATTTACATGAATAACATTTTCTTTTATCTTAGGCAATATAGGCAACAATAATAGCTTCTGAAACAAAAGAATCACGGGACAAAGTTGCTTGAGTAAGAAGATGTTGTTCTTCGAGAAGAAGTTCACCAACACATACCTCCAAAGAAGGGAATGGGTTCCGATTTAAGAGAGCAGCATAGACAACTACAAATTATGGGCAAAGCTTCATGAGAAATTGGTCCTGTTTAATGACCTTGTAAACCTCTTGAACTGCAAACAAAGAGGTTTTTGGAACAACAACATGTAGTATAGCAAAGCATTCAACCCATAAGTTTAGGAAACCGAAATAATACTCTTGAATAGAGGAATTAGTCTGATTATAATTTGCTATGTCCATTCCAACTGAAAGCGTTTGGCATAATGATCTTGATTGAAAATGTGTTTGAGATAATTCCACAAGTCTTTGGCAATAGAAAATGAACGTAGGTTATTGACCATCAGAGGTTCAATTGACCCCAAAAGACAAGAAATAACCTAGGCATCCTTCGCCTCCCAAGTAGCTAACTCAGTCATGGTCATGGGTTTATAGGAGGACCCATTGACATGACCCCATATGCCTTTCCCTCACAAGAACATTTTGAATTTAAACTCCCAAGACACATAGTTCTTGTCGTTAAAGCGAACACATAGATTCTCCATAGCCATGAAAACATAGAAGAAGAAAAAGTCCTATGACGAGAAAACAATGAACCAAGAACGAAAGCATGATCAAGAGTAACATCGATCCAAGAAGCAAGAGCAAGAGCCAAACACAAAAAAAACCACGAATAGGGTCAAAGCTCACGAACGGGATCAAAAAGACCTAGGAACCAAGAAGCAAGCTTACGAACGGAAACGCGGTCAAAGCTCAAGAACGTGATTAAAAATACCCAGGAACCGAGAAGTAATCTCATGAATGGGATCAAAAAGACCCAAAAACCAAGAATTTGTTAAGAGGCTTGTGATACCTTGTCACGAAATAGGGCTCCTATTTTTTTGTTACCCTTCACTTCTTTATTCATCTTTTAAATAATACATAACATATACACTTATTAATGATAATTTATCCTAATTCTTGATTTTTACAACCTAATTTAGGAATCCTAAATATATGCAATTATTACAAATATGCATATAACATAATAGCAGATTTTTAGGAAAATAACAATAATGGTCCAACAGATAATTGCCAAACCAAAACAAGTGAATTGTACTTTGTTAAGGTCATACTTCATGATTAATTAGAACAACTGTTGTTTACAATTCCAAAGTGATCAACCACAAATTTCTTTTAAAAACCCAAGAGTTACACCAAACCAAATTAACCACACTCTTGCTTCTTTACTTAGTTATTGTTTTTTTTTTCAAACTGATTTTTCACACTAAATGATCAACCAAATAAGAATTTATAGCTCTCAAATAGTTGCAAAAAAATAGATTTAATTACAATATGCAGAATTCAAAATTGGAAGCAACAAAAGTTTATAAAACTCAAGCAAGACACAATGGAAAATCTAACTCTAAGAACTTGATAATGATCTAGTATCAAGTTGGAACATAAAATGGAAATTAAAAGTCACTCAAAGCTTGAAAACTGCAGACTGCACACCCAAAGCACTCAAAATAAGACACAAAGATTCAAACGGTCAAACTGTAAAAACGTGTTGCAATGCTCAATTGAATCGGTTTAAAATGATTTTAATTGGTTAAAACAAGATTTAATAACATGTAAAGGATGCACATGACTTGGACAACATGGAATGGATGCTCAAACAAAAATTAAACTCAAAACATCTACTATAATTCACTGAAAGAAAATGATAAAAGACTCAAACAAATGAAAATCACACAAAGACACATATGGAAGTCCTACTCAAAATTACCGAATGGTTCAAGAAGAGAAATAAATTGAATCATCATACAAGCATGAACACTCCATTTCAATCGGTAAAATAGCAAGACAATTAAAGAATTTTGATGAACAACACAAAATAGATGAAAGGAAATTGTGACTTGTCTCTTGAAGCCTATGGATTCGACCTTGATCATGATACCACTTGATGACTCCACATGCTTCATTTGATGGCACGGTTCGGATTGAATTGATTGGATGAGATAAAGAATTGATTTAATGAAGTGATTTGAGATGGTGTATGCTGAGGTTTCTCTAGAAATGTGAGGTCTATTCTAGAGGAAGGGGGCTAGAAGAAGCTCCAAAGAGAAAACTCTAGCAATTTGACTCTCAAAGAAAGGATTTCAAAGTAATCTCAACAAATTTTCATTAAACATTAATTCAAGAGTGACTTTTATAAGGGTGTGATGGAGCTCCAAGGTGTGGTGGCTGGTTGAGACTCCATAGGCAGCGAAATTGGGAATGGAAACAAGTGTTTAAGGCTCTTGTAGCAATGGAATTTGGAGTGGTGAAAGGAGACTAGACTAGAAACTAGACTAGTGGAAGGTCGCTAGAGGAAATTTAGAAAACCTCTAGCTTAGGTGCTCTCAAAATAATAGAAGAGTGGAGTGATCTCAACACAAACATTCTATTACCAATTTCAAGAGTAACCTTACAAAGAGTGTGGAGTCTCTCATTTATATTAGAGAGCATCTCCTAAAATGAAAAGCAAATGCAAGACGAAATGAAATGTAAATGCAAGGTGGCCATGTGAAGCACATGTGTCTAGATCTAGATCTAAGATCCACAAAAAAGTGGATCACATGCCATGTGGCATGTCACACTTTCCTCATTTAACACATGTGCTAAATTTACAACTCATGGCTAAGGCTAGATGCAAACTTGGTCTAGACTTTTGTAATTGGGCTTGAATGGACCCAATTGCAAAAGCTAGATCAATTATGACCTAAAACTACTTCTAGTAATTTTACAATTTATTTTTAAACATGACCTAAACAATGGGCCCAAAAATAAAGTCTAATCTTATGTCTTGACATGTCTCTTGTTATTGGGCCTTTGATTTGACTTGTGCATTGAGGGTGCATGTGGGACATGGAATGGGCCTTGGCGTTGGCCCAAGCTATAAGCCTTGTTGGGATCACATCATCCCCTCCCTCTTGAATAGGATTTGACCTCAGTTCAAAAGGATTCTTTAAGGCTCACAACAACTGAAGCTAGGTTCCACCAGGATCAAAAATATATCTACAATAGTCATCAAACATTATTTTAGTAAAATCATAGAGACCATGCAGTAGATATTGATATGAGAGGTGTGAAGATGGGCTTTTAAGTTTGGAAAAATGTGATATGCGGCCCACTTTACAAAAATTTTGATTTTCACTTTGACTTAATTGAAACCTAAAAGGTAACTCTAAGTCAAAGGTTGGTTTTGGAAAATCTTTGGAGGAGTTTGAAATAATGGATGAAGGTGGAAAAACATTTTTAAGAAGAACTAAGACAAAAGAATTAATGGAAGATGAGGTAGAGTGTAAAGATGGAATCGGTCCCTTTGGAAGCTTAATCTTGAGGTCTATGCAAGGATGTTGTATCTCTATTACCCTAAACAAGAGTTCCTTTGCTTCTTTCCTCTTAATCTCTTCCTCTTTTCTTTTTAACTCTTCCTTTTTTCTTTTTAATTCTTCCTCTTGTCTTAGTCTCTCTTTTTCTTCATACTTTTTTCTCTCTTTTTCCTCCTTCTCTATGCTTAACTTCTCCTCTATCTTGCATTCCTCTTCTTCTCTCAATTCTTTCTCAATTTTTTCTCTTTTCTCTTGCACTCTTGTCTCTTTTTCCACGTGCTCTCTTTGCTTTTTAATTGCTCTTTGCTTTTCAAATGCCTTTTGCATTTCAAATGCTCTTTGCTTTTCAAATGCCTTTTGCATTTAAAATGATCGGAGCTTTTCAAGTTTTTCTTTTTCTCTTTTCTTACTTGAGAGCAAGTCAAGTTTATCTTTAAAATCTCTTTCTTGATGAGAAAACTTGGCAAGATTTTGGATGAATGCATCACCTATGTCAATGAAGTTTTCTATCCTAGACTGTTGCTCTCGAGTTATCCTAAATGAAGAGGGAATAAAATGTTTCCACATGCATGTTTTCAATTCATAAAATGTATTAATGTCATATTCTCTTCCCTTCTCCATTCTAGATTTCCTTTGATCCCACCACTCACATGCACGTCCTACAAATCTAGGAATAACATGCCTAAGAATGTCAAATTGACTATATTTATGAAACAAAGGTTGCACCAACTTCTCTGTATCCCACATCCAATCTCTGAATGATATTGGTCCTATATCCTCCCCAAAGAATGGAATGTCACTATGAATGGTATGATGCAACTGATTACTACTATGCCTATACAACCTAGGACTATATGTAGAATATGTACTCGTGGTGATTGAATGAACTTATGCACTTGGATAGAAGGGTGAAAGAAGAGGACTAGCACAAGTGTACCTCCAGGTAAGCGAGGTGAGTCTCATGGACTTCTTAAGTACCAAGGCTAATTTCCAAGGTACACTTGCAAAAGTACTCAAAGTTCACACAAATGTTCAAGTAATAAGTAGATAAAATCACTTGAGACAAAACACACAAACAAACAAACAAAGAAAACAAAGAAAACAAAGAAAATTTAACACTAAAAACAGACCCCTAATTGGCAAAATTTTAGAGACTTTGGTCTCACAAATCAAGCCACTATGCAACATGAAAACTTGAATCTAACTATGCGGCCTAAGGCAAGGTGAGAAAGCACTTAGAACTTTCAACACTCTTACCACTAAAAACGTTTCACTATAGGAGAGAAAGGTTCTACTTAGGAGATGGGATTGAACATCTTGTGGTTCCTCAAGACACCTAAGTAGGCCACAATTACAATGAGAAAAAAAAACTAAAATTTGGAACGCCAAGTAGGTGCTAAAATGAAGTATCCGCAAGCACAATGGATGCCAAAAGAATGGCCAAAAACAAGTTTAGAAACTCACAATTTTTAAGGCCATTTTACCAAAAAATTTTGCACACAAAGATACTTCAATTTGCACCAAATGAGTGACCAAAAGATGAAGAGAAAATAAAGCACAAAACTATAATGGAAACAAAGAAAAATAAAGGTTGAATGGTGCTGCCAAAACACTAATGTTTGAGAGCTTAATGGAAGGTTTAAAGCCTTAGTTGATGGCCAAATCTTATAACACCAAATGTGGCAACTTGGAAGCACCACACACAATTATTTAGACATTCAAATATTACCTAAACAGCACTCAACAACTGCAAAATAGTGAAGAAAACAACACAAAAACTATGCAAAAATAATATGGTTAGCACACATACTCTTAAAGGTTGTAGAATTAAAACTCTCAAAGGTGAGGAAGAGGAATAAATTATAATGAAAACACAAACCTAAAAGTTTACTTCACATCCACCACCTAAGATGCTACCACTAGAATAGCAACCAAGCTAAAATTCATACCAAACACCAAATCAAATCCCAAATTCGAGAGCCAATGCACTTGAAAAGAAGCAAAGAATAAAGCAAGAAAAACTAATTAGAAATGCTAAACCAATATGATTGAACATGTAACATGACTGAAAGAGTAATGAAGCAATGACAAGAAAGAAACTAAAGTAAGAATGAAAGGCTAGCACAAGCAAAAGGAACCTAGAATAACACTAGAATTGAAGAAAAAACCTGAAAAAGAAGTGCTCAAACATGAAGCTTATAGTACTCATTGCAACAATGCCAAATGAAGGGAAGAATCCACTTGAAATTAAGGCAACTCAAGGAAATATAGAGCACACACCTAAGCCAAGAATTATATCAAAAAGAGCACTTAAAATACAGCAAAATGCATACAAAAATAGTACTGAAAATGAATTTTCCAGAAACTAGCAGTCCAGAAAACGCTGATTGATGCCTCAACTACACATATTTTTCATATTTGTTGTACTCAATAGTTTTTAGTTATTCTTTTTTTAATATTTTCATCTATCTCTTATCTTTAAGAGGCAAAAATAAAAAAAAAATTTGGTCAAACCATGTGTTCAGGATAAATCACAAACAGTAGGTATACGTGTAGTGAAACCTGAAAACAGATACTAGAGCAGAGTTGCTCACAGAAATTGAGAAAATGTTCTATGAAATTCAAGTAGAATGAACTTGATTATGATCTAGAATCAAGCATGAATCATAGAAGAACATCTAGAACACACAAAAGAAAGAATCCAATCGGTGAAATGGATCAAAAATAGTGAGAACATGCCTTACACATCCACAAGCATCACTTTGATGTTCATTGCTCTTTTGTGTGATGTAGGACTTGGTTCTCATCAAGAAAATGCAGAAAATAGCAGATGAAACGAAAATGGAGATGAAACAAAACACTTAAACATGACTTAAGATAAAACACAAAATGATAAACTGAAAATAAATGGAAACCACCGAATGAAAATGAAGAACACACATTAGGAAACAAAGAAAATGTTGCTGGAAAAATAAATGGAACTTAAGAACAAATGTGAACCAAAAATCATGGAGATCTACCATTTGAATCCATAGAATTCATGTAGACTCATAGATGTTCGGTTGATTTGAAGAAACTTGAAGAAAACTCAAAGAAAATGAAAGAACACAATGGTAATTGGATGAACAACACAAAAATTTGAAAGAACCACAAGATAAGACCGAGAACCTTACTCAAACTTGAGACTCCAAGAATGAGTGGCTCTTGATACCAATTTGATGGAGCTACAAGGTGTGGTGGCTGGTTGAGACTCCACAGGCAGCGAAATTGGGAATGGAAACAAGTGTTTAAGGCTCTTGTAGCAATGAAATTTGGAGTGGTGAAAGGAGACTAGACTAGAAACTAGACTAGTGGAAGGTGGCTAGAGAATATGTTGAAAACCTTTAGCTTAGGTGCTCTCAAAATAATAGAAGAGTGGAGTGATCTCAACACAAGCATTCTATTACCAATTTCAAGAGTAACCTTACAAAGAGTGTGGAGTCTCTCATTTATAGTAGAGAGCATCTCCTAAAATGAAAACCAAATGCAAGACGAAATGAAATGCAAATGCAAGGTGGCCGTGTGAAGCACATGTGTCTAGATCTAGATTTAGATCTAGATCTAAGATCCACAAAAAGTGGATCACATGCCATGTGGCATGTCATAGTTTCCTCATTTAACACATGTGCTAAATGTGCAACTCATGGCTAAGGCTAGATGCAAACTTGGTCTAGACTTTTGTAATTGGGCTTGAATGGACCCAATTGCAAAAGCTAGATAAATTATGACCCAAAACTACTTCTAGTAATTTTACAATTTATTTTTAAATCATGGCCTAAACAATGGGCCTAAAAATAAAGTCTAATCTTATGTCTTGACAAAAAATAAAGTCTAATCTTATGTCTTGACATGTCTCTTGTTATTGGGCCTTTGATTCGACTTGGGCATTGAGGTGCATGTGGGCCATGGAATGGGCCTTGGCGTTGGCCCAAGCTATAAGCCTTGTTGGGATCACATCAGGGTGGAGGTCTCCATTTATATTAAAGGCTCTAAATACTCAACCAAAAGAAAGGAGGGAAATTCAAATTGAATTCCCTCACATGTACTAAAGTGGCACCAATTTTGGTGGATCACAAGCCATGTGGCACTCACATTTTAGATGCATTTGCAACATGTGCTAAATGAGGTAAATGTGAGATGCTTCTAGATGGTAGACCGAGCTAGTGTTTGTAATTGGGTTATTAGAAGCCCAATTAAAATACTAGGTGGTATTTTATAATTTAATCCACTTCCAAGCCCATTATATAACACAGGGCCTAATTATATGAACAAAGAAAAAAAAATGTTGTTCTACGAGCCCAAATACAAGCCTATCAAATCTTGACATCCTCTTTGGTCTATGTCAGCATTAGCTTAAGCCCATTTGGCCTATTTGCCTCAATAATTTCCCAATCTTCTTGAATCTTTCTAGCCATGCTCCTAGTGTTTGGGCCTCTAGCTAGGTCAATGTCATCATAGTAACATAGTTATAAGTATAAATATAAATATAAGTATTTTATACTAGTCTAAATTAATCTCTTAACTTTTGAAATATTGTATACAAATCTTTTACTATGGAGGATTGTAAATTATATAAATAACTATCTATCTATAATTGTGTGCTTGATATTTTATGTAATAATATTATGGTAGTTATTATCTACTATAATTGGGTCGATACAAGAGAAAATTCAATCAAGTCTCAATTAAATTTTTGTGGTCTATTGAGTATGATTTTAAATTACGTTATTCTAATGCACTTATCATACTCTCTTGTTGGACAAGGCTACAAGTCTTTGAGCGAGTGCAAAGTCATATAACACTAGAATTGTATATGGTAAAGAGGATCAAATCTGACAAATGTGGGATTTACCTTATCATACTCCTTGGTAGGGGATATGGTCCTATCATGATATAATTATAACCTTTGAGAGGCAAGGGTGGGTATGACAAGTGCATGGTCTCATATTCAACTCAATACACTAAGTTATTCAAATGTTGTGTCAAATATATGATGGTGTATGAAAGAGCCATGAAGGTACTTGTAATTGTGTTATTCTTTGGATTTGTACTATTGATTTTGATATGTGATTGTAACAATATGTATGATCTTTTCATTTTGATTATAATTTAGAAATATTAGTATGATTCTAAATTACTCTAACTTACCCTCGTGTGTTTTTGCTGTGGTGTTGGTATCCTTCTACTATGATCGTGTTATTCTTGTGAGTAGAGGATGATGTATGAGTTTAAGAGAAGCAACACTGAGGCTGCCATAGGATGTCTAGTAGTTACATAGTATATATATATATATATATATATATATATATATATATATATATAAGTATTTTATACTAGTCTAAATCAGTCTCTTAACTTTTGAAATATTGTTTACAAATAAATTACTATGGAGGATTGTACATTATATCAATAACAATCTATCTATAATCGTGTGTTTGATACTTTATGTAATAATATTGTGATGGTGATTATATGCTTTAATTAGGTTGGTACAAGTGAACTTTCAATTGAGTCTTAATTAATTTTTTGTAGTCTGTACTAAATAAAATAATATTTTTCAATTTATTCTTTGTCATTTAATTTTTCTGTTTAGGTGATAAGACTGTTATCTTGCCCCGTCACCATTTTGAGTTGTTGTCACATGTAATTTTATCATTTCATAATGTTATAATTATAATTTTATAATCTTACAACCTCTTTATCAAAAAAATCTTAACTACCTTTTCAGCTCCTTACATTTCCGAGACCTCTTTGACAACAACTTCTTTCATGATATTCCAATGAACTCCTTATCCAAATTTCAATTTTAACTCATTTATCTCTTCTACAACAGGTTTAGTGGATGAACAACTTGTAATGTGGGAATGCTGCAGAATGTGTAATACCTTTGGTTGGACTCCAAGTGCATTCATGGAGCCCTCCCATTGCTATTGCAAAATGGGGAACACAACAATGTTTTGAAGATTTTAAATGTTCAAGATAATTGCATTTTCTTGTATAGTTTTCCTTGTGGTTGACCAACACCACGACGTCGTTGAAGATCCTGACTTTTATGGAAACCTTTTTGTCGATTCTCTATTGACGGAGGGGTGGTTAAGGAATTTTTCAAAGATTGTGAATTCAATTGATTATTTTTGTGATGTTGGATTGTAAAAAGAAGAAGAAATTGTAGCACTTGAGATTTGAAATGAAAATTGCTACACAAGTGAAGTATAAAATCATAAAATTATATAATTACATTTGATTTGATGTAAACTGTTTAAATTGACAGGATAATAACAATCACCTTACAAACTTAACCAAATTAAATACTTAACAAAAAATAAATAAATTAAATGATAATACTTCAATTGAAAAATATAATTTGTATTAAGTACCGAATAAACTATAATAGGTTAACGAAGACTTAATCGAAAACTTTTTAAATTTAAAATTTAACTAAACTTAATTTTTACCACATTATATACTTAATTTAATTTAGTTTGATTGTTGATAAAAATATTTAAGTGAAGTTTCATATTTTTAAAATTATTAATAATACATCAATTTTTTTTACTAATAGTAAAATATGAAGAAATAATTATTGACGAGTTCAATTTATGCATAATATAGTTTAAAACCGATGCATGCCAGCGTTTTATAAAATTAATGATGTTAATCTAATAGTAAAGAAATTTGCACTATTACATTTTAAAAAATGGAGGTACTTGATTCAACCTTAATTTTTTTTATCGTAACTTTTTTAAAATGGTGCCACTTTTGAAGTTTTTATTATTACAGAAATAAAATTAAACAAAATAAATAAATTACTAGAAAGAGAAAAAGGAATCAAACCTTTTAATCCTCAAATTTTAAAAATAGTTACATATACTTTTTTTTTATAATATATGATAATAAAAAAAAAACTACTACTATAGAAAGGAATTATTTTCTTTAGTGTATATAACTTTTTTCAATTTTAAGTTTTAAATCACTGTATTTTTATATTAAAATAATTATTTTATTATTTTTATTACTATTAATTTAAATTTAATCATTTTTTAATCTAAAATAGTTAACTTATCATTTTAGTTTCTAAGTGATTATTACTAATTATTTTTATTACTATTTTAAATTTTAAATAATTATTTATTTAAATTTATCTATTTTTAAACTAAATTAATTATTAAAAAAAGGACGTGAATACGTATATGTTTCAACTAGTTTTTATAAATAACGATCAAATTTATAAATTTAAAAACCTAAATATTAAAACTAAATAAATTTGACTGAAGTATACAGTCTTAAATAAAAACTTATGTCCATTAACTATTTAGTAGTTTGGTAAGAGAAATTTTCCCTACTGATTCAAATTTTCACAATAAGATGCATATCTTAATTAATTAATTATATATATATATATATATATATATATATATATATATATATATATGTTTGAGTTCGATCTTCTTGGAATGATTGAGTTAGATTAGTCAGAGGGGAAAGTTCATAATACTGGACAATTACATTTATACACAAAATAAAGTAATTAATTATATAAATAAAAATTAATGAATTAAAATTGATAAAAAATCATTAAATGTTAAATTCAATTACAACTGGAATTAATTATAGAAATAAATATGAGAGAAGTTGAGAAGACTCTATTATGAAACAGACAAGCTCTGAGACAACATACTTGTCCTTCGATTCATGTGTTGAACAACGACGAAGCAATCAAGCTCCGAGTTAACCCAAATCCCCAACTCGGAATTCTCCGAAAGATTCACCTCTCTGTGTCTCCCTTGAACCGCTAATCTTCTTGCTCTTGGTGAGTTCAGTACCAATTCCTCAACGATTCGTGGGACTGTCACAAAAGGGTTGATGCTGTGACTTTTCTTGTTATTGTTTCGCTTTCCTTTCGTTTTCGCTCAGTGTCCTCGCGCATTCAATTCTGCTGTGCGGTCACTTTATCATCTCACTTCCACCTAACAACTTTTATCCCTCTCTCTCAGAGATACACTCACACACGCACACTCTATCTTTCTCTTTTGCTTTGCTTTGAGTTCAAGTGCAGTGCTTCGCTGCATTGAGTTGCTTTTCAGATTGCTATTGCTGGTTTTGTCTTTTCTATTTTTACAAATTTTGGGCTTTATGGTTGCCCTTTGAAGTTGGGTTGACTTGGGGTGGTGGGGTTGGCTTCGATTTTCTGTTGTTGGTCCTTTGCTGGTGTTGATTAATTGTTGTTGTTGTTGGTTTTGAGGGTCAATAGTTGGGGTGTTTGTTTGGATTTGATTTGGATTGTGGGGTTATGACTTATTGGAATGTGATTTGTGTCTAAGGTGTGATCTTGGTGTTTCAGATATTTATGTAGGGGACTGTGTGTGAGGGTTCTGAAGGGTTGCTCCCGAGAATGGCTGACATAGCGGGTCTGGCTGAGGCTGCAGGGGCAAGATTTAGCTCATTGGAGCTTATTGGGCAGGGGTCATTCGGCGACGTGTATAAAGGGTAGGTGTATGATTTTGATATTGGAGCTCATTGTAATGTGCCTTGAGAAAATGGATTGCCTTTCATGTTGTGCTCAAGGGAATATTCATAACAATTTTTTCTTTTGATACAAATCTTATGCTCTATACTTCTTCTTTCTCATTTTGATAGTGAAGGATAACAGAATGTATTGTGTTGACATCTGAAATTTGATGTTAGGGTAGATAAAGGGTTTATTATGGATAAAGGGCCCTCTTTATTACGGATAAAGAGTTAAGTAGGTAAAACCTTACTATGACTGTTGTATCACTCCTTATTGGTATTTGAATTTTATGAATGTCCTACTTATTCTGAGTTGTATTCTTCAGACTATGGAAAACGAGGCATAAATATTGAATGACTTAACATTTAGACGTGAATGATGCATAAACTACCGTAGATCTCTTTCAACTGCTAAATATTTGGTTGGTTAGATAATTCTAATGCATAAACTACACGTCTTCATATGACTGTGTAGGCTAATTATTTCAAAGTTTTGAAATTGAAGCATATCTTTCTCGTATGTTAACTTAGAGAGAGTTTTGTTTCTTAAATTACATATACTATTTTTTGGTAAGTTATTTAAATAGAGTGTTATGAAAAGAAAATTTAGATAGGGTGTTTCATGCAGCATTAATTGAGTTTAGTTTTTTCTAAGGACAAGTCTAATTCGTATATCTGCTGCTTAAAAGCAGGGTATGACTAATTGGAAGGTATATTTGGAAAATTGTTATAAATGTCATTTTGAAGGATGTAGCAATAAAGGTATATTTGTATAATTTGATGTGATAAGTTATGTCTATAGGAAAGCTAAAGTAGTACACATACAAATTGTTATTTGTAAATTATTGCTGCTTTATTGCTCTCCAGTAACTTTTATTAACAAAACCTAAAGCCAATGTGTGGATGATGAAGAGTTGTTTCTCTTTTTGTTGGTCTTCCTCTTTTCCTAGGTTTGACAAGGAGCTAAACAAGGAAGTTGCTATCAAAATGATTGATTTGGAAGAATCGTAAGTATATTATTTTCTAGAATGTTCAAATTCAAAGAACTGCGGGACTGGTTGTATTTATTTGATACCTGAACTGATTATAATAATAGGCATCTAAAGGTACCTTAAAACATCTTCCTGTAAATTATCTCAAATTGTTTGCTTATTATAATTATGAAATAAAACTCAAATACTGCACTGGAAAAATAATACTGTCTCCTTGTCTTAATATATTCTTTGTAAAAGAAGTAAGAAATCTTAAAAGCTGAATCCATCTATATCTATTTCATTTAATTTCACTCAATTTTGGTACACGTTTAGGAACATTATTAGATGAGTTTTCTCCACGGTCTCATGTTTGATATCACTGATTGAATTTGTGGTCTGAAGGACTGCAAAAATGTGTTTTCTATTCCAGTTATGTGGGTGATGGATAATTGCTTATAGGATTAGAGTCACATAATTTGTCTATGGCCCCTTTTTTCATACTTTATCTGGTCTCCCTCAGTGTTATATAAAATCAGTTATGGTGGTGTCATGGTGGAAATCGAGGCCAAAGTTATAGCTTGCCACCACAACATGGCGATGTGAGTTTTCCATGGCAGCCCATTGAGAGAGCTCATGTTGCAATGATCTTTCAAAACAACTAAGTTCCCCTTAAAATGTAATATAGATGTTAACCTAGGTCAAATCCCCAAAGACACTCTCAAGATATGTCTATTGCATAATTTTCTTCTCTAAACAAATTAAGAAGTGAAGTGGGAATTTTTGTTAAAAGAATGAATATCAGAATTAAAAAAAACTGGATTAACAAAGATTGACAGCTTTGGATGAAACCCAAGAAAATGGAAATTAAATCGACAACTAACAAGAATCAATCACAAATTGAATCATTAAAGCAAAAACTGGAAATCTGAAACTAAAAACTGAATTAACTGTAAATGACTATCTAAAACCCAAAAATAGAAACTGGAATCTGATATTGAAACTCAAAACAGAAATCAGAAATTGAAAATTAAAAGAACTAAGCACAAGAAATCATAATTAACAATTGAAAACAAAAACAGAAGTAACAACAAGAATGAAACATATTGGACAGTCTATTTTAGAATACAAAATCTAATCATCTAATCTATAGAAACTAAGTGTCTAGTAGCATAAATGTAAATGGATTTCAATTCAAGAATTGTAAAAACACAAATTAAATTTAGAAACAGTTACAGAAATGTAAATAGGTTTCATTTCAAGGACTATCAAAGCACAAACTAGGACTGCTTCCATCAAATTTTGACTTAATCTTGAATGCAAGACTATCAAACAATCGTCTGGTTATCCTGGTTACAATGAAAGTACAATTCAATTGAATTATACATAGACATACAATTCTTGATCAAGAACTGCAGTCTTTAAAAGCCAAAATAAGAAGGCAAAATTGAAACAAGCCAATCGGTCTACACAGTCCATAGTTTGATATTTTTCAATTCCGTCTATGAAACTTAGAACAATTTGTGAAGACAGAAAGTTGAAAGATGCAAGGAATATAAAAGACATAAGAATGGAAAGATAGAATGCTTTGGAGAATGAGAAAGGGAAACAAACTATGGAAAAGAGTCTAACTCTTTGATACAACATCTGGTCTTCATGTTCTAACTGAAACAACTCTCTAACTACCTCTAAAGGCCTTTGAACTTGTTTCGACTTATCATTCTTCTGTCGTTCTGACTAACTCCAGTCTGTATACAATGTTCTGAATGAAGGAAAACCAATGGGCCCGAAGTTGAATTGATTTGGGCTCTTTACAAAGTCGACGAAAACAAGAAATCCTATACACAATAAAACTTTTGACATATCATCTTCTAGTCTTTTCTGATAGCTCCGGACTCTAAATGTTGCGTTCAGTACCAAATTAAAGCCCTGGAAATAAGGAATCTAATGCAAAATGAATCGGTCAAAAAGATCTTCTACATAAAAAAAGACATCAACAAAACAATAGATGACTGTTATAGTAGACGAGTACAAAAATACAGTAAAAAAATACAGAACATAGCTAGTATTTAGAAAAACTCCTATCTATTTTAGAAAATATAAATACATGTTAAAAGCCAGAAATAAGGATAGAAGAAACATTTAGAAGGTGTAGACTATAACTATGAGTACAAAATATGAATCATTACCCATCTTGACTACTTTGGGTGTCAAGGAATGGCATCGCGGAACATTTATGGGAGAAGTTGTGGAGTGGCAATGTAATGCCCATGTTAAACAGAGTTATAGTGCAACACCCATGCGAAATGACAAAGTGGTAGCACAATGCCCATGCACTAAAACCCTAATGTTCTCTCTTTCCTTATCGTGAAACTTGTCAACCTATTTAGTGAAGCTTATTATACCAAGTTTTTCTTTTTTTCTTTAAAAAAAAGGAGTTGGGCCATACAACCTAGCCCAAACCTAACATTAAAATGTAATATTGACCTAGCATCGTACACACATTACAACAATCTCCTTTATGATTGCACAATGCAATTAGTGTTGTCGCCATGGTTGATGCCAGTTCCCAAAGATTAGAGTGAATCAAGTTAAATAAGAAATTACTCTTTTCACCTGAGATGGGATAAGATGCACAATAATGCTTTGACAGTTGACAATTATGATATGTAAAAGACTCTTTGTCGTCATTGGGAATTTGCCCCCATATCTATGATATTACTTGTTGGCTTATGACCTTTGTTTTATTTTGGTCTTTGGATTCCAAAAAACACAACCTACTTTGCTCCTTACCAATTAAAACCATCTTGAAATACAAAATAAGAAGACAAAAATGTTAAACAATTTCAAATCTTTTGCAAGCTTTTGTATAAAGATAAGATTATTGGTCAATTGTAAGACATATAGAACATCTTCTAATACAATTGATGATTCTAAAGTTATATTCCATAATCCACATACGAGTACACTATCACCACTTACAACTATAGTGAATTTTTCATTGCTCATTTTGACATACAAATTGAAGAGCTTAGGAAAATGAGTTATTTGATCAATTGCTCTTAAATCAAAAATCCAAAGAACTAGAGGCAAAGGGCCAATGGTATTGAATCTACTTTTACCTTTTATGTGTAGGGTATACAATTCGAAAGGCTTAGTCATTGATTTAATTATTGTTTTCAAATGATCAAGTTATTCTCTTAAAGCTTTCAAAACAAGCACTGAAAAACAAACACAAAACAAAGGGATAATAAAGATTCAAACCTTACCGCTTTGATTCATAACAAAAGAAATCAGTTTGGCAAGAGAACCAAATCAAAGTCAAATGAGATGTCACCACCCGTTGAAATGGGCTCAAGAGGTCATGAAGACCTTGTCTATAGCAAGCAGGTGAGTGGAACACACCTTTTTGGTCCACCGCTAACCTCAAAGACTATGGGGAACAAAAGTAACCACTATTAATGAGGCAACAAAAATAAGGCTCTCCAAAGATCAATAGCACTGATATTAATTTGAACTATGTAAGAAAATAAAGAATTATTTTATTGTTAACAATCAGACCAATTACATTCTTATCATCTTTATTTGTAATAATGAAAACCATTAAAACGAGGATAAAAATATGATGAAATGAATACAAGAGTTTGAAGATATTTTTTCTAAATTACTATGAAGAAATTGAAAATATTTTTATCCTAATAATATATGCTTCCACATAGGAGTTCTTGGATGTTTTTAAGGTTGTTTTCGGTTTGGTTATGGCTTGGCCTTGGCTAGGGAATGTGTAGGGTTAGCCTAGGTTTGTTTAAGGGATTCATGGTGAGGTTAGGTTGGTTCTTGATGAAGTTCTTGGAGAGAACTTCAACAAGGGTTGGTAGAAGCTAGGTATTGACAAGAATTAGGTTCTTGGTTTCTTTGATTGGTGATTTTGGAGTTCTTTGGCTTGGGTTATGTTGTGGATGGTGGTGGGGGTTCTAATGGTAACATTTCTTGTGAATTATGGACAATTTTTTGGAGGCCTGAAGGGAGATGGGTAAGATTCAAGGAACCATGGTGTTGCTTATTTGTTTCTTGCATAATTTAGCTTGGGCTTTTTGGCAGAGTGATGTTTTTGTAATTTGGTAGGTTCTTGGCTAGCTTAGGAAGTGGAACAAGGGAGAGGATGAAAAAATAGAAAGAACACAAGATAATAGAAGCAAGAATGGAAAGAATGGACAAGAATAGATTCAACAATATGGATGGGGAAGAAGGATCTTACCTTTGACCACTTACACCACCCAAGAAGAGTGGGAAAGACCATTCAACTCTTGGCACACTCTTTTGGATGCTTTAAGAAAGGCAAAGAGGATGAGAGATTACTTAGGAAAACTCCACTTAGATAACTCACTACACAAGAACACACAAAAGGCTAATAAAACTTTCTAATGTATATTCCATTCAGAGGTGTTTTTTCACATGCTCATATGAGTTTCTTTTTATAAGGTCTTGGTTATTAGCATCAAACCCTATTTATAGATGTTCCTGCGGAAACAATAACAGAATATTAGGAAACACAAATCATATCTTACCTCAATCATTGACTTCTCGGACTGGTTTCTCCTTGACTTTGATGCGGCTTCTCCTAATGTTGGCGGTCTGGATCCTCAAGGGGTTACCTGCGGAAAGAACTCCAACGATCAAGTCAGCAAGGGCTCTCAAAAGTCAAATCTCAAATTAGTGAATTAATGAAAGTGTACCTCTTAATTGTTGGGGTCCACGTGTATTTATAGAGTCATTAATTGTGTCTGCCTTTTCTCATGGGCTGGGCCCCCTTTTAATTATGTTGGGCCAATATTTAGATTCTAGATGGGCCTGGGCTAAGCCCTAGTCCTGTGTCTCTATGGGAAGACAATAGGAGCTTCGCTTGTAATTCCCTAAGTTTTGGAGTTAGCGGCTCTCCATTATACACTATACTTTATAGTAGGCGGCTTGGGCCGTCACGTGTGCTATTTTATTCGGTTGACCATCCGTCTACTCCTTCTATAACACGACTATATGTAGGCGGTTTAGACCTGGTAGTTGTTTGAATTTGTCTAGGTATAGTACAATAGAGGTGGGACTTGAATTCCTACCTAAGGTGTTAGCTCACATTCTTATTCCAATTCTAACCCAATATAAATTATTCTAGGTATTACTAACTTTTGTCTCTTTTCAAACTATTTTTGTTACAAGGTAGGCTAAGAAAACTTGCTAATGTTGTATATTCTGCTCAAAGGTGTTTTTTACATGCTTATACGAGTTTCTTTTTATAAGGTCTTGGTTATTAGCATCGAACCCTATTTATATATGTGGGACTTGAATTCTTACCTAAGGTATTAGGTCACCTTCTTATTCCTATTCTAACCTAATATAAATTATTCTAAGTATTACTAACCTGCCTCTTTTTACAATGTAGGCTTTCTTCTCTATTGTTTTCTCATCTATACCTTTTAACCTATCTTTTTGAGAATTCTCTTTTTCTTTACCTTGACCACATCATCCTATGGGATACTGTTAGAGATATCGCGTTAATTAGGGAAACATAAGCGTCGGTTGTTTATTAGGAAAAATAGACATGTTTGATATTGGTAGATATTGTTGACATTGTTTATTACAATATCTTCTATTTACCATATTTATGTTTGGTTACCATATATACTTGTATCACTTTTTATTATAAATACATTCACCCTATGAGTAATTTAGACACAAGGGAGATTAACCCTATACAGTTTTTCTCAATATTCAACACCTATGGGATACAAACACACCTATGACCATTGAAAAAATATTGCTTGCATTTTGTAGGGAAGTAGAACACATGGTAGTGAACCATGTTGACTTGTCATATTTGTTAAGTAAACTTATATTTTGTCTCTCAATCGAATATTGCCATTCTTGTCTACATTGTATTGCCTTGTTGATCTCAAAATTCTAATGCAATTATTGCCTAGTGTGACTTTATAACTTTTTTTGTTTTTGTTTTTCACTCTCTGTAGAGAGGATGAAATAGAGGACATTCAGAAGGTACTCATAGAATCTTACATATTACTACTACTTTACAATGTGCATCTTTTACCAACTATTTGATGTTCTTTGTTCAATAATTTCCATTTTTTTTTCAGGAAATTTCTGTTCTGTCACAATGTAGATCAGCGTACATTACTGAGTATTATGGTTCCTTTCTTAATCAAACTAAACTTTGGATAATAATGGAATACATGGCTGGAGGCTCTGTTGCTGATCTAGTAGGTTACTTCTATTGACATGCTTCTATATGTTTGCTGCTTGGAAATTATGTTGATCTACTTTAGAAGTTACCTTAATTAATAGAACATCCCCTGCATGTCTTTGAATATTTTCATGTGTTGCATTCCTAAAGCACAATTGTTGAGTAGAAAGTGTGGTTGCATATATATTCATATTAACATGGTTAGTGAGTCAACTCCTAAATTTTCACTACTAGTGTATGTTCCTACACCGACAAATGGGCTAATGTTTTGGAGTAAGTTCAAACTTGTGTAAAGTTAGGTCTTTATTTTGGATTAATTTCACGGTTTTCACTCCTTTTCACATGTTCCATATATGTGTGGGACGACACTGTACCTTCCTGCTCTTTGTGTGCAGCTTCTACATATTATAATGTCATCCACATAAATTGGTAAATAAACTATACAGTTTTGATGACAGTAGATTAATGCTAAAGTAAGGTGGTCTTGAGTCTCTCTAACTAGGGATAAGGAGCTTGTTTGAGATTGTAAATGGCTTTGTGAAGCTAGCAAACCAGGGAAGCATCTTTGGCTGGCTTTGATTTCCGGTTGTTGAGACATGTCAACCGTCAATGCTCGTGCATTGACCACCTTCCAAGTCTCGTTCTTTTGCAATGATTCCATCTCTTCATGTATGATCAGAATCTAATTGTTGCCCTAAGAACAAACAAATGCCTTATGCAGCATAATTGTCCATCAAAACATTACCACCTTCCAACCTTTCAAAGTGGTAAACTAGTTTCTTAAGGACTCATGTGAAAGGAGCACCCAAAATCCAGGACCATGACCCACCTATTAGACAATTGTTGTCTTGAGGCAATGTTCAATACTTGATTATCATTAGGTGACTCCACCTTCTGAACGATTGTTGTCACTTGATCCTATTCTCCAATGTTGAACAATCCTTCTAATGCCTTGACTACTTGCAATATCTACATACATCTTTCGGATCAACCTTAAACTTTTTTTATTTGTTGACCTTTTCTTTCTTGAAGACCACCATGCATCTTAACACTCTTGAATCCTTTTGCTATGAAATTCTCTTGTATATAGATTGGACTTAACCTCTTCAAGTGTAATGCAATCCTCTACTCTCAACGAACTCACCAAGTTCTCGTAGGACAATGGGAAGAAGCCAACAAAATCATTCTGGTGTCTTCATGTTTTATCTTGATGTCTATGTCTTGGTGCCCCATCAAGTTAGAATTAAGTTCATCAAGATGAGCCTTGAGTGGCATACCCTCCTTCATGCAACACCCAAAAACCTCCTCTTCAACCGAAGCCTTTTGCAAATGGACTTTAGCATGAATAACTTCTCTAACGTCATCACAATGATTATGAGATCTTCTCCTTTGCAACCTCATAAGTATCCTCATCTGACTACGACAAACATCATCAAATAAGCCTTTTCCTCCATCTCTTTGGGACCTATCTATTCATTTGTGATGTGGTTCTAGAAAGCAGTGCTCACAACCCTTGCTCCTAGAACAAGGCTCTCATCTTAATTCTCCAAAGGTTGAAACTGTTCTTCCCATTGACATTATTGATCTTGGATGTGATACACATCTTCTTGCAAGACCTTTTTACTAATGTGCAATGAGACTGAAAAGTAGCTCTAATACTAGTTTGTTGTGCGCCTAGAGCTGAAATGAGCTCAAAGAACGACAAAAGAAACAATGCTATATTGATTTCTAATCATCCCAACTGGAGATCTAGAATAAAGAATGCACAAAAGCATAATAAAATTGACTAATCGTCTCATTTATTATCTTAATAACCGTTACAATACAATAATTTATTGTGTATTGTACAATGAATACATGTATAGGGCTACAAAATGGTTATATGTTGGTAAGAAGTACACAACAACAACTAACTAGCATAACATAACATGTAGAATAGACTGCTTGTTCACTAGACGACATAACATGAGTCATCAGACAACCTTACTATTGATGACATAGAAGTCCCTATTATGAGATAACATCTACGATCACTGAACACTATATCCTATAAATTGCTTGTTCAATATAACAAGTTTTTACTCTCTTTAAAACAAATACTAAGATACAAAGTGTATGGCTAGAAAAGCTTAAGAAAGATAAAAGATGTAGTAGTTGATGATGATGTTGTTTGTCTTCATTATGTGTTTATAGTTGCTCAAAGTTTGACTGTTTTGAGCAATCTTCCATTGATGATATCATTGTTATTCTGATATTGTTCTTCAGTCTTGTTACTTGATTTAACTTGATTAAACATACTTGTATATTCTTATAGAAGGTCTTTCCTTTTTGTATCGATGCTATATAAAATTGGAAACATTCTGCAATGCATAATATCATAATATATTTATAATCCTTTTTGGCATTGTGTGGTAAGCATTCTCATTTGATCGGTATAAATTCTTTCTATATTTTAGGTAGAGTCGTTGCAAATAATCATTTAGATATTATCAACTAAAATATAGAAGCTTTCTTTATTACCAACACTATAAACGTTGGGTTGTCTAAATGTTTACAACATTTAGAAGGTTTTGTTATTCGACAAGGATTTATTTCTTTCTTTTTACCATATATATAACAATGTCAATGGAAATAATCAATTCAATGTTTAATTATATTTATTATTATCGAAATTTCTTAACACAGAGGGTCGTCTAATGCTCCTAAACAATATTAGATATTCAGGTCTTAACCGAGAATGATAGTGCCATGTAGCTTGTATTGGAGTAACTAGTGGAGGAGGCAGAGGAAGCCATGGGAAAGGATGGGAGGATTAACATGCTCTTGATACCGTATTGCATAATAGAAAAAGATAAATGATTTAAGATAAAATGTACAAAAGACGGTGAAACTCCGGCGCAATGAGTATATGTATACAGGAGCATAGCATCATCACTAACCTACAGCTCTCAGTTTTACCCAACTAACAAACTACTAAGCAACATTGCTACATTGCTGGGTATTTGGGATTGTGTTGCTACATTCCACGTGTGTTGCTACATTCCACGTCATCTCAGAATATTATTCAAAGTCTTTATTTATTTTATTTTCCTTCTCTTAAACACTCTAATCCCAACTTTTTTTTCATTTTTATTCTTTGTATATTTTTCTTGCTAATTACCAAAATGCTATATGGTGCTTTTGCAGCTGCAATCAGGTCCCCCACTTGATGAAATGTCAATTGCTTGCATTCTACGTGATTTACTTCATGCCATTGATTACCTACATACTGAAGGAAAAATTCATAGAGACATTAAAGGTATCAGCAGTGATTCTTTCCTTTTTTTGTACCGTACTTTGAATCTACTTTTCCTCTTCCATATTTGTAAATTTTATAATCTTGGACTTCACTTTTTTATTAGCTCTATAATTCAAAGAATTTGATGTCAATTTTGCAGCTGCAAACATTTTATTAACTGAGAATGGTGATGTAAAGGTATGTCTTATTCTGGAGGCTATAATTTACAAGTTCTTTTAAGACAGAATGATTTACTGAATAAAAGATAAAATAATTAGAAGTGTGGGCTAACATGCATTTGAATATGAATTTCTGTGTTTTTGTGACTTTGTTACAGGTTGCTGATTTTGGAGTTTCTGCACAGTTAACAAGAACCATATCAAGGAGAAAGGTAAAATTTAATTAATGTTTTATTCAGTGGAAATTTTTTGACTGGGTAGGCTAACTGTTTGATAACTGCAGACCTTTGTAGGAACACCATTTTGGATGGCACCCGAGGTTATTCAAAATTCAGAAGGATATAATGAAAAGGTTACCTTATAGTTATTACAAAAATAATTTATTGTATTTTCTGAGTCCAACCTATCATAGTTCTTTTTATTCTCTTTTCTGTTCCGTTTTTGTTTTTATCCCAGAAAAAACATCACTCTGTATCTTGTTTTTACAGGCAGATATCTGGTCTTTGGGGATTACTGCAATAGAGATGGCAAAAGGGGAGCCTCCACTTGCAGATCTTCATCCAATGAGAGTGCTTTTCATCATACCACGAGAGAATCCACCACAAGTTCTGTGCTTTGTTATATCAAATTAATTGGTCCTTCAAGTTGCTAAGTATTTTTAGTTCACGAAGTTTTCCTAATGGAGATGATTTTCTCCGGTTAAGAGTTAACATTTAATGATATTTTTGTGCAGCTAGATGAACACTTTTCTCGCTATATGAAAGAATTTGTTTCATTGTGCTTGAAGAAGGTTCCTGCTGAGGCAAGTGTCTATGTTTTACTTGATCTCATTTTCAATATTTACCTTTTTTGCTTGTACGCTAGATTAGTGTATATGTATTCTTAACCAAATTGCTGTTTCATTTTCTTTCTTTTTATGTTGTTAAGATTTTGGTTTTGTGTAAGATTTTTTTTTTTTGTGAGAAAACAATTTTTTTGTTTTCCTTAAGAACTGGGCTTTAAGCTTAACAATCTACCAATACCAAACCAGCTTACAAGTTGATGTTTGCACACACTTATATACTATAATTTTGTTTCATCTCTAGTTGATGTGAGATTTCTAACATACCATCCTCATATATATCTCAAGTGTGAGATACTTATGGGTAGTTCAATAGCGTCTTAATAGCGGGTAGCATGATAAGCCTAACAAACAACAAATCTCACTAGGATAGACTTTTTAAATGACTCGGATACCATCTTAAGAAGTGAACTTTCACCAATTCAACCCTAGAAAAGCAACTGATAAAGGGAGGTTTCCATCTACTTATATATTATATATTTGCCTTATTTTTAGTCAATGTGGCATCTCCAACACATGTCGAGGCGAGTACATCTTGAGTGAGACTAGATATTTGTGGGTGGTCTGATAGCGACCTGATAATGAGTGACATGTTAAACCTAACAAACAACAAATTTTGCTAAAATTGGCTTTTTAAATGACTTTAATAACATATTAAGAAGGTGGCTTTAAACTTAACTCTACAAAACTGACCTATAAAGTGAGGTTTGCATCCCACTTATATACTATAAATTTATCTTATCTCTAGTTGATGTAAGATCTCTAAAAATTTTATAATGCTTAATATGATTGTTTAAGGCATTTATTTGAAAGAGGTGTGATAACAAAGAATTATTTTATTGATAGCAATCACACCAATTACAACACTCCTCCAGATGTTGGTAAACGTATACTAGTCATTCCCAACTTGTTTACAAAATCCTAGAATCTGTCTTGAGGAACTCCTCTAGTGAAAATGTCTATTATATGATGTCCTGTAGGAACAATGATTGCAACTGTTGAGAATAAAGAAAATAGGGATTGAGATTAATCTCCCTTGGGTATAAACCACACATAGGGTAATCTATTTATAATAGAGAGAGGTACAAGTAAAAAGAGTAACTGAAAATAAAAAGATTAAATAGAAGATGTTGTTTGATATTGTGGTTATCAATATCTAACAATATCTTAATAAT
>Ga0214544_1004237_pt1 | contig 28933 bp, 17 predicted proteins | sample CNSS3metaG_FD_160074 | JGI IMG/M metagenome (GOLD analysis project Ga0214544, IMG submission 160074) | Root nodule microbial communities from cowpea collected in UCLA plant growth center, Los Angeles, California, USA - CNSS3 | ecosystem: Host-associated > Plants > Roots > Nodule | place: USA...
GAGCTTGAGAAATGAACCTTCACATCTAGATAGCATGCTATCTTAATGTCCAGTGGGAATTTTCAAAAAGCTTTCTTAAACAACTTCACCATATTCATAACTCTAAAAGGAAACAAGATAATCCTTCGTCATCTCGTGTGGGGATACGAGCGAGGTAGGTTCGTATGTTTCGTGCTCACACTTGAGAGATGTTGCGTGCGGGGAGGTTTGTAGCTGATGGATCACATGTGTTGGACTACGGGCGGGCAGGACCGTAGAGTAGGACTACGAGCGGGGAGGTTCGTAGAGCAGGACTACGAGCGGGGAGGTTCGTAGAGGCAGGACCACGAGTAGGTAGGTTCGTGTGAGCATCTCAAATCCTAAGTCCAAGGCTAACAAATTGTCTAGTTTGAAGGTTGAAAAGCCTTGAGGGTTAAGGTCTTGGCCAAGAACTAATTAGAATGATTAAGATGGATGAATTATTGTTATATTAATTACATATATTTTATTTTGTGTATAAGCTCACTCTTTCTATTTGTGATTGGCGATGATCATGTGATTCGTTACACAGGAGGAGCAGATGATGATACAGGTGATTCGTTACTGTTATATTAATTACATATAGAGCTAGGGATTTTACCATGCTTTCTTTTACTGATGTATTGAATTTTGGAAATTGTAATACTTTTATTACTACTATTTCGTGATTTATGGCGCGTTGTTTAATATTTTAATTTTCTCGTGTTTGGAAAATAATAATATTGCGATGTTTGAATTTCATTTCTTTAATTATTTATTTAATTAAGTAATATTCCATAAGGATGTTACAACCCTCACTAAACACATTAGGTGCAATAGCATCCACACCCACCTCGCCATGAAGTTACCGTCCTCATCCAGGGACATCATCACCATCCATGAGGATCAAAGGCTAGCATGCGATTGTTGTATCGCAAGTTTACGGCTGTCAACACTCAATTTCGTTCGGCTAAATAAGTAATAATAAATAATAATAATTTGTTTTTTTAAAAAAATAAAAAATATATAAAAATATAAAAATATATAAAAAAATAAGTAAGTTTTTTCTTTGGTTTTTTTCTTTTTTCTAAATAATAATAATAATAATAAATAAATAAATAAAAAGAAAAAAGTCTGTTCTAATCTTTTATGTATTTTCTTTTGATGCTTTGTTTTATTCTAGCCCAAAATATTCTATACAACCACACTGTTTTTTCTTGCAACTAATAGTAGCCTAAAATTTAATATTCTCACTCCCACTCTATGCTTTGTCATTTCTGCTCCAAATCAAGAAGTTAATGATGAGATTCTAATATTTAGAAGCATAATCTGTTTTAATTTTTAGAATCGTTTTTTTCCGATGATAATTGATTTTGTGTTCTAATTTTATGACACTCTTTTTTCAGATAAAGAAAGTAGTAATATGATTCAAAGCAATATCTCTTTTACTAATTAGAATCAATTTTGCTTATCACGTTCGATTTTGTGCTTTGATTTTTTTTGTGATTTGATTCCCATAATGCAATAATATTAAAACCAATTCTTGCTTTTTATATTCGTGGTAATTAAAACGGACCTTTATTACGAGATTACATTAGATTAATAATGTTGTGTATATTAACCCTCGCATATAAAAGACCCACTCACTTTCGATCGCCTCCCCACGTGCTTCTTGGTGTTCCAACGCAACTATTGTAAATCTGATCTCTCGTTCAAGTTCACAAAAAATAATTTTTGTTATGTTATGCAGTCTTTCTTCAGATTTGGTTATGATCTTTGTTGAATTTGATGTTTTTACTATTTCTTTTTGATATGGAAAAAGCATTACTGTCATGCATTATTTGGTTCATTAGTTTTATAATTAATGTTTGTTGATTGCATTGGGTTGTGAACGTTGTTGCATGAATAAGTGAGAGATATCATGTTTTAACATTGTATGAATATGTTGTGCCATATTTTTCATATTTAGTGTTTTAAATTTTTTTTATAATAAAATAATATGTTTAATTCTAAACGTTATTTCCTAATCTTTTATTTATTTATTTTTCTAATGTTTTCATAAATTATGGATATATAATAGTCACGTTTTTTGGGTATCATGTCTTATTTCAGAAGCTTTTCTTTAAAGGAAGTAATAACAAATAAATAATTTAAATACCCTTTTAACTTTTAAAATATATAGGTGCCTGTGTGACCGCTCGCGTTGTCTTGGTACTTAATACCTTCGCTCTACTATAAAATTACTAAAAAAATACAAAATTTTCAAATATTAAAAAACAGTGATATCAACATCTTCAAACAAATTGTTTTTTTGCAAAAAGTTTTTCATAAAGAACTACGTGACCCTGATTCTCCATTATGAATGGAGATACGTAGGAGCAAGGAGTAATCCTTGTCGGGCCCAAAAAACAATTTTTTTTTGTTTCCTTTGTTTTTTTTTGTCATCTTTATTTATTTATTTTTGTATTTTTTTTTTTTAAATAAACAGTTAAAGGAGACCACATCACTTTTAATTAAAGGTATCGTCTTAGGATGGACGTTGTAGGGTGCTAACACCTTCTCTATGCGTAATTAACTCCCGTACCTCCAAACTCTGTTTTTGTAGACCTTTCTCCTTTTTATGGTTTTCCATAGTTTCCTATAATAAATATGCTGGCGACTCCAAACCTAGTTTTTATATTTTATTTTTGGTTCGTTATCCCGTCGCGATTTTAGTTGTCACAGCGACCCAAGGAGCCTGTCCTCATCGTCAACAATATTGAGTGACAACCTGTAGTTGGCCTAACTCTAACCGACGAGGACCTAGACCCTAGAATCGATTGTGATTCTCGCATTGAGCCGGTAGAGGATACCAAACCTTTGACCATATCACCCGGATGAAACCTCAAACTTGGTGCAAGTTTGAGTCACAACGACCAAGACCTGATCGAGGCAGCATTAAAAGATAACACGAATTTGTTCGCCTGGTCAGTGGCGGACTTGCTTGGTGTTGATCCACAGATCACCATCCATAAACTATGCATATATAGAGAATCCATGTATGTCTCCCAGAAGAAGAGGAAGTTAGGAGACGAGCGACGACTAACAGCTAAAGCAAAAACAACAAAACTCCTAGAGGTCGGATTCATCGCTCAGGCCCACTACACAACTTGGTTGGCCAACATTGTGCTCGTAAAGAAGCCAACAGAAAATGGCAGATATGTGTTGATTATACTGACTTGAACAAAACATGTCCAAAGGACGCGTACCCACTACCCAACATTGATAGATTAGTAGACGGTGCGGTCGGGAACCGTGTACTGAGTTTCCTTAATGCTTATTCCAGATACAACTAAATACCCATGACCCCATCTAACATGATTAAAACTGCCTTCATAACTGAAGACACCAACTACTTTTACAAGGTCATGCCTTTCAGCCTCAAAAGCGCAGGTGCAACCTACTAAAGGCTAATGGATAAAGTATTCATCCACCTAATGGGAAAATGTGTCGAAGTGTGCGTAGACGACATGATTGTCAAATCCTCAAGCTATCTACAACACTCAAAGGACTTGGCCAAATGTTCGCAACCCTTCAAATATAACCTTAGGCTCAACCCTAAAAAATGTGTGTTCGGCGTCGACAACGAGAAATTCCTTGGATTCATGCTTATACAACGAGGAATCGAAGCAAACCCTGACAAATGCAAAGCTATAATCGAAATCGTAGCCTATAATCTTAAAGAAGTACAACGATTAGTAGGCCGCCTTACCACCATATCAAGATTCCTCCCCAAGCTAGCGACAAAACCTGACCCATTATCCACCTCCTCAAAAAATCCACGAAGTTTTCATAGAATGAACAGTGCGAGCATATTTTCCAAGATCTCAAGAAAATCTTGGTGTCCCCTCCGATCCTGCAGAAACCAAACGTAAATCTCCCACAACTTGTATACATCACAACCACAGAGGGGACAGTCAGCGCCACCATTGTCCAAGAATTCATTAGCTTTCAATACCCAATATACTTCGTTAGTCGATCAGTGCAAGACCTAGAAACTAGATACCAAATGGTCGAAAACCTGGCGTTATCTTTGGTAAATGCAACAAGGAGGTTCCGGCCCTATTTCCAGAACCACTAAGTTATTGTTAAGACATATTACCTTATCCAAAGAATCCTTCAGAAACCCGATTTAGTCATACAAATGTCTTCATGGGCCGTGGAACTATCTGAATTCAATATATGCTACAAACCACATGGACTCATCAAAGCTCAATGTCTTCTAGACTTCGTCAATGATCTCCAACACGGGCCTCAAGAGGAACAATGGACTTTGTATGTTAATGGATCCTCTAACCAGAGAGGGGTAGGCACTGACATTGTCCTAGAAGCCCCAAACCAGATACTCATCGAAAAATCCTTGCATTTTGCCTTCAAAATGTCCAACAATCAAGCTCAATATGAAGTTATCCTAGCTAGACTCTCCCTACCAAGAGAAGTCGGAGTACGTGTCCTAACGTGGAAAACTGATTCCAAATTGATTGTGGGCCACCTCAATGATGAGTTTCAGATTAAAGACGCAACACTCGTCCAATATTACCACCTGGTCCGTAATATTATAACATCTGGGTTTGATGAAGGAAAAATTGAACACATACTAAGAGGAGACAACACGCGAGTTGACACCTTATCTAAACTAGCAAGTACAAATAACAAAGGAAAATACAAATCCTTATTGTAGCAAACACTAGCGGCACCCTCAACAACGAACACATGTCTAGCCCTAGAAGGAATCGACAATTTGATGTCACCATATGAGCATTACTTAAAAACTGGAAACCCACCTAATAATATCGACAAAGGATCATGGACAAAAGCGGCACGATTCACGTTGATTGGTAACAACCTCTACAAGCGAGGATATGGGCAACCATTACTTAAATGCATTACAAAGGAATAAGCTCCGTACATAATAAAAGAAATTCATGAGGGAGTATGTGGATATCATTCCGGATCACAGGCCATGACGACTAGGATCATAAGGGCCGACTACTATTGGCCGACTATGGAATAGATTGCCATGTCTTCGTCAAGAAATACATACCATGCCAAAAACATGGCAATCTTATTCATCAGAAATAGGAAGAGTTACACTCCATACTCTCCCCATGGTCGTTCGAAAAGTGGGGGATGGATATCTTAGGGTCGTTCACTCCTGGCAAGGGTTAGGTCAAATTCCTCATCGTAGGGATTGATTACTTCACAAGATTGATCGAAGCCAAACCACTCGCTACCATCACAGCACAACAGGTCCAACAGTTTGTTTGGAAAAACATAATATGTCGATATAGGGTGCCATATACCATCATAATCGATAACGAACGATAATTCATAGATAAAAAGCTAGCCAAATTCTTTATTGGCCTAGGAATTAAACATATCACCAATTAAGTGAAACAACCATAGACTAATGGGCAGGCAAAAGCCACCAACAAGGTAATATTGATCGAGCTTCGAAAAAGATTAGATGGAGCAAAAGAGAAGTGGCCGGGGGAATTATTTGAAGTTTTATGGGCTTATAGATGCACACCATAATCCGCCACCGACGAGTCTCCTTTCAGCTTAGTGTACGGAATGAAGGTTATGATACTAGTCGAGATTGGGGAACTATCCTTAAGAAGGCAGAAATATGATGACAACACAAACGAGTAGAACCTGTGTGTCAGCCTTTAATTACTAATAGAACTCCAATAAAAAGCACAAATCAAGAACATGGTGACTCAACAAAGAGCGACAAGAAAGTACAATTCGAAGCTTCATCCACGAACATTCGTGAAGGGGGATTTGGTATGGAGAATGGCTAGCACCGCAAGGAAGAAAGACGACAAATTCTTGGCCAACTGGAAAGGTCCATACAAAATACGCGAGGATGTAGGCGGAGGTGCCTATAGGTTAGAGCAACTATTAGGGGATGAGATTCCAAAAACGTGGAATGTATGTTACCTTAAGTTTTACTTTAGGTTAAATTAAGAATGTAAACAAAGCAACAACTTGTAACCCTGGGTGTACTCTTTTTCCTCACCCAACATTTTTTCCCTAAGGAGGGTTTTGGCCGGGGAGTTTTTAATGAGACACCCCAACACGATGGATAAAATGAGGGTTCTTTAAAAATTTATTCTTGAATTCTTAAGTTCCCTACCACTTACCAAAGTAAACGGCCTATGCAAACACTCGCTCTCTGTAATAATATAAAATTATGTTTCCCACCTCTTACCAAAGTAAGCGGCCTAGGTCAAACACTTGCTCTCTGCCATAATATAACATTAAGTTCCCCATTTCTTACAAAAGTAAGCGACCTGGGTCGAACACTCGCTCTTTGCAATAATATAAAATTAAGTTGTCTACCACTTATCAAAGTAAGTGGCCTGGGTCGAACACTCGCTCTCTACAATAATATAAAATTATGTTCCTCACCACTTAACTAACTAAGCGACCTGCATCGAACACTCTCCCGATAAAATAAAACTATTAAATTCCCCACCACTTACTAAAGTAAGTGTTCTAGGTTGAACACAAATCATACAAATTTTAAACGACATGCATGCAAAACAATAGAAAACAAATGGCATCCTACAACATATACGAAGCGGCAATTATATTACAAAAAAGTAGCGTGAATGATCAAACAAAGTTTGTGAGTGTAATCAATGTGCAAGTTATTACAAAATTAGGCTCACAAGCCAAATATGATTTGATACGATCCTATCCAGGAAAGAGTATGCCGTTTTTGAATTTGATTCCTCAAGAGGGACAACACGAATAAATCAGAGAAGAACGCAGAATAAGACAGAGATGGAGGACGCCACAATCTAGCAGATTGATAAGTCAAGTGAAGATTCGCCACAAAGATGTTAATCTTTGATAAGAACCAGAGGCCTAAGCCAAGAACAAAGAGAACCCTCTCTTTAATGAAAATCAAATTCAATATATGACTAAAAGTGTCTACATCAGTTTTTAGTACCTTTATTTATAGGCACATAAGTTTAAGCAAACTTGCAAACCCTACAAGAAGGCCAAAGCCCAAAACATAAAAGCATAAACTAATTATAAAAGAAAGCTCAAAACCCAAAAACATAAAACATAACTAATTTCTAAAAGAAAACCTAAAAGTTCATCTTCAAGTTCTTCTTTTATGGAATCTTGGGATAATCCTCTATCATTCCCTCCTTCTTGAAGAGAATTTGTCGTCAAATTCGTACCACTTGAAGTTTAGGAAATAGACTTCTATCGTACCCTCCTTCTTAAAGAGAATTTGTTCTCAAATTCGTCTCACTTGAAGATTGTTTATCATTCGGAAAGGTCCTCCCGGGTCAAATACGCAACTTATAATGATATATTTGATGGCCCTACAGGTATTGCACATCGACCCCAATCTATCTTTCATAGGTACCGGAATGACTAGAATAGCACAAGGACTCTTTCTGTATCTCTTTGTCCATAAGTTGCGCCTCATGCTTCTGTATCTCTTTAGTTTCTTCTGTGTTACTCCTATAGGTTAGCCTATTAGGAATGGATGCACCCTGAATGAGATCCATATTATACTCAGTACCCCTTTTAGGAGGTAAACCATGAGGGATGTCTTTAGGAAAGACATCATCATACTTTTTGAGAAGTTGCTTCATACCTAAAGACAAATAAGCTTGCACAAAAGAGAGACAAATATTGTTAGGCATAAGCAAATATAAGGGTTGTTTCTTAATCAACACTCTATTTATTTCTTTTTCTCTCAATAAAAGGCTTTTATCACTCCTTATTTTTTTACCTTCCTTTTTCTTGCCTTTTTCTGGAATTTTCTCTCTTCCTTCTTTTCTCTCTTGCTCTCTTCTCACTCTCATCTTAATTTGATCCTCACAAACTTCTCTAGGAGATAAAGGTGTTAGGGACACCTTCTGCCCCTTAAACAGGAATAATACTTATTGGTTAGACCATCATGGGTTATATTTCTATCATATTGCCAAGGCCTCCCCAACAATAAGTGACTCGCCTCCATAGGTACCACATCACATACTACCTCATCGACATATTTACCGATAGAGAAAGTAATGTTCACCTACTTATCTACCACCAATTCTCCATCCTCACTCAACCATTGCAAAGTATAAGGACTAGGGTGCATAGATGTCACCAAACCAAGCTTTTCCACTAGCCGTTTACTAGCTACATTTGTACAACTTCCTCCATCAATGATGAGTGAACACACCTTTCCTTTAACCATACATCTAGAATGGAAAATATTTCTTCTTTGGGTCTCATCTTCCTCCTTATTCATACTACCCAACAACCGCCTAACCATAAAGAGATCTCACTCCACAGGGGGGACTTCACACTCCTTTTCCTCCTCATCACTACTAGATGATTCAGATGATTCACCCGCAGAATGCTCACTAATGTACTCATCATTCGCCAACAACATCATAGTTCTTTTGTTGGGACATTCAGCTGCGATATGTCCTCTACCCATACATTTAAACCATTTTATTGCACTAGAATGTGAAGAATCATTATTACTAGCTTGAGAAGTTACTTTACCATTTGGGGACTCCTTCTCCTTAGATTTAGGAATGGTAGCAGTAGCTTCCTCCTTCTTATATTTCTCTGTATCTCTCCATGAGGTGGATGACTTCCTATAGGCGCTTCGTCTCTTGAGCTGTTGTTCCACTCTGGTGGCTTGGTGAATAAGATCCTCCAAGGTTTCATAATGGTGCATTTCCACCACATCTTGAATCTCCCTATTTAATCCATTCAAGAATCTAGCCATTGTAGCCATATGTGTTTCTTCCACTTCAGCTTTCATCAAGGTGACCTCCATCTCTTGAACATACTCTTCAACACTCTTATTTCCCTGTGTAAGTCGTTGTAATTTGTTGAAGATCTGTTTTTTATAATAAGGAGGCACAAATCTTTCCTTCATAGCTACCTTTAATTGCTCCCATGTAGAAATTGGCAACCACCTTCTTCTAGCTATGTCCACGGTGATTTGATTCCACCAATTCATAGCATAGCCTTCAAACTCCAAGGAAGCCATAAGCACCTTATCATCATCCTCATAATCGTAAGAGTTGAAGATTTGGTCAAGCTTCATTTCCCATGCCAGGTAAGCTTCCGGGTCATTAGCTCCATTAAATTTAGGAATTATAATCTTCTTCCACATCTTATCTCTTCGAGGTGTGTGGTTCCCGAACTCCTCTCGTCTTTGGCCTTGTCTTGGCCTAAAATCATGCTCTTCCTCATCATTATCCCTCCTAAGCATGAGGTTCCCAAATGCCTCACGTCTTTGGCCTCGCCGTGGCCTAAAAACATATTTTGCTTCATCATTATGAGAAGAATGGTCTGAATCATCATGTCTTTTTCTTCTTCTCTCCACTCCCTCTAATCTCACACTCACATCTTCATTAAACTTTTGGAGCCTTTCGAACTGTTGTTGATTGTGTTGTTGCATTTGATTCATTTGTAATGTGAGCTTATCAAGTGCAACCATAAGTGTTGTAGTCTTAGGTGATAGAGGCTCACTATTCTGGGAAGAAGTCATGCCCTACAAGCAAATGTTAGCAACAATATTTTTTTTTTGGACCTCACAACTCTGCTAAGTGTTTCACTCAATTTTTCACTTGTGTATCACACTTATAGGCTTTTCTGGAATGTACTCTCTTGCCTTTTACCACTCAAATTCTCTTTAGGGCTTGACAAAGAACTCTAGTAACTTAAGCAAAGAGTGAACAAACAATGTTAAAAATGTTGCGAGATATAAATCTTGACTTGAGAGGACAAAGAAAATTCAAAACTCTAGACAAAACTTCAAGGAATTTTAAAGACACAAAATAAGAAAATTAAAATTAGAAAATAATAGAACTACCAAAAAGATTTAAATGAGACAACATAGAGACTCTAAGAGAAAGACCAAAACAAGAAAATTATAATTAGAAAGTTAGAAAATAATAGGACTACCAAGATTTAAATGAGACAACACGGAAACTCTAAGGGAAGGACTGATTACAAGTAGATATTAATAAATCACAAATAAATTGCAATTAAAGTTGTGTTGAACTCCCTTTTTTTGTGGATCCTTCTTTTTCTACCTTTTTTTTTCAATATATATTTGTTTCCTTTGGACTTGATCCACAATATTTTTTTTTGTTTTTTTTTTGCAGTTCAACAACAAAAAAATAAACTTAAACAATTGATCCTTCAAAACCTCATACTCATGTAAATCAAAAGTAAGTGTACTTGCACATCCCAAACACAAAAATAAATAATTTCCACGAATCAAATGTAGAAATACACAATTTAAATAAAGAACAGAAAAGAAAAAAAAGGGCCAAATAAAAAAAAATTCAACCAAATTGGAAACAACCTTAAGGGTTTTACTCCTTACAAACGAAACAAACAAAATTTAAAACAAAACACAGAACAAGCAGACATTGACAAATTGTAGTTTTTTTTTTCATATGACAGAAAAATAACATAGAAGAGGAAATTCAAACCAGAACCTTGCTTTAGATACCAGATGATACGATCCTATCCAGGAAAGAGTATGATCGTTTCTGAATTTGATTCCTCAAGAGGCACGACACGAATAAATAAGAGAAGAACGCAAAATAAGACAAAGATGGAGGACGCCACAATCTAGCAGATTGATAAGTCAAGTGAAGATTCGCCACAAAGATGTTAATCTTTGATAAGAACCAAAGGCCTAAGCCAAGAACAAAAAGAACCCTCTCTTTAATGAAAATCAAATTCAATATATGACTAAAAGTGTCTACATCAGTTTTTAGTACCTTTATTTATAGGCACATAAGTTTAAGAAAACCTGCAAACCCTACAAGAAGGCCCAAGCCCAAAACATAAAAGCATAAACTAATTATAAAAGAAAGCTCAAAACCCAAAAACATAAAACATAACTAATTTATAAAAGAAAACCCAAAAGTTCATCTTGAAGTTCTTCTTGTATGGAATCTTGGGACAGTCCTCTATCTTGATCAAATTAAAATTAAACAGTAGGGTCAGCCGCCACTTCTACCATTATAACGTCCTTTTCACCTACCTGGCCCTTATCACCGATAATAGCCACCTCTTCAATCAGCTCCCCGCTTGTATCCACTTCATCTACCAAGCGACCATTAATGATGTCTTTGTTAACATCATATTTCGAATCAGAAGCGTCCACCTCTTTACAAAAGAAAGTCGCCTGCCACAGACCTTTATTGAAGCTATTAATATGTTCTTGAAGGATATGACTCTTTAAGTCCTCAAGCTCACTCTTGATACTGGTATACTTCTCCGATAACTCTTTGCTATCAGCCTCAAGTTCTTTAATCTTAGTATTCAACTTTTTCTACAAATCCAAGACCTGACCTTCCAAGTACCCAAATGTTTTCTCTCCAACAACCATTCTTTCCGCTCTTCCTCACAAGCCGCCTTCTCTTCCTCATACTTAGTCGCTTGAGCCTTCAATTCCTCTTGTAGCTCCTCCACCTTAGCCCGTCCTCCTTCTTTTAACTCCTTATGCAGAAGAGTACCTACTTTACGCCCCAAAATTAATGCCTTGCTATTGAATTCAAGCATAGTTTTTATCATGGCAGTAGGTTCCATGTTATCCATGAACGTGACCATTGATTTTGGCAAGTGGATTTTGATGTCACGACGATTAGTTGTTTCTAGTAGATTCTGACTCTAGTAATACGAACCTAACCTTCTTCAAATCCTTTCCAACACCTTGTTGAACGAGGATGGATGCCTTCCTTTTGGAACCACCGTGAACTCGAACCTCAACCAAGGGCTCTTGTAAATTAGGAACTTTAGTGTTCCCTGCATTGCTAGACTTCTTAGCTCGCTCCGTGCGCAATGTCCTAAACAGGTTCATGTTCTTTTTTCCTAACTAAGACATGTGACCTACAAAATAAACATAAACAATTACTTCTCCCATAGCAAACAACGCGAAAAAATAAAAAAAAAGGTACCTTCTAAATCAACAAGAGGATGCCTTGATAAATAAACTCTAACTAAGTTCTTTGTGGGCAGTTTATTTCTTCGACAACACTTAAACAACTCTTTTGTCTTTTTCTGACAACTCCCCCTTTTACATATCCTGATATCGTCAGGGATTATCCGTCCAACTAAAGGGGAACTTAGTACTCCCATCTTCGCTGTAAAAATGTGCTCGACCCGCTTCTTTCACCATGGCCTTAAAGAATCCATCTTTGAAGTTTTTAAAAGATTGAGAAAAGGAATCCAAGCGTATCATAACCCTAGTTATTCAGATGTAACTGGGTGGGCACAACATTAAAAAGCTTCAACACCCGCATTGTGAAATCATCAAAGGGGATTCGCATGTGCAATTGTGAAAAATGGTAGATATACATGTAGAAGAATCCCTCTCCAGCATCTCCCTGCTTGTGGAAAAGACTTTAAACAACATTTACCCGCTCCAATGACATTGTGTCTAGGGAAGTGCCCCTTTTAAAGACCGAAATACACTTCAACCAAGAGTTAAGTAACCTGGACCGTCTAAAGAGAGAATATTGGGTTCTCACATCTTCACCATTTCATATCCAGCCCTCACCGATAAACTGCTTTCGACAACTTCCTCAGGTGGATTCTGATAACGTTGTCGTTGACGCGATCAAATTAATACTACTAAACTATAGCAACGCCAGTATTTCTAAGATAGTAGTCAAAAAAATAGAAAGGGTAAAGTAACCCAAAGTCGTCTCCCAACGAACATGGAATTGATTTTTAACAAATTAGTTCTTATAAAATCTATACAAAAGAGTTACTCAAATAAAATAATAAAAATGTAGAAGGATTAAGATAAACAAGAAAGAAATAGAAAAGATAGAAAGAGATAAAAACAATAGTAAAGAAAATAGATTGATTCCACTGCTTTTTCAAAATAGATTCATCATCGATTATCTAAATATTATTGCTCAATTAATTATTATTGTAGATTTGCAAATTAATCAATGTAATGTCTCAATTAATTTCTTAGCGTTCTCACTTTTAACCAAAGTACAAACTCAATTAAAAGTGAGAACTTTTAGATTATCCATAGTCAATTCAACCAAAGTAGAGTCTCAATCAAATTTTACGATGCCTAATCATGTGTATTCTTTTATCTTCTCACCAAATAAAAAGCTTAATTAATCAAAGTAAAGTCTCAATTAATTTTTGCTAGAGTAAATACCTTTAATTAAAGTAAGTCTCAATTATTTGTAAAAACTCATTCAATCACATGAAAGTTTCTAAATAAAATCAAACTAAAGTCTCAATTATATTTAAAAACCCTTGAACTCATATGATCAACATGCATATAGATTTAAAATCATTACTTTTTACGTGATTCAAAGTTAAAAGACATAGATGAATTAAAATCTCAACAATAATAAATAGAACAAAGAAATTATTTCATTCTAACCTCAAAATCCAAATAAGAAATTACAATGGAATCAACCCAAGAAATTTAGCAATCCATCGAATGCAAAAGTAAAAGAAAAATAGAAAGAAGAATAGAGAGAAAAAGGAAACGAAATTAGGCCCCCCTAAGGGTTCCAAAACTTCGAAGTCCCGAGCTTTTTTTCTCTGCTTCCCCCTTGGTCTCTTTATATAGGACTTGAATTGGGCTTTTCGGTTGCTAAAACCTCTCAAATATCTTTTAAAATAAAGATAAAGATAAATATTCAAAAATATTTGGAGAGATATAGACTATTTGACAAATATAGTTGGTTAATAATTTATGATATAATTAAATAAATTACTTATTTAAAGATATCTGATAAATTATCACCATATAATATTTGCATTAATTTTCTAAATAAGCCATTATAAATCCTATAGTCCAAATTTATTAGAAAATCCAAAAAGATGAATATTTGCACTTAAACCCCTATAGTTTAACCCGTCTTTGGCCAGATTTGAACATTTGACCAGAGTTTGACTAGTTCTTTGACCATTTGACCTGTTGATTCTCCTATGAGAGGCTGACACGTGGCAATGGGTTTTCTCTCTCTAGAACTAGGGTTTCTGTCTCCACCATGATTCACTTGCACTGGTTGTTGCCGCATGTTCGTTCATGGAGGTGCTGATGTAGAAGCTGCTTACGTGTTGTAGTGTAGTGGTGGTGATGGTTCGATGGTGTGACAGTGCATGTTTCTGGTTTGTTGGTGATGGTCGTGACTTGTGCAAGTGCGAAAGCTTAAAGGTGCAGTCTCGTCCATGGAGGTATTGGTTCGTCTCACGCGTTAATGGTGTAGTTTCCATGGCTGCTGCAAGCGCTGCTGTTTCACTGATGGTAGTGGCGCGATTTTGCTACCGTGGTTCGTGTTTTCAGGTGGCGAGAAGATGGAGTTGCGCATTGTGCATATATCTGTTGTGATTCGTTGATGGTGGTTTTGTGCCGTGTAGGATTCGCAGGTGCGTGATGGTGATGAAACTGTGGTGGCCGGCATCAATGGCTGTTACTAGTGCCTAGGGTTTGAGGAGAAATTTGGGTTTCTGATAGGAGAGATGAAGATAATGACGTGGCACTATTTGGTTGGATGAATTTTGAGTACTTGGATGCCGCCACGTGTCATTCTCTAATTGGCTAGTTTAATAAATGGAGGATTGCCACATGGCATAATCTGAGTGCATCGTAGTTTATGAGTGGAGTTTAAGTGGTAGGAGGGGTGCAACATAGTAGAAACTAGGGCTGCAAAACAAATTTTTGTGTGGTTCATTTGGAAAGAGGGGAGTGTATATGTAATTTAGGGGGGTGCAAAAGTGATTTTTCCAGAACATGTTAATTTCAGCTTTATTTAAAGGTGGTTTGTAACATCAATCAATTTATTTTTCCAACTTAAATGAGCTTAATCTTAACTTCAGTCGCATCAACAAACACTAAAATATCCAAAAATAATTTATGCAGCTAAAAATCACTTTTTAAGACATTTTTATCACATAAGCTCAAATAGTCTAATTATCAGAATTGTCAATTAAATCACTCCTTCAGCACACAAATTTAATTAAATACCCATAATTAAACATTAAATGAGGGAAAAAATATGCACTCATAAGATCCTCCCTAGTATCAGGTATAATTTCCATTTCAATTCCCCCCTCACTAGCTAGATGGCCACTACCCTTATTCCCCGATTCACCACTCCTACTACCCGACCCCAATGAAGATGAACTACAACTATCACTATACATACCTTATATAAATGAAATATGATGACGAAATAAGGGAATATATCGGACAAAGACAAGCGCAAATGATGCAGATCTCTCATAATTACGCATATGAGGCAAAGTGCGCAAATCCTATTCTCAACCACTATTTATATGATAAACCACGCTCCCAAGGAAATTTTCCCGCTCAAATATTAAGAATACGAAGCATCACAACTAATGATGACTATGCAACCCCTTCTGATGCGACTCTTGACAACATAAGTCCCTCCACCTACTCATATCACCTTTGACAAAGTCTTAACGATGTTTCCACTTCTAAAGACTGAGGGACTACCATACACCAAGGAATACCAAGAAAAGAGTATTTTTTCTTGAAAAACAAAACAAACACTAAAATACAAAAACCTTTGACATGACTTATCTTGCCAAAGGCTAGGAGACTGATGTACTATACTAGGCAAGAATAAAAGGAATATTGGCTAATAACACAGAAAGACAATATACATAGTGGCTAAAGCTGCCTACTTTAAGCATATCACATGAGTAAAGGCCGCCTACTCCAAACTTAGGAAATAACAATTGGATCTCTAGTATCAAGCCACAAACTTGGCGCTTGGGCCTAGACAAGGCCCACAAAAGTCCAAAAAAGGGCCTAACCCATAAAACTAGGTCAACCATAATTAATAACTCTATAAATACATGTTGACCCCAGCAATTAAAGGTATATAATGCATTAATTCACTAACTTTTTCGCAGGTAATCCCCAAGGACATATCCCCAAGGACACATGAGTAAGAGCTTTTTACCTACATCACAAGGACATATCCCAACCGAGGAGTAGAGAAGTATCCATCCCAAGGAGTCAAGGATTGGGTAAGATTTAATTTGTGCTCCCTGATATTCTGTTATTTTTTCTACAGGAACATAATAAATAATTAGGTCGCCGAGAAACTAATCACGATTAAATTTTTAACTATTTTTTTGAAAAAAGTAACGACATTTGGTTATCAATTGAAACCATTATTATGTCAATATGTTTTTAAAAAATTATTTGCAACTATTAGTTATATATGTACCCATCCGAACTGATATACTTAGATTATGAAATATTTGGAACAAACTTAAGATATTTTGGAGTTGGTTATTATGGTGATAAGCCCCCCAATTTGACTAGTTCTATCATCACACAACCCTCAAAGCCTTAGCTTTAAGAAACATGAGGCTTGATAGTTTGACCCATATCCTATTAGTTGAACAGATCATCCATTGAGCATATCACCATATAACTCCCAAGCGTTAACTTTAAGAAGTGTGAGGCTTGATTGTTCGACCCAATCCTATTACTTGAGTAGATCGGCCATTGGGCCCATTAGCCCACCCAAGCTTTATCTTTTAGAAGCGTAAGGCTTGATAGTTCAACCCATAGCCTATCACCACACAAACCCCAAGCCTTAGCTTCATTAAGCATGAGGCTAGAAGGCTTTTCGAGACCAAATCTATTGTATTAAACTAAATGATTCACTTTTCATAATTCAATATTTTGAAGACCATTTTCTCGACCTAATGAGTTGGTAGACTGATTGATCAACCAACTTATCGGTATTTGAGAGACTTGTTTGCTCAACCAAATTTGGGTGTACTTTAAGAGGTTACCCATTTTTGAGTTAATGGGAAAATGTTGTAGCATTAAGAACATTCTTCCACCATAGAGAGGAGACCAATAAGTGTAAATAAGTTTGGAGAATTACTAACTTAACCATCTAACATTGAAATTTTTTATACTTGTTTGTTCAACCAGATGACTTGGGAAACTTGGATTCGATTATAGTGTTAAGTTTTTGGGGGACTCATGCTTACCGTTTTACATCAAATTTTAGTAGACTAGTGCTCTACCAAAGTTTCAAATTTTTTAGGACTTTGATGCTTAACCAATTGCCTCTTGGGAGAATAAATTTCTCAACCAAATTTGTATATTGGGAGTCTAACGCTCAACCAATCATGTTTTGGAAGAATATGCTTCTAGACCAAATATTTATATTGGGAGTATAATACTCAACCAATGCATCGGAGATTGGGAGACATATGCTCAACCATCTTAAATCAGACATTGGGAGAAATGCTTAACCATTTTAAATCAGACATTGGGTGACATATGTGTTGTGAAGTAAGCGTTATAAACATTTGAAAAGATTTGAACGTTGCTACCAACTTTAAATTCTTCGTTGTTGTAGTTTTGTTTTGGTGTAATATCATGTTTCCATTCTGATTCCATGGTTAATGCAATTATTCAGGTTCATGAATATCCCAAAGCACGTTGCAATATTGGTTTTGAAAGTTGGTGAAACTCTATGAGATTTCAGTCCATCCTTTCCCTCATTCCCCCTATAAATAGGTGGTTTTGGTGCTTTCCAAAACATACCATCTCTCAGTCTTTTCTCCTATTTCTTCAAGATCTCTTCTCTCCGATATTTCTTCCTTCTATTATCAGGGTCTATTATCTGGGTTGAATACTTTTTCAAGAGTATTTTCTTGCTAGTTCTGAGATCCTCGGGAAATCTGGGAAGTTTCTGTTGTATCATGGGGGACTTGCGTAACACATTGTAGATAAGTCCTTAAGGGTGGTGAATATACACGTCTCAGGAAGTGCTTTTTTGTTCGTGTTTTGTCGGCTTCTATAACAATATGCTCAACCAATTAGAACATAACTTTGGGGAGAGATATGCTCAACCAATTAGAACATAACTTTGGGGAGACATATGCTCAACTCTTTTCAAACCACTTCTAGGGAGACATAAGTCAAACCTTTTCATCATATTTAGGGAGACACAAGCTCAACCTTTTTAATCATATTTGGGGAGACATTGGCTCAAACCTTTTAATCATATTTTGGGGATACATAGGCTCAACCTTTTAAACATATTAAGGGAGACATAGACTCAACCCTTTTAAACATATTAAGGGAGACATAAACTCAACCCTTTTGATCATACTTGGGGAGACGTAGGCTTAACCCTTTTAATCATTTGAGGAGACATAGGCTCAACCCATTTTAGTTTTAAGAGACTGGTTGCTCGACAAATTGGTTGGGAGTCTGGTTGCTCAATCAACAGGTAGATCACCATTTGGGAGACTAGATTCAATACTCCTCCACATATGCATTTTTTTTATTATTGTTTGAATTTTATCACACGGTGGCTATCTGAGTTTATTACTAAAAAAATGTGATTAATTCACATATATGATAGGTTACAATATAATCATATGCCTCTTTCACAAAAAAAATTAAATGTATGGATACATATTTAATCTGTCTCTTTAGGAAGAAATGAATATAAAATAATAGCATGACTTATCTTGTGAAAATTCAATAAGAGTGGATCCATTTTTGTCACAATTTACTAGCTGCTTTATAATGGTTTGATGTAGATTACTTGGGTAACATAATGATATGATGTCATATTTATCCAAGCTTTCCGCCTCTTCTTTATAACTTTCTTTGCAACAGATGGTGTCAAGTTGCTATTGTAAGACATTGGAAAATAACATAATTGAATAAGTAATTATTTAATATAAATGCGGGTAAAGGAATATTTATGGAATTTAATGCGGGGAGTTATGACAAGTAATAGTACTAGTTCAAGTGGTTGAGAGTATGTGGCTATTATAAAAGGACTTGGGTTTAAATCCCATGAATGCCCTTTGTGCGTTAATTTAATTGTTTTATTATTTTAAAAATATGTTTGACCATTGCTTTTTGACGTGCAGAATCCAGGTTAGAGGAGTTCCACCTCATACTTAATTTTCTTTACATAACGGGAATTGTATGAGAAGCCAAAATATTTGATTTGTATAATTTTTAGATTGTATTGCGTTTGGAAATTTTCCAGAAATCGCCTGGCAAGCCTTCAAAGTCGCCAAACGAGTCATGTGAAATTACCCAGTTTTTGGGTTTCTACAAAGAACCGTCTAACAGTGATGAACTACCGTATGGTGACAGATTATGATTTTTTACTGTTGTGGGTTTTAGCTAGTGCAAGGGTCACCTTGGATATTTGAGCATGTTTTTGTTCTTCATGTTGCGATATTTCTAGCCTACGTTGATGAATTGTTTCTTTACCGTGATGTATTGGACGAATGTCGAGGAAATTGAACGAATATTGACATATGTGAATATTAGGGTTTAAAAATTTGGGGTTTTAGGGTTGGATATAAATTGCGTGAAAAAGATAATTGAATTATGTGTGTTTGAAGCCTAATGTAATAATTGTGAACTTAAGCACATGATTGGAGTGTATTGAGTGGAAAATTGATGGAATGTGAGATAATAGGATTTTAGGGTTCTCAAGTGCAGGAGGATTTTGTGTTTTTACCCATAATTGGATGCACTGCTTGGCGACACCTTATTTACCGCCAAGTGCCAGAGTAGTGGAGATGGCATTGTGTGTTTCATATGCTGTGCGTGTTTGGGAATTCTGTTTTGTTAATTGGGGTATGGAAAATGGAGTTGTGATACACTAAATAGGGTGTTAAAAGGTTAATTAATGCATGAGGTAAGGCCATGTAAGACTGTTAAATTCTGATTTGGTTTCAGAAGGATCGAATACAAAGATAGTACAATAGAGGTTTAATTAAATTCGGGGTTTGCTTGATTGGGTGGCAGAGTATAATTTTGGATTTAGAGTTTATATGTTGAGTTGCTTAAGTTGAATATGTGGTGTAATTATAGGCTAAAGTGTAATTGTTATGTTGCTTGGAATAAGGTGGATATTAAGCTAATGTTTGGGACAATGACGAAATATATGTAAGATGGGTTGACTGTGGCATATTGTGGATGAACATGGTTTGATCTTAGTAATTCTAAGTGATGACATGGTTGATGTGTGATTAGATGTGTGAATAAAGAGGTTAGTAAGGCTGATGGAGTGTGGGTTTTCAGTCATGTTGAATTAGACGTAGATATTTGGCATTACTGTAGTGTGCTTTTGATGATTTGATAGTATTATAGTGTGTTCAGGAATGAAGAAAAACTAGTAACATTTGTTGTACTGGTGTAGCACCTGGCGGTGATGTTGGTCCAAGCGATACCTGCAAACTCAGAATTCTAGGGCACGTGGCGCCTGGGGGTGAAAGACTTCTACTAGGCAGTTTGCAACATATTTTCGCCTAGAGGTGCTCAAGCAGTGCTAGGTGATAGCGTAGTGGACAGGGCTGTTTAGTTTACGAGTTGTGTGTGGTCTACGTCGCTCTAGATGATACCTCAAGTATGGAACTTGCTGAGAAATTCCTTGAGTTGTGGCTCGGAATGACATTCCTGAGTTATGTCTCGAAATAGAGGGTAAACACGTGGCGATCCCGGGTTGTGGCCTGGTGATATTGGTAACTAGTGTGAGTATGCGAGTTATGGCTCGTATGGATGGTCTCCACTTGATTAGGCAATAACAGGTTATGGCCAATGAGGCTATTAATCTTGTGTCGAGAGTACGAATTGTGGATTTTATTGGAAACTCCACCTGGTGTTAATGATGGTGGTTCGTAAGAGGATAGTCCCACACGTGTATCTACAAGTTGTGACTTGTAGAGGTGGAACCACGAGTTGTGGCTTGTGGCAGCAAAAGACCTATTAAGGCCATCATCTGAGGATGTAGAACGTGGATGAACATGATAGTGGTCATTTTTATGCAATTGGAGGATGATGGTCCTCCGACGACTGTGTGTGTGTACACTTAATTTTGATTATGAGTTATTTATGTTGTTGGCTCACCCTATTTGCTTGTGTTTGATGATGATCATGTAATTCGTTACACGGGAGCAAATGGTGTTGCAAGTGGAGCTGGTGAGGCATAGAGTCGAAGAAGGGCTTTCTTGGGAAAGCTTTTATGGATTTTTATGTTTTGCAAACAATTATTTTACTAGACCATGAGCTTGTAATAGTTGTTTGAAACTTATGGATTTTGAATTATGGCGTGTTAATAAATGTTTTGAATTTTCCCGCATTTTAGGAAAGATATTAAAATAAATACGATTTTATATCTCTATATTATTTGTTTTTATTTAAAATTAGTAATATCCGGCTATGATGTTACAGCTACAAATCTCAAGCATTAATAAAACGATGGTATGCAATGCTAAACTTGTCATGTCTTTTATCATCAAGACTTGCACCAAAGCATTTGAGGGTCTAAAGTCAATGGTAGACATGGTTTTAAGATGGTGAAAAAGAGTATGGACGCTTCATCCTACCACCTAATTGTTTGTGATAATATTGAAAAAAATAAAAATTTGTGCGTTGGGAAGTGTTTTACTATGGCTCCACGGTGGGTGTCAAAATATTCTAGCCAAAAAGTGCTAAGACTGATCAACTAGAAACATTGAGTGTATCTTATTATGAAAAGTATCTTATTATGACCATTATTCCTTGTCCCGCCAGCTCCTCAACATCACCTATCATTGTTAGCCATAAATTGTCTTAAACCTTACGTGATACTCTTTATGGCTATCGTGGGGGCTTCGGTAAAACACTTCTCGACGCCTAAATTTTTATATTTTTCCAATGTATATTATCGATAACAATTGTATGGCAAAGTGGACCATTCACGACATCAACTATATTATTTTTTGGATAATATTGTGATGAAAATTTATCAATAGAGTACTCATCCTTTCTAAGATGTTTTATGCAGGGGGTTAATATGTTCATACACTATGAACCAACAAATTTAAATTTGAAAAAAATCGGCTAAAATACTGGGAAATTATGCATAATGTAGAATTCGCGAATCTCACTCCAATAACATGCTTTCTTACACAAGATTCGTTCCAATCAATATTTGTAACAAGATTACACTACTAGGTAACATAAAATCACATGCAAACTAAACAAAATTGATTTGCTTGATTTTCTTCAAATTTTAAAGTGAACAAGATGAGGGAAAGAGGTTTGCAGTTGTTTTTATACTGATTCACTCAATCACAGAGCTATGTCTAGTTTACTAGGAGAAATTGAGCCTAGTTTCCAATATTATCAAAAGTTTTACAAAACTCACACCAAGATTACACTTTTGAACAATGGAAACACGAAGAATTTTGAATCAGACAAAAATCTCAACTACAACACTGTAAGAAACATAGTTACAAATCTGGAATCAAACCAGGAACAAAACTAGAGGCCCAAGAACTACAAAACCTAATGGTGGCTTTCCCTAGCCAACCAAACGCGAGTTCTTCAATCTCTAACTAAGCCAAAATGCCTCTAGGATCAACCAAGATCTTAAATCTACAAGTTGAAGCTATGTGATTCAGAGAGAGAGAGAGAGTTTCCATGCATGGATGACTGTTTTTCATGCTCAAAAACTCAAAATCGTGCCTTAACTCTCTAAAAGACAACTTATATAGTTTGGCTTAAATGAAATCAACTGATTGATTTGTTAGTCGATTGAAAAACAATTCAACTGATTGAATACATTCATACCATAAACTATATAAAATAAGCCTTTTAACTTGTTAAAACCCATTTTAACATATTGAAAAGGACACACTAAAACTAACAAGACATCTAACCTATGGCATATAGCCTACGAATATGGTACAACATGTAAACATCATATTATACACTTTATTTCCATATTTAACACAATAGAAACATGATCATCAAAGGGGTCTTCATCAATCTTTATCAACCACATGTGATCTTATGCACTTTGCTTTATCAAATCCTTGTACCAAGGTTGCTTGTGATAACACATTAGTCTCCCAAAAGGTGATTGGTTGGGCCTTAGTCTCCTAATAAAGATGGTTGAGTATTAGTCTTCCAAAATCTGATTGCAAATGGTAGAGCGTTAGTCTCCCATAAATCAAACCTGTAGAGTGCTAGTCTCCTAAAATTCGATTGTTGAAGGTAGAGCGTTAGTATCCCAAAAATCAAAATGGTAGAGCCTAGTCTCCCAAAATTCAGTTACAAATGGTAAGCATTAGTATCCAAAAAAACTGGAAACTTTGGTAGAGCACTAGACTCCTAAATTTTGATGATCGTTGGGCGAGCAAACAACTCATTTGGTTGAGCAAACAAGTCTTCCAAAGACCGATAAGTTGGGTTACCAATGAGTCTACCAACTCATTAGGTTGAGCAAATAGCGAATTATGAAAAGTGGAGCATTTAGTTTAATTCAAGCACTTTGGTCTCCAAAAGCCTAAAGCTAAAGCCAAGGGGGCTATTGGTGTTAGGCTCAATGTTGATTCGGTCAATAATTGATTTTGGTCTGAATAACTTTTAGCTTTATGCTTTGCGATGCTAAGGCTAAGGGGGTTATGTGGTGATAGGATATGGGTCAAACTATCAAGTTTCACGCTTCTTAAAGCTAAGGTTTGGGAGGCTATGTGGTGATAGGCCCAATGGTTGATCTACCCAATTAATATAAAATAGGTTGATCTCATTGATTAGGATTAATGCTAGTATTTTCAAGTAATGTTTAAGACAATTTATGGCTAGCAAGAATATATGACGTTGAAGAGTTAGGGGGACATAGATTAAAGGTCATGATAAGGTATTTTTCAAAGGGGGAGGACAAAAAGTTTAGAGAAAAAGGATAAAAGGGAATTTGTTGTTAGAAACCACATATTGAATGCTTCTGGTTGATTAGACTTAGTGCTTTCTGGCTAGAACAATTATATAATTAAAGTTATTTATATATTTTTTGTTACTAACTAGTTCTGATTTATCAATATGATGACTAATATTTTTTAAAAAGACTCTAGGTAATTGAATTTATTTTAAGTAACCATAAATATGTTTTCCCACCATGATTCAAAGGTTAAAGAAATCTATACATACAAGATAACACTATATTGAGTACTTGCATAACCAATAACATGATGGGCTTCAGGCTTACCGTAATGAGCTTGTGGCTCTTAGAGAATAAAATTTAATTGATTGTGTCTATTGTTTCCTTTGAGAGAGTGTTGCTTACTTAATTGAGTTTTTATAAGTGTTCTTTATTACAATAAGACAATACATAGTCTCGTTGGATGTAAAGGCATATAAGTTTTGATAATAAAAGCATTACTGTATTGAGATCATATACATAACTATATGATTTACATTTCATTCACTACAGGAATGTAGGCTTTTGGTGTCGACCATAAACGAATGCCACCAGGCCAAAACTGCGATAAGAGAACGATTGCATCGATCCACCGATGGTAAGGTGGACCATGCCAATTACCTGGATGGAAAGCTTATTTGCATCGGCTAAAGAAGGACAAAGGTTTGTCGCTTATTTATCGTCAACTTCACCGATAAAAAGGCATAAAATTTATAACAATAATTTCTTATGCGTGGGCCAAGCCGATGAATGATTAAAATAAATAAAAAACTTAAATCAGCTTTTGAACTTCGTTGTTCAAGACGATGCAAACACAGAAAACGAAATGGCATAAACATATAATAATAATTCCTTAAGTGTGGGCCAAGCCCACCAATGATTGAAATAATAAAATATTTAAAACAACTTTCGTTAGTTAGGACTCACAAATGTGGAGAATGTAACGCATTCTAGTGGGTTTTGCATGGCTAAATGGACACAAACTATTTGAAAGTATAATCATTTGCATTGGCATTTTGTGGGCTTGGCCGATGCAAATGCCTGCAAATTTTGATATGAAATATATGTTTCCAAGCACATCCCAGAACTTACATCCAATCTTAGAACCAACATCCAAACACATTTCAAGCAATCCGACAAACCAAGATATCATTTCATTCATTTGGAAGTGAAATTGCAAACATAAAATTAAGTACATTGTGACTTTAATTAGGTGAAATTTCAATAGTCACACAAAATCCATAAGTATAAGATCCAAATAAGACAAGTCTAGTGATATTGTCGTTATAGTCACATTGGCATTAAATTCTAAATTATGAGTATCCTATAATATAATTAAGAAAGTAAATTTTTAAAAGTGTATACACAATTTTAACAAAAAAAAAAAAGATGTACCATCTTCAAGGAATAGGCTGATCATCCAAGTCTTCATCATAATGCAGATGCATGTGACTAGTGCGTGTTTCTCCAACATCATGGCTAATTGTTGCTTGATCAAACTCAATTCTTCTTGAACGAGAACATGTTTTTTACCAGTCTCGTCAACTCTCATAATGGCTTGTTTTACTTCCTTCTAGAAGCCTCTCTATCTCAACCAACTATGACTATCTTGGATGAATTGTGCGCGCTAAAGTAAGGTTGAGTGAAGGATGTCACACCATGATAAATGTTGGTAGCCAAGTCCTAGTTCCATAAACTCTTCTTCTACTTTTCCCTCTAGCAATATCTTTCTATCATTTAATCTTTGTTATTGTTGTAATTCACGCAAAACTATCCATTTCCATGTCCACACATGCTAATGATATGTCTTCTATTTTTTCATAATACTTGAAAAATGTTAGAATAATATAAAACAAACAAAACTAAATCAACTATTGAAAATGTATATATGTTTCACGTGCACATGTATCTACCCAAGCATTGTCCTTCTTCTTATGATTGATAAGAAACAACTAATCTAGATTCACTAGACGACCATGTTTTCGCTTTTGAGAAAAGTTATACAATTAGTAAGATTATATCATTGATAATTGCCATTATTATATTTTTTTAATCTTTTATTGTTATTTTATTATTATATTTTCAAATTTTTCAGGTTTTATTTAATAAATTTAGAAAATATAAAATTTTGATTTATATTTTGTAGGTAAGTGGAAATATAAAAGATTTAGGAATATTATCAAAAGAATCAGTGGAGTATTGAATATTAAAAGAATATCAACAAAATCATCACCAAGTTGGTTAGTTCAATTACAAGATAGAATATTTGAAGAATATCTCAAAGATATTGAGCTTCAAAAGATTAAGATATATATATATATATATATATATATATATATATATATATTCAAGATATATAAGATATTTCAATACAAAATCAAGTACAAAGTTGCTAGCCTAGTCCAATTTGAAAATTCTATAAATAAGGGGCCTAGTAGAGGTGAAAGGGACAACCCTTCAGGTAGAAAAGAAACCCATTTCAAAAAAAAAACCCTTTTGGGGGAGAGAGGCTGAAGGGGCCTAGCAGAGGTGAAAGAAAAAAAATTTTGAAGGTTGAAGGCCTTCATCTTTATCATTATTCTAGTATTTAGAATGTTAAAGAGTAGCTAAGTCCTTTATTTCGTGGGGGTTGGGTGTAATGTATTCTTAATGCAATCTTATATCAAAAATTGCTAAGACATTAGGGTTTTTATTATTAAGTTAAGACTTGTCGTTAAGACATTAGGGCTTGTTACATAAGGTATGAATGATAAAGTAGGAGTTAGAAGAATATTGTTTGGTGTTTTTGCTTATAATTGGATCATTAAACTCAATCCCAATGAAGCCTTTATCATATATTGTTGCACACCATATGTTTGACAAAAATACAAAACAAGTTTTATTTTTATTTTTGTAAAATTTCTTGTCTAATTGAGTTATGAATTACAAGTGTTTCACAAGTCTCTTGGGAAACAATACTTGGACTTTTCACTTTATTACTTGTGCGATTTGGTACACTTGTCAATCCCGTAACAATCATCAGCCATATAGAATGTCAATAATGTAAGCAAATTTGGTACATGTGTTACAAAAAACTTACAAGTCCCAATGCAATCTCAAGGTGAGATATGAGTCCACCTCTAATTGAAGCTTTGTTTGTGTTGTTCTAAGATCATATGTCTTTGAATTCTTTACTCTCCCAATAGTCAAGGAATTGAGCCAAGCTTTTTCACCTATCAAACTATGTTTCTTCGTTTTCTTCCTAGCTTCGGTGAGCATATAAGAAAAGCATTTTCTGACTTCCACCTTATACACCTTGTAAGACCCGCAAAATTTAATTAATTAAATGAATAATTAATTAATAAATGCGGGTAGTGGGAGCCTTTATGGCATTAAATATTGATTGTTGTGACGTGAAAAAGTACTAGCTCAAATGGTTGAGAGTACTTTATTGTGTGAGAGCACTTGGGTTCAAGTCCTATGTATGCCATTTATGTGCTATTTAAATTGTTATTATTTTAATAATGTGCTAGATCAAAATGAGTGATAATATAACTTTAGAATTTTAGAAATTATCACGAAACATGAATTGGTTGAATGGTTTTGCATTGGTTTGACGTTGGCATGGTTATGGGTTTGAACTTTGGTAGACCGAAATTAAACTTGCTTTTAGCCAAATTTTCTTTGGCAGAGAAATCCTAGCTGCTTTAGGAGCAGCCAAGAGGGCTGGAAAACTACCATAGAATAGCCATTGAATGATAATTAAAACCAAGTTTTAGTGGCATTTTCGTTTTGGCCAATTAACAAAAATTAAGGTCCAATTAAAGAGGCAAATTAAGGGTTTGTTGGGGCTGCCATTGTTACATACGTATAGTAAAGAGGTTTTTAGGGTAAACATTGTATTAGTGAATGAGATAAGGAGATGAAAGGAAAGGAAAGCATGGGAGGGCATTGGTGATCAAGGAGGAACTCTCATAATTTCAATTTTAAGCAAATGAATCCAGGTTAGGGGAGTTGTACTCTGTGCATTTAAATTTGTGTTACTATGCTGCATGTTGTATATAAAATTGGATTTTTAATTCTAGCTTAAACTGCATAATGTTGTTTCTGGAAATTTCCCAGAAATCCCCTGGCGGCATGAGTCTATCTGCCAGGCGACGCTTGGTTACTAACCCAGTTTGATGGATTTTTTTTAATTGCTTGGCGGTGATGAACACCCACCAAGTGTCGCGAGCAATGTGGCTCAATTTGGATGATTTTGAGGTTCTGGGTCGATTTGATCGGGAAAACAATAGCTTTAAACGTTAATTGATGATTGGATGCTTATAAACTTTGAATTACATGAGATTGAAGGTTAAAATTGATGAAATTTCCATAAACATCTATTAGGGTTGGAAGAGTTAGGGGTTTTGATGAATTGAGTGTAATGGTTGCTAGTTGCACTAGAATTGTTGTTGGAGATAGTTAAATTTGAATATTTATGTCATTATTATCGTGTTCACGTGCGAAATTGCTAAGGTAGGCAGAGAAAAGCATAAGGAAAATGTTAGAGGGTCTTCGTAGGTGCTAGAATTATGGGAATTTGCTGAAAAATGCATGCACTACCTGGGGACACGGGGCTTGGCGCCAGGCGCCAGTGTAGAGACAATGATTCTACGTGGCTGCGAGGTGCAGTTCTGGTTTTGGGATATTTTGACATCCAGTTGCTGGGGGAAATGAATTCTGAGAAAATTATCAAGGGGATGTGATATCCTGTCGTTAGGCAATCAAATTACCACTACTTTAGCAACTTCAGTATTGCCAGTTAGTAGTGAACAAAATAGTTAGGGTTAAGATAACCCTGAGTCGTCTCACAACGAATACGGAATTGATCTCAAATATTTGATTCTTAAAAATGCAATTAAAACTAGCAACTATAAAAATAGGGGGATTTTGATGTGCAAAGAAAATGACACGGAAGATTGTAAACACAGTAATATTAAATAGGTCAATTCCACTGCTTTTTCTAAATAAGATTCTTCATTGATTTTCTAGAGATTATTGTTAAATTAATTATTGTTGTTGATTTACAAATCAATCAATGTAAAGACTCAATTCATTTGTTGGCATCCTCACTTTTAATCAAAGTACAGTCTCAATTAAAAGTGAGAATTGTT